>Ga0126342_10022163_pt1 | contig 10525 bp, 8 predicted proteins | sample Cyp1metagenome_FD_92528 | JGI IMG/M metagenome (GOLD analysis project Ga0126342, IMG submission 92528) | Coral microbial communities from Lord Howe Island, Old Settlement Bay, Australia - Cyphastrea 1 metagenome | ecosystem: Host-associated > Invertebrates > Cnidaria > Coral ...
ATATATATATATATACATATATAAAACATATATAACACACACATATATATAGTATGATGGTTGTGTTTTGTTTTTTGTGGAACGGTTAAGTAACTCGATGGCACAGCATGCCCATGACATTCCCCTGAAAATTCCATGGAATTTCTCCATGGATTTTGGAAAGTTGCCTGCGGCTGAAGGAAAAAGATTGTCGCACTGCGGAGGCGGATGTGTTGTTCCCCAGCACATGGGTCATGTCCCCTGGAAGCAGCCAAAAATGGTGGTGAATGCGCTGAAGATATGGTGGAACATGGTGAACACGTGGATTAAATTTATTAAATGGTGGTAAAATGATGGAAGACTTGTGAAAGATGATGAAAAATGGTGAACACAGTGTGAAACATGATGAAACATGCTAAACATGGTGGAACAACGGTGGAAAGATGATGTAATATAGTGCAAAATGTTGGTGCCATTTTTGAGGAGAGACATGGATGTAGCGTCAAACATTTTTGTGCCGGAAGTGTAGTGGGATATGGATGGATATGATGTCATAATGGGATATGTCATCATGAGATATCGACAACCATGCAGCCTTATGACATGGGGAATAGAGCATGATGAAATGGAGGGATCGCCAATGCAACTGGATATCGGCAACCATGGGACATGCCAACCCCGGAGTAATAGACCTTGGTTCCCACAAATAGTGATAGCATCCATTGATATCCTACTTATAAATGCACCCCCAATTAAACAGCCTAGGCAGCCTAGGGGTTTGTTGATGCGGGGTTGTCATTGTCTCTTTTATTTACCAATGAGCATGGCGGATATGATATCCTATGACCTGCCCGAAGGCCCCCATTCATTTACACCACTGAAAAAGTATCCATGAATTCTGTGGGTTTCTAAGATGTGTGTTCCCGTTTCCCCAAAAAAATACGCATGATTGTAAATTATCATACAATAAAGGAGCCGAAACATCATGGCCGAAACATCATGACTTCCAGCTTGTTGTGTTTTTGCTGGCAAATCAACACCAAACAATTTTTCGGTGGTGTACCTGAAGATGGGGTATACCTCCCAAAGAACCATCAAATAATAGCTTATTTCTGGGATGTATACTATAGTAGAACACGTACTAATGATTTGGATCATTTTGTTTGGTAATTGCGCGCCATTTCAATCCAACCCCACACAAGCCCAGTTTGCATTGTTCATCAACTAAATCTCAATTTTGGCGAAATCCCACAATAATCCGATTGTTACTTTACTTCAGGTGATCCCCACCCTGATGCACAAAGTCTGACATAGTTTCTGAATGTTTCTGACATTCCATCTGAAAGTATATATGGCATATATCTATGTATATAATATATATATATTTTTCTGACATTCTATCTGACATTCTTTCTGGCATATACTCTGACATTCTATCTCACATTTTTTCTAGCATTTTATCTGTTATCTATTCTGACGTACTTTCTGGCATATATTCTGACATTCTTGCTGACATTCTATTCGACACTCTTTCTGGCGTATGCTCTGACTTTCTATCTGACATTTTCCTGGCATTCTATCTGACATCTATTCTGACACGCGGCAAATACTCTGACATTCATTCTGGCATTCTGTCTGGCATATATTTTTGACATTCTTTCTGGCATATATTCTGACATTCTATCCGACATTCCATCTGGCATATATTCCGACCTGTTTAAAACTCTTTTTAGCATTCTATTTGGCACATATTCTTGACATTCTTTCTGGCTACTATTGTGACATTCTTTCAGGCATTCCATCTGGCATATATTCCGACATTCTTTTCAGCATTCTATTTGGCATATATTCTTGGCATTCTTTCTGGCATCTATTCTGACATTCTTTTAGGCATTTCATCTGGCATATATTCCGACATACTTTGTGGCATATACTCTGGCATTCTATCTGGCATCCATTCTGAAACTCTATCTGGCGTTTTCTCTGGCATCAGTTCTGACATTCTTTCTGGCATTCTATCTGACATGTGTTCGGGCCCAGTCGTGCTCCACAGGATCCGGGCTGGCGGTATGGAGTTCGGGTCCAGGCGTGCTCCGCAGCATCCAGAGCTCTCCACATGGCTCGGAAAGACAAGGCTGACATCAGGCGGAGCAGGAGTAGGCGGAAGAGGTAGAGGAGAGGACGAAGGAGGAGGAGAAGGAGGAGGAGAAACAGTTGCACCTTTGTTAAAATCTAGGCACCCTCACCATCACCTGGCAGGTGGGGAAAAATGTAATTATTACAATCTAATGAAAATCTCTTGAAACATCTTGAAACCCATTAAATCACACCGTCAGCTCATTGCAAATCCATTTCTTCATCGTTTTCCCACAGCCCGTGGTTATGTAAAGCACTCGTAACTTGAGGCCTGGCTACGTGTCGCACACCTGCAGCCGCGTGCTACGGCGCAGTTGTGGCCTCTTTGAGGAGATGATGACAGAGGGAGTCAAGGCCCTTCTAGGGGCTCTAGGGGCCCGGAGAAGATGGGGACTTTGGTTCATTTTGACCAACATAGTAACCATTGGGCCAAATCCAAAACCGAAAAAAAAAACATCCTCTCTTCAAGGTCACCTTCCCAACGAAGTGCTGCTGGGATAGGGGGTTGTGGACCATCAACAACACATATGAGTCATATGAACCTTGTGTTTGGGTGTGTGAACTTGCATGAATCATCGCGTTTCGGCGCGATTTGTTGATGTTTGAATAGTTTTGTTATCACATGTTTTGCAGGTGAAAATCAGTAGATGATAGTACTAGTAGATTCCTATTTTTGGTGTGTTAAAAAACAAAATAGAAGAGTAAGACCTCACTAAATAATAAAATAGTTGTAAGTTATTGTTCTATTTTTTTAGTCGTATCATCCATTTTAATAGGATTTTCCATTATAAATCATCCATTTTGGGGTATCTCCATTTATGGAAGCCTCCATATAACCAAAAAAATCCATCGCTAAAGGCATCCTGCTCTCGCCTAGGATGTCCCCAGCTATGGTGACCAGCTCTTGGTTACCGTGCGCGACCTGAGCTTGGACCAGAAGGTGAGAACGTCTTGGAAAAGCAATGAGAATCAGAATTTTTATGAAATGCTGGTGTATTTTCAGATATGATTACATAGATAATCATTTATAATCATATATAATCATATGTAATCATATATGATCATATATGATCATATATAATCATATGTAATCATATATAGTCATATATAATCATGTATAATCATATATAATCATATTAGCTGTGTATGTACACATAATAGTGTATTACCATACATAACTCCCTTGGCGTATGTAATATGTATATGTAATGTAATGTAATTTTGTAATGTAGTGTAGTCTAGTGTAATGTAATGCAATGCAATACATTGATGCGCAATGGTCCAAAAGTTTCCGCGCTATTCTTGTGTGGGGAAATTTTCAGTGTTGGCTGGAACCGCCATCCAACAATTTAGATCATAATGTCATCGGGTTGGTTTAGACTTTGGGTTCCAATGTCATCGGGCACATAAATGTCGTTTTCCCCTTGCTATGTTGATTTTGCGGAAGGCCGCCCATCTATTTTTCGGTCAATGATGACAAATCGTATGCCAAACCGGCCCAGTTTTCTCAAACGGACATAATGTGGTAATTAAAGCCAATAATATACTTACCGGATAGTTTCTACCACCGAAAACAAGTGGTCATTTTGTGGATTTTACTGGGTTGAGCACATGAGTATAGATTCACCATGATTCAGATCAGGGTGAATCTATACTAATCATGTTTTAAAGTACTCATAATTTTCACTAACTTTGGATAATCAGTACTGATTTCTGGTAGATTTATATACTCAGTACCAAAGATTTTTTCGGTGGACATGTTCAATCGCCGGGGTCCCAGCTGCCAGGAAGCGGAATATGCAGCACCGAACTTGGAGAAATTAGGGATGTGCCTGACTTGGGCATAGAAAAATGGAAACATTGGAGATATAGATTGATACATGTTAATATTGGATTAATAGATGTTATCTATCGAATGTATCAATCTTAGAATTACTGAGCATAGATAAATCCAAAATTGACACATTTTACAATTTATACCATACTGTATTTTACCTATCAGAAAACACAGATAGACAAATCAAAGAGGGGGATATCTATGTATAGAAAGAACATAAAGAAATATTGGGCCATAGAGCCAGACAAATACATGGGATGATGTACCTATCAAAAAGGGATCATAGATAGCCAATACGAATGGGAGATACCAACAACGATGAGCACATGAAAGAGACTTGAAAGTCTAGGAAGCCCCAAAAAAGATAGACACCTAATTTCCTGTTAGTAACAATTAGTAACAATTAGGAACCATTAGCAATCATTAGTGGCCCTATTTACTGTGGTAGAAACATGTGTTGTTCATTGTTTTTCTAACTTGTTTGGAGGGTATGACGCAAAGAGGCAACACTTTGTACCCAACAATGGTGGAGATGCACAGAGGTTCTGAATCATGACCCAAAAAAAGCATCCATAGTATGTTAAGTGCGGCATTTTCATGTGTTAATATGATTTGATATGATATAGATGGTCCTTGGTTTGGATTGTATCACTTGCATCCAATAATAACCAATTGTAACGATATACGTTAGATTAGATGTTTGATTGATCCAATGTCTCGTTGTTGGCCTCTTGGATTCCAATGATTGGAAATTTCCGTTGCGCAGTCATGGAAGCTTTAGTTCGTTGATTTTCCCATGAAAAATGGTGATGTTCCATAGCAAGCTGTTAGTTTACTGGAGGGTAGATGGCATCGGGAGATGAGTTCCCCTCCCCAAGGTCACTGTAAAAATTGCCAGCTTCGCCTATGAAGTGCCCTGGACCCCTCCTATATTTCCACAGTTGATGGTGGGAATTGGGGCCGAGCAGTTATGCAACTCCACTGTACATGTATCACATCCCTGACAAATCTAGTCGACGGAAGTTTAGAAGTCAAACTTCCGACAATATGGACCGATGGAAAAGCAGAGGTGGGAAGAGTTAGAGAAGAGAAGAGAAGAGAAGAAGAAAGAAGATCAGAGAAGAGAAAGAGTCAGAAGAAACAAGATCAAGGTGCGCGAAAAGGTAGAAAAGTCGCGAAGGACACGGTGTTTTTCCAATGTTTTGTGGCTCTGCAGGCTCGAAAAATCTCAAAAAGTAGGCTCGCTAAAGCGGCGGGTGCGGAGCCATTTGGGGAGATGAGAGATTAAAAATTGCACGCCGCTGTGTGGCCCAGCAGATTTGGAAGTCAAAATGCTAAAACATGTCATGCTCGAAGCACTCTTGGAAGTTCAGATGTCGAAAAGTGCACGCCATTGTGGCGCGAAGCACATTGCGAAGTCAAACAGGTAAAAACACCAGGTGCTCAAACCATTTTTGGACGTTGAAGTGTCGTTTTTGTGCGGTAGGCGCAAGGGATTCTGCACCTTGCCAAAAGTGAGCAAAACATGAAGATTTTGCAGCAGTTTCAAAAACGTTGGCAGGCGTGGGACATTATCTGCAAAGATGCTTTTCGCGTGGCAGGCGCAGTACAAGAGACACATGAGTCAGACATGTTCGGCGGTCTGGGCGCGAATTTCCCGAGAAAGGTTGCATTTTGCATATTTTGCCGCATCAGATCTTGAGGCTTGCTAAGTCTAGATGATTTTGCGTGACAGGTGGTAGCACTTCGTATGACTTGCCTTCACTTTTTCGTGGCAGGCGCAGTAATTTGGACACAAGGAGTGGAAAAATGGCAAAATGTATTGGTATGAGGCCGTCAGCTTTGCACTCAACTTTCCATTTTTGAATGAAGTGTCGCAGAATTGCTTCGTTTTTGATGTTGTCAACTTCGAAAATTGGGGAAGTCTTGCAGAATAGCTTCGTTTTTGATGTTTTCAACTTCAAAACTGAAGGAAGTGTCGCAGAACTGCGTCGTTGTCAACTTCAAAAATTCAGGAAGTCTCGCAAAATTGCTTCGTTATTGATGGTGTCAACTTTGAAAATTGCGGAAGTCTTGCAGAATAGCTTCGTTTTAGGTAGGTAGGTAGGTAGGTAGGTAGGTAGGTAGCTAGATGGATGGATAGATAGATAGATAGATAGATAAATTCTGAACTATTTTCATTTGGCCAACTTTGAAGCTTTCATGATTTGGCACCACACCTTGCCTGGTCGCAACATGAGGGAGCACGATCTGAGAAAGAAGGAAGCTCAAGACGCTGGCCACGAATGGTATGCGTTCAATCCGAACTGCATGAAAAGAGGTCAGGCAGAAGCGCTCCTTGCCATGTTTTCCAGAAATGTGCATTCTGCATGCCCAATGTCAGCTGCCACTGATGAACTTCAAGATTGGCGTGCTTCCCGCTTCATTTGATGCGAATCTGAGGTTTGAGGGGCTCTACGAGAGAATCAGATCGTCACCGAAGACAACCTGGATTCACTGCAACAGCGGTGCGCACCGAGCCCCGCAATTCGCGGCTGGCCTGATGAGCATTGGCCTCGGCAGAGACTATGACCAATTTGACCCTGAGCTGCAAATTGGAGGTTCTGTTCTGTGACGGCTTTTGCTTTGATTGTTGTAGTGCTTTTTGTTGACAGCTGTTTGAAGAAATCTGCATATTTCACTTGATGCGAATTGGGACTGCCCACTAAGAAAGCCGATGTTCAGAAGTATCGGACGGTGGCGCAGTTCGGAGATGATGAGAAGTGCCCTGGCTTTTCAGGCCGGATCTGTGGCTCTTCATCAGAAAATTTCGCAAACACAATGACAGTCAGTTGAGTGGTTGGATCTGTGGCTCTTCATCAGCAAGTTTCGCACACACAATGACAGTCAGCTTGAGTTATTGGAAAATAAGATATATGCTCCGTCTGAGGTTTAAGACTCTCCTTGAGGGCATCCTGAAGAAGATGTGAGCCATCGCTGAGACAAAGCCGGCAGAACTGCGCTGAAACAAAGCGCTGAAAGAAAGTGATGAAAAAGAACAGCTTCACAGAACTTACTGTCATATTTCACCGAACTTATTCTTCAACTCTGTGCTTTTGAGTTCATTGGAGCAGCCTTTCTAAATGTCCCGTGTCCAGGATCATCTCTGCAATCTGGCCCAGTCCTGGCCTGAAAACTATTTCACACATTTAATTTCAAATTGTTTTTTTTTCTTGTGTGCAGCTGCAAGTTGATAACTCTGTGTGCATGATTCAATGCAAATTCTGTTTATGTATTATCCTTGTTTGTGGCACCAAGGCTTGTCTATGCACAACTTTATGAGGCGGGGTCTTCACACCATTCTCACTTTGGTTTCCAAATCTTAAAGTGGAAATACCATTACTCAATGCTTTGGCGCACCTAAATCACAGGTTTGATGTTTTCGATTTATCCAGCTTGCCAAGCCAGGCCCTGTGCTCTTCCAGCTCCTTGGAGCAATGGTTCGAGGACCACCTGAAAAAGTTGTTCGAGTAGCAGTCAGTTTTCTTTTCAGTTTGCAAGGAAGTTTTTTGTGAGCAATAGATAGATAGATAGATACTTAGATAGATAGATAGATAGATAGATAGATACCTAGATACCTAGATACCTAGATACTTAGATACTTAGATACTTAGACACTTAGATAAGATAGATATAGATAGACGGACAGACAGATAGACAAATGGATAAATACAGAGACAGATGGATAGATAGACAAATGACAGATAGACAGACAGATAACCCGACGGTCCAACCATTTGTCGATCCAGTGGGTTCGCTCTGCCATGCGTGATTCACAACAACCAACCTATCCTATAGGTTTCCTATCTTTGAAACTTCCGCCGCCGCCTTGTGCGGTACCTGGCAATTCATTATGCAGCAACTTAGCTAGGATTTAAATAATTTAGCTTGAAACATCTTTTTAAAAACCATATAAAACGATATTAAAAAAAAAAACAGGATTGTCAGGTTGTCGTCTCAGGCATGGGCAAACCCAGTGCCTGCGGACCTGAAGGACGTGCCGGACTTGGAAGCGAAAACTATGGGGGGAAAATCTGCCATTGAATCGATGATTTTTTTTGGGGAAACTGGATGAAAATGGATCAGTTTCGAAATGCAGAATTGAAGGGTTGAACCTATAGAGGCTGAAAATTGAAATCCTGAATTAGTGGAACATGGGTCCATCTCTATGTTTTTCTTTGCCATCCCCATTGATGCGGGGACAGTCCCAATTTCTGTTGGCCAACATTTCTGCATGTGCACATGAACCCCCAATTTTTACCCAAAGATGAAACTTGCAAAACACATTAAAAAAAACCATCCGGAACGGAAATAAGGTTACTGAATGTGCGGTTTCGGCAGTGCCAATCCTGGCAGGATACCATGAAGCAAGCGAAAACGCTGGAGGATCGGAAATTCCTTGGGGGCTCGGTGAGGCCACCACTCCAGCCCTGTGATTGTGATGATGGATATCTGGAGGTACATACAATACTCATCTTTTATTGGGAAGCAACAGAAAAAAATTCAAGTTAGCTACAGTACATCCCTGTATTCGAAATCAAATTGCAACATAGATGGTTTCTTCAATTTTTATGCTGGTAGGTTTTGTGGTTTAGTTTTGGAATCCGATTTGAAACCAGGTAAAGGAACATCATCAAGGATTTATTAGAGGGAAACGTGGAACTGACGGGGAGGATCCCAAATCCCACTGCTAATCCAAGGACAACTCCCTTCGCACAGGCTTCGCAGCAGCTAGTTGGCCGTGTGTTCTTTTGTTCACAGCTCATCAACATCATTGGAAGTGGATCTACTGAAAGATTGAAATCATATTTGCGCCGCAAATGCCAATCAAACTGCATTGATAGATGTTGATAGACTTGAACCGTTTTTTTTGCACCCGTTCCCGCTTCAAGCATTCGCGTACCCTGTCATAGCCGGATACGGCAAAACAACCTATTTCTGAGTCACAGAAATGGGGTACGAATCAACAGACAGCTGGACTCAGCTGGTTTCGTATTTGACCATTTGACCATCCCAAAATCTGTTTGTTGATACATGTTGATTTTTGAGCTATACCATATATGAGGCGTAGGAGCAGTGACCATCAACGAACGTAGATATCGAAAATATTCGAGAATCCACGAAGTGATTTTGAGCCATAGCCATTATATCATCATTGGCTAAGAGTTTTTTTTTTACAGGATGTTTTAACCTAGTTCAACCAGATATTGTCTCCAATAGTTGCCCATACCAGTGTAGGTTGAGGGTTAAACCATGTCAAATCCCTATTTATGACAGTTAAATTCCCAGTCTTGATGGTAATTGTACATCAAGTCAAGTTGATGCGCCACATCCAAAAAAAGGGCTGGTTATTTCAACTAACTTAAGTCATCTTAAGTCAATGGATTGGTTTAGGGAAAATCTTCAGCGGAAACCATTGATTTTCCCATTTGAATCATGGGGTTTTCCTCTAAAGTGTCCAACCAATTCATCGCTGGTTGGTGGTTTGGAACATGAATGGATTATTTTTCCATTACTATTGGGAAACTCACTCCATCATTTTTCAGAGGGGTAGGGCTCAACCACCAACCAATCCCACGAGGAGATGCGCAAGAAGGGCGTGGTACCTGCCGTCGGCCTGGGTCCACCCAAGGAGGCGACCGACTGAGTTGGGGATGGGGAGACGACGACATGTCATTTTTCAAGTTGGTGAAGATGAGTTTCCCTACTGTGCATCATAACCCCCATTAAACCAAGTTATAGTAGCCAGTTCGTTTCATGTTGGAATTTTGTAGAAAGCGCCAAGCTTGCGGAAGAAAGCTGCAAAGCTTCTTGGTGAGTGTAACGAAAAATGCAATATATAATGTGTATCCAATCCTATGTTCCAGTACATGATTTATCCCCATGGTTTATGATGTATCTAACGATATGTTCCAGATTTTCCATGATATCATATACATGTGTTGAAATCCCAGATAATTTTCCATATAACATTTCCCATATGTTTCCATGACATAACATAACCATTGAGTCCGTCCTAAGAGCTGTAACAGTCAAAAAATGGATTTCTTTACATTTTGGACGAACGTTGTTTTGAGTGTTTTCCTTCGTGCACAAAATAGTGCTTTTCTGTGCTTTCCCTCGTGCAAAAAATTGTGCTCTAGATCGTGCTCGCTGTATCTCGCTGTTGCAGCTATTAGGTTTGTGTCAACATAACCATATTATATCTGGTTGGTGGTTGCAAACATTTTTTATGTTCCATAATTTATGGGATGTCATCCTTCCCATTGACTTTCGTATTTTTCAAGATGGTTAAAACCACCAACCAGATTATTGTTAACCATCATTAACCATTTAATAACCACATATTCTCCATTATTAACAGCATATATTCCAATAATGGTCTTATATTAACCATATATGGTTATTATATATATATATATAAGATATTTAATATTCCAATAATGATGGTTAACCATATATTAATCATCTATTAACCATCATCAACCATATAATAACCACATATTAACCATTATTAACAGCATATATTCCAAT
>Ga0126342_10022164_pt1 | contig 10525 bp, 10 predicted proteins | sample Cyp1metagenome_FD_92528 | JGI IMG/M metagenome (GOLD analysis project Ga0126342, IMG submission 92528) | Coral microbial communities from Lord Howe Island, Old Settlement Bay, Australia - Cyphastrea 1 metagenome | ecosystem: Host-associated > Invertebrates > Cnidaria > Coral ...
AGCACCTGCAGCAGCACCCTGAGCGCCACCGGCATGCCCGCCCCAAACTGCACACACCACTCTGACAGCAAGCAACACCCTGCACCAGCACCTTGCAGCGGCACTCCAACGGCACCACCATGCCGGCTCCAAAGCGCACACACCACTCTGACAGCAGCACGCACAGCGGCAACAGCATGCCAGCTCCAAAGCGCTTCACGTATGGTATAATCACCAACATTTGAAACATTTTGGGGGTAAGTGTGGGTAAATAACCATACATGGAGGATGCGGGGAAACACTAAATCAAGGCCCGCGAATCATACCCACGAATCATGTCCACGAATCATACCCCGAATCATACCCACGAATCATGCCCTCTAGACAAACATCCTGGACTGCATGCGGCATTTCGAGACATACCCATATATACACATGATATATGTATATGATTAGCATATATGATTAACATATATGATATTATGATCAACTTGTGTATATATTTGTAATATACATTCCATAATCATCAAAATAAATTGCGTTCCTCAGTTGGCACATCAATAGTCGTCAATATAAGTGTACATGCAACTTTACGATATACATGCAGTAATACATACGCTCTTCACGACGCTGACTAACTGTCAAACACGATAAAAAGGATAATAAGGGGACAAACCATCTACCAACGGGTGCAGGATTTATTGCACAGTATGAACCATGTTCCCAAATTGGGTTTTTGTTCAACCTCTTCCACTTTTCCATAGGGCGAACGCCCTCCAGCTGATCGCGGCTGCTGTGCGGGGCCCAGTGAAACCCTGATTACGGTTAGGACGGTTAGGATTGAGGGGATCATCCCCATTTGGTTTGTTTTCAGGTTGGTGAACTATGATAATTTACCATCATTTATCCAGATATATGAATGATATATAATATATTATAATATTAAATTTGACATTAATCATTAGCCAACAATATATGCGGGTCCACAGCATTGCTATCTGAGCACCACATCAGCTAGGATAGCCGGGGGGATGGTGGTTACAGTAGCCAGTATATCTAAACGTGACGAATGACCAAACCCGAAAAACTCATATTAAGATCTACTTGGACCAGGTGCAATAAGAAACTCAGTCTTAAAACGGGTCTGAAGTTTGGGTATCCTAAAATGGGGGTATACCGCCCCATTTTCAGACACACCCAAATGTGGATTCCAGTATATCAGCCCCTCAAATTGGATGTTCCCTCCTCAACGCCAAAACAGCTGTTCGATTCCTTAAGTGGTACAGTAATCCATGGCGGCTGGGTTTGTAGGGTACCTCTCCACATTGGTTGGTCATGATGTCATGGTTTTTTCCCCCATTTGATGGCTGTGGGGAGATGTTTTTCCTATTGAAGTCCCATAAAAAGTTCCATGGTGAACTCCCACAAAAAGGTCCCCTGTAAGATCTGTAAGTCAGATATCCCAAGAAGTGCCATAAAAGTCCCTTAAGAAATCCCATAGTAAGTCGATGTAAGTCGGAACTCAAGTTGGAACATCATGATGGGATGTCATCTAATAATCTAATATATTAGATTATTAGTTGACATCCCATCATGATGTTCCAACTTTATTGGAAATTGTTTTTCATAATACACCCATATGAACTCCCACATGATGGGATGGTTTTGGATGAACTGATGGGATTTCTGAAGTCGGGCATGGGACCCATGGGACCACCCTGGCCACCCTGGCCACCCTGGCCACCCGAAACGCCGTGGTGCGATGCACGCCGTGGCGTGGCGTGGCCAGCGGCAGGTGAAAGTCGTGAAGTCCAACGCCTTTCGGACACTCATCCACAAAGAGCGTCCGGGACACAGTGGTCTCAGTGGACTCAGTGTGGCCATGGCCCATGGTGATGACTTGGGGATGGTGATGGCATTGGGTGACCAGTAACAAGGGAACATGGAAAATCACTGTAAAGATAGAAAAAGATGTGGAAAACCTGCCACTGAAGTAGATCAGTTCCAGAAACGAGGGGTTTTCCAGTTTTCCACATGTATGTTAGTTTACTAGGGTGATAGCCAAAATTATCATCGCGTGCTCCTATCTGGATGAATTATAACTGCTGTGGAATTGATGATTAGTACAAATAAAAAGGTAGCTATCCCGAAATACCTAGCTTGGCAGGCTGGTACTTGGCCCGTTGGTGAAGAACTTATCTCCATGCGTATCCATCAGAGTAGATTGCATTTCACACCCAGACTCGTAGCTTTACGTGGGCATCCCAGTGAATGGTCATGTATCTCTTAGGATATGAGTCAAAATCGCACGCTACTCCAAAAAACACATAGATTCATCAATATTCGCTGGTCTATTCTTAGTATTAACAATCATTAGCCATCCAATTATATTGAAAATGGCCATTTATAGTGTGTTTTCCCATGAAAAATGGTGATTTTCCATAGTTAATCGTAACAGTTTACCAGAGGCTAACCATCATGAAAACTCGCCGATCATTGGGGTACCCAATGACTTGACTCATCCCCTCTCCGATAAAGGGCCAGGGCTATGACATACGGAGAAAAGATGAGCCTTTTTTTTGAGGCCCAGAGGCTTTTCTCCCACAGCTGTATGTATATATCCATATATATATATACACATTGAATATGCAAGAAGTAAAGTATACAATATTTTCAACATTGTTGTGTTTTGTTATGGTATCATACTATGTGAACTATATGAACAGTGTTATGTTATTACATTATATGAACTATATGAAAAGTGTTATGTTTGTTAACACTATATGAACAGTGTTATGTTACTCCTACTATATGAACTATATGAACAGTGTTATGTTATTATACTATATGAACTATATGAACTATATGAACTATATGAACAGTATCATGTTTTGTTCGAGTATATGAACTATATTAACAGTGTTATGTTATTGTACTATATGAACTATATGAGCAGTGTTATGTTATTGTACTATATGAACTATATGAACAGTGTTTGTTATTGTACTATATGTACTATATGTACTATATGAACTGTGGTATGTTTTTTTCTACTATATGAACTATATGAACAGTGTTATGTTATTATACTATATGAACTATATGAACAGTGTTGTGTTTTTCTACTATATGAACTATATGAACAGTTATGTTATTCTACTATGTGAACTATATGAACAGTGTTATGTTATAATACTGTATGAACTATATGAAAAGTATTATGTTTTTGTTACTATTTGAACTACATGAGCAGTGTTATGTTATTGTACTATATGAACTATATTAACAGTGTTATGTTATTATACTATTTGAACTACATGAACAGTGTTATGTTATTGTACTATATGAACTATATGAACAGTGTTATGATTTTTCCTACTATATGAACTGTATGAACAGCGTTATGTTATTTTACTATATGAACTATATGAACAGTGTTTTTTTCTACTCTATGAATAAATATGAACAGTGTTTTTTCCCTACTCTATGAATAAATATGAACAGTGTTTTTTTGTTCTACTGTATGAATAAATATGAACAGTGTTTTACTATAAGTAAAATGTATAAAGCATTTGGGAAGTCCTCTTTCGGGCGATGATTTGCCCTGAGGCAGTCCCATGGACGCGCTGGATGGAGAGGATGATGAACCGTACTTGGAGCCGGTCGCTTGCCGAGATCATCGGGATAGTCCATAGGGATAGCAGCGATGAACAGGGCATTAATATGGATGAAGCAAGCCAATGGTTTAATTAGAGATGTAGGATATGTAGGAATATGTAGGAAATGATGGATATCCATGGTTTAATTAACCCAATATGAATATGTAGGATATGATGGATATTAATAGGAATTCACCATAGGAATTTTCCTTAAAGATGTAGGATATGATGGAAATCCATGGATTTGCTATAGGGCCTATGTTTTTTTTTTACAAATCCATCCCAGCTGGTGAAATTGGAGGATGGTGGGGGAATACCGAAATGGCCTTACGACTTTGAGGTTGTTGCATTACTATATTTTATTCGCAGAACATGGAAATTACTTGCTATTTTTTTTTCAGTTGACTGAAGATGACGTGAATGGTTTCAAGTCAGCAGACCTTGCCTTCCATTCTGGCTAAACCCACATGTTCGTCATATTTTGCCAGTTTCGACGTGACTTCTGGACAATTCAAAACAGAAAAAAAAATAGAACCAACCAAATCCACTAGAGATGAAAAGCGCACACACATGTGACAAAAAGAACGAACAAATAATGTGTTCCTTTTTGTTTCGCATGTTGAACAAAAAGAACGGTTCCCTTGTTCGATGGTTTTCCATGTTGGAATCGATGAAATTGTCCTTTTGTCATGTTTGGGATGCATCTCAAGAGGAATCAAACTTGGGCCAAGGAGAAAGGGTATTTCATTGAGAAGACAAGCCAAATTTAAACAGTGAGTATCCCAATGAGGTATCCCTAATTTTTATCGTGGAGGACAGATGGAAGTTCCAGCCACAAATATCATCGGTGGAGTTTCCAGCCATGTTTGTTTGATTACCAGAAGGTATATATATATATTATACATATTATATATATACACATTATGAGTGTATATTAGTGTATTTGATACATCGTATATTATGTTAGTATAGTTATACTATGAGTTATACATAGGATATTATGAGATATACATATATATATAATATAGTTAGTATGCCACTATATAGTATGACTGTATCTCCAAAGAAACCGAGCTCGGTCGAGCCGATGAGACCTGGCCTCATTTGGAGTTGGTCTACGATTTGTTGCAGAAATTACTGCAGACCAAGGTGCGCTGAAAAAACGGGAGATGAAGGTGGCGAAATCATGCGAACTCACCAGTTGATGGTAAGCATCCCATGAACAAATCTATATTTTTTGGGGGGGGTGGAAAAACGCATCCTTTTGGTGGTGGATTTCGAAACCATCCACAGTGATCAAAACAGCTCCAGCTGTACAGTCGAGATATGGAATTGATCAAGTCACATCAATTCACGACAAAACGTAGTATCGAGCAGTTGCCAAAACCGATGTGAATTGGTTTTGGTGCTGTGTACTCTAGAATGGGGAGCGGACTGAATGATCATGATTTAAATGTTCCACTAATTGAAATCTGGTATAATGATCCAACTGAATCGAATTAATGGTCTAATAATCATTAACAATGGTTTTCATAGTGTTTACTCATGGGTTAATCATGGTTGATAATGGCCAAGAAATGGTTAACAACTATTAATAATGATAATAATCATTGGCTAATTCATGGTTAATTAATGGTTAGTTAATGGTTAATAATGGCATCCCATGTACAACCCAGTCTGCACCCACCGTGTTCCGCAGTTTTCACAGGAGTTGGAGTCCACTTTGGCGACAGAAGCCGGACTGGTCGGACGGCCCAGTGAACTGGCATGCGGCATGCTGAGTTCGGTTCGTTGTCATTCCCCAAACAGTGTGTCCACACTGAGGGGTTCTTACAGTAGGTGTGAAGGCCCGTTCAATCGAGGTGGTATCAGAAGCGTCCGCCATTTTCCCTGTAAATTTCCGCACAAAATGCCTTTTATGACATGTCCATGTGCATTTCGACTGTGCAGGCTCACACAAAATGCTTGCCCCGGGATTAGCGTCCGGCATTTTCCCTGTAAATTTCCGCACAAAATGCCTCTTATGACATGTCCATGTGCATTTCGACTGTGCAGGTTCTTAGCGTCCGGCATTTTCCCTGTAAATTTCCGCGCAAAATGCCTCTTGTGAAATGTCCATGTGCATTTCGACTGCGCAGGCTCGCACAAAGTGTGCTTCCCGGTCTTGGGATCGGTCTTCCTCCTCAACATCATCCTCCTCAACTTCATCATCTTCCTCCTCCTCAACATCCACATCATCATCTTCCTCTCACCATCATCATCACCATCATCATCATTATCAACATCATCATCATCACCAACAACATCACCATCACTATCATCAATCAAGCCATTGTCATCATAAACATCATCATCATCATCATCATCATCATCATTATCATTATCATTATCATGATCACTATCATCATCATCATCATCATCATCATCATCATCATCATTAACAACATCATCATAGAGACATTAACATCATCAGCAACATTATAGCACATTATCTGTTTACCCCCCCTGTTTAGGGTCTCTTGCCGGCACAATGTTTTTTTTTAATGTATTTTTTTTTGTGGGCTTAAACCTGAAAATTGAAGGGAACACCTCAAAATCCAATGGTTTATTTTCATATATGTTCACCTTTTCCCGCTTATAAATGACACTCTAGTGGGTATATTCCATGTTTAGACACAGCCATGTTTTGTTGCATGAGTGTTGGGATATGGTAATAGTTGATGTTATCCATGCATTCTATATACCCTCCAGTGAACTCATATAGCTATAGAAAATGACCCACCTATAGATTATTTAGTAATACATTGATTTACCGATTAAACATGGTGATTTGCCATGGCCATCTCAGTTTACCAGAGAATCGACATCTTAGTTTCCAAGGGTTGACCTATTCGAACTTGTGGGAAACATCACCCACCGCTGGGTGGTTTCAAAAAAATATTGTGGTTCAACATGTTTCAACCATACTTGGAATGATTGGTTGGAATTTTCACTCATATTCTGATGGGTTCTTTGAACCCATCAGTAGATCATGTTCCCATTGAAACCTCCATTGAGTTCATGGTTTTCCCATTGGAAAATTGGATCCTACATATTCACTGATGTAATGTTGCCCAAAAATTCATGGTAGGGATTTGAGGATCGTCCAGATTTGAAAACTCATGTGGTCCCAGCAAACCCCCTCATCAATTCAAACAGCACAATTTTTGTTTAAACACCGTTTGTTAATCTTCAAACGCTACCCTTTACACCCTTTGGTAGACTTATATAGCTATAGGAAGATAGGTAAATCATCTAGAACTGGACCATTTTCTATAGCTAGGTTCGTTTACTGGAGAGTATATGTGTATTTACAAAAAACTACAATATAATTTCTTTGTTTTCCATCTCTACCGCCAATTCTGATCCACACTTGGATATCTTGGATTAATTGATTCATTTTTTCAGCCTGGGTTTATTCACTATTACAGATATTAAATTATATATATAAAGGATTACTAAAGACACAAACCGATGGGTCCCAAGATGGCAGTGCCCAGGACAAGCGCTTCGTGACACAGTTGGTTGAGCTGATGGAGACCGATGACCCTCGTGAACGAGTTGCAAGCTGAGCGTCTCAAAGTGAACGACCAGACACAGTGACTTTCGCACTTCTTGTGCTCGTGAAATCTGACTTTCGTTGAAACTGAAACTGGGGTCTTCCTGAAATGGGGGTACCCAAATAGCTGGATGGGACAAAAAATCATGGAAAATCCATCTATGAATGGATGATGACTGACCCCCATTTCAGAAAACCTCCATATAGATGTTCAATTCCCTTGAATGGTAGCTTCACCGAATCCGACCTTTTGCATCTGCATCTTGGCCCCGAGGAGGACCTGAAGGTTTTGGTCTCTCGGATTTTTGGGAAGTTCAGCAGTTTCCGCTCCACCGTGTCCCTCGTCCGCAGGATTTCTAAACGGATTTTTGTTGGGGAAAAGAATGATTTCATTGCCCTCTATCGCCGCGCTAAATAGTTGATCATTTGATATCATTTGCCTATTATGACATGATAATCTTTATGATATCTTAATCTCCATTACATACGAAAATTGAGAACTATACTTATACAACTGGTTGGTGGCTTCAAACATTTTTTATTTTCCATTTTCTCTATGGGATGTCATCCTTTCCATTGACTTACTCGTATTTTTCAAGATGGTTAAAAACCACCAACCAGATTTTTATTATTTGGTATATCAATTCTTTGGTATTACATTGGTAATCATACCATACCATAGTATCACAATGTATCAGTATCTAAGTATCTTTTCTGTTGATCTTATCCTTGCCAATGCCAGATGTCCTTCCCAGCAGCAGTGGCCAGGCGAAGGGCCATTCAAAGCTTCTGTCAACGAGCAGTTTGCCTGGAACATGGCGAGGTACGACGGGACCATGGCCATGGAGCCGTGTTCATAGGGGCCCTGTTGATTGATGATTAGTTCGGGGATTATGCTAACCAATACAATGGAGAGTATAGTAACCCAATAGGAAAACCCCTAAAAAAACAAACAGTATAACTCATTACGACACAGCGTGTTGACATGTTTTGAACACTGCTCACATGGTGATCTTCAGGGAAAAATGCGAAAACTAGGGGGTTCATGGATATTTTTCATAGGATATGATGGGAATGTCATGGGATGGACTTTTCTTTTGGAAATATCATGGGATGTAGAACCAAGAATATGATATCTGGCTATGTCTGGAAATGGGATATGTTCACGTATTTTCCGTCCATTCTATGGATGTTTTAATGAGGGAAAGGATGTTCTCAACAAGCTGGATTTGGGGGTGGCCGGTCTTCAAACAAAGCATTTGGTTGCTTTCAACCACGGTATCTAAAGCGGAAAGGCATCATGTAGAATTTATATATATATATATACATACATACACATATATATATGCAGTTAGAATAGTAAAGATTAACAGTGGAACATGTGGGAAAACATGGCAAACAGATGGCCATTCTTCCTGCTGGGTGATTCCCTTATGGGATTCCACGGGAAATGCCCGATGATTTATCTGGGAGGCTGCTGGGAAATTCAACTAACCCATAGGATCCATTATGGTATATATGCTAACATTTGGGGTATATTGATGGTAAATGTTACCATATATACCATACATGGATCCTATGGGAATAATTAAACCATTCCCAAATTCACCATATACATGGGTGGTATAAACCATGGTATAAACCATGGATCCTATGGGGGGTTACTATATTGTTTTAACCACAAAAAAAACATGCTGGATTTTCCAACACGTTTGATTCCCGGAGGGTCTTTATCCTATCTTTGAACTGCTCAGTTTGAGGCCGCGTGAATCACGATGTCAGGGTTCATGCCAGTGATATCCCTTTTCAGAATCAGTGGGACCCAAGATCCATATTTTGTGTCAAGGAGGAAGGAAACAGCCCATATTTCCCGTAGGATCCATTTTGCTGCTATATATGGTAACATTTATCATCAATATACCCCAGTCATGTTAGCATTAATATACCATACATACCAGCACCATGGATCCGTCATGGGATTTTGATTGGATGGTTTTATGAAATTTTGAGGACGGAGATGTGACGTAGTTCTGCTGCGCCATTCGCATAAAAAGTGATGAAACTAAGATCGATATCGTATATGAACAGACCAAGGTACAACTTGATTCGTGGTTTTCATCCTCTGGGGCAGTGTGGGGCAAGCTTGGGCAGTCAGTATCAAACTCCGTTGAAAATCGCCTTTGAACCCACAAATCCCCCTGAAAAGCATGTGGTCAGTGCTCCATTGAACATGTTGGGTGAGGCCTATAGTATCTTGATGATTTAATGTATCTTAGTTAGTTGTAACCACAGCTATCCTTTGATAAGTATTTCACAATCATCAGAATTGCCAAATTTCATGCAGGTACCGAGTCTTTTTGTTACTTTCATAGCCGGTGACCATGGTCATAAGGTCATAAGCTGTGAAAGATCCCGAAAAAACTTGCGCAAAGCGAAGATCTAACATCGTGGTAAGGTGGCTAAAACCGCACCAGAAATAGATGGAATGGTCATGGTGCGAGAAATATCATTTACATATATATTATGGTAACCATAGTAACAATAATGATATTAATAATGTCATGGTCATGATATGTCATGAAAATATGATGTAGCACGAAGACTAATAATGATTAGCAAACAACAACATTAATCATAATACATTTGATGCGTATATATATACATTATTCTCATAGTTTCTCATATTATATTATATTATATTCTATTATATTATATTATATTCTATTGTATTAAAATACATCGACATGGCCGCTCCCACAGTGTTTCCCTTATTTTCCGGGAACGCATTTCAGTCTCAACCTTCGTCGGCCAGGCTCCCGCCTACGGACTTTCGGAGGTGTTGGAGCTTCTCAGTCAACGCGTCGTCGCCGCCTTTTCCAGCCCGTTCAGGCGCGGGAAATCCGACAGTTTCCGACACAGCGCGCGTTTTGGAGCAGCCATGGACATAGCTTCCAGTAATCAAACATGGCAAATCCTTTTATATATAATAGTATATGTATAATCGAAGGAAGTTTAGAAGTCAAACTTCCGACAATATGGACAGATGAAAAGCAGAGCAGGGCAGAGGCCGAGAGAAGAGAAAGATTAGAAGAGAGAAGATCAGAACAGAAAGAGTCAGAAGAAAGAAGATGCAGATGCGCGAAAAGGTAGGAAAGTCGCGAAACACTGTGTTTTTCCAATGATTTGAGGCTCCGGAGGGTCGAAGAGTAGGCTCGCTAAAGCGGCGGGTGCGGAGCCAGCTGGCCAGATGAGAGATGAAAAATTGCACGCCGTTGTGGCGCGAAGCACA
>Ga0126342_10022165_pt1 | contig 10524 bp, 12 predicted proteins | sample Cyp1metagenome_FD_92528 | JGI IMG/M metagenome (GOLD analysis project Ga0126342, IMG submission 92528) | Coral microbial communities from Lord Howe Island, Old Settlement Bay, Australia - Cyphastrea 1 metagenome | ecosystem: Host-associated > Invertebrates > Cnidaria > Coral ...
AAATGTTATGACACTTTACATACTTGCAAGCAGGTTATAGACATGTTATAGAAGGTTTATATACATGTTGTAACTCGTCTAATTCTGTAAACTCATATAACTTCCAGCGTACAGTCTTCGTAGAACTCATCGGTGACGTTATCCTACAAACTCCAAGAGAATTGTTGGATCCACCTTCATCGCCCACAGGCGCTGAGGTCCCAAGTGATCGTTTGTCCAAGGAGCCAATTGCACCACCAGAGCCCGACACTGCCCCTGTTACATCTTGTAAGATCAAGGGAGGTATCCCCGTTGACCATTTGTTTTGTCATCAGCCGGCCTCTTCAACATGTGATGTTTAATTTGTAGACAATCCAAGCTGAGAGTCAAACCCCATCGACAATTCCGCAATCAAGCGGCGAATGTTCGGGAACACCGGATCATTGAGGCACCCACACGTTTCTTGGAAAGGGTTTGTATTGACCACCTTGAATTATACTGAGGAAGGCCTCAAACACGAATTGTATGCACTTGTGTGTGTTGATCAGTATACTGGTTGTGTTATGGCATGCCCTGCACCTAGCAAGTCCCAAGCTGCTGTTGAGTTGGCGTTGCGTCACTTTTGTCGCAACGAAACCCCAATCATTGTGTCTGATCGGTACCCCAGTTTGCTTGCAGCCATTCGTGATATAAAGATGATCTCGGACCCCAGTCCTCCGAATACCCAATTTCATAATCCGTATGCTGAATCTTCCATTCAATTAATTCGTCAAGGGACTCGTACACTGTTGGTTCAAAGTGGTCTCAATGTTCAGTTTTGGTGCAAAGCCATGGTTTGTTTCTGCTACCATTACAATTTGACCACCAATCCCTCACTTGTTGACCAATCTTTGCGTGAAGCTGTGGATGAGCTCCAACGAGCTCTTCCGGAAGGAGAAGAAGGTCCTCCCCTCCCACCGGTTGAGTATGACAGCAAACTTCACATGGCTTTCCAATATCAACCGGAACCCCGAATGATTCCTTTTGGGGCTTTGGTATGGTTCAAAGATCTCACTGTCCCCAAGTCATTTGGTCCCAATGGGCATCCTGCCATTTACATATCCCCTGAGGTTCTCCCAGGTTTAAGGTGCACGGTGCAAGGATGTTCATATTTTGTTGGATTTGGATCAATTGAAACAAGGAAAATTCCGTGAAGTGGTTACTGGTTACTCGTGATTTTGTCCCACCTTCTGGTTCATGGTTTTTTCCGTTGAATCGTGTTGGCCTTCTGCAACAGCCCAGCCTCCAGTTCCCCAAAATCCCTCCTGTCCCACCTGCTTCCCTCGATGAAGCAGCTGATGATGCTGATGCTGGTCCTTCTAGACATCGTAGCATTACCAAACGCCGACGAGAACAATACGGGGGGACACCTGGGTGTCATGGTTGCTTGACTGGCACTTATCAGCATACTGCTGAATGTCGGGCTCGGTTCAACGAGTTGCTCAACAAATCCGAACCTCTTGGCGACCTGGAATCCGGGGGGGGAATGATGCCGATGATGCCGATGACCCAGATGACGATTGAAAACCTTCCAAACCGGTTAAACCCAACATGGAACGGACTTTATTTGACATTTTGGATTACATGCAGGATTTCGATCATGATGTGGTCCCAATTTGCCCGCCTGAAAGTGATGAAGACTATGCTCCTACCACATCAACCGAAACACCTTATGATGTTGATCTTGAAGACCTCATCAGTGATGAAAACCAGAATGGTGATCCACCGGAATCTGTCTTCGAACCGTTGGAAGAATTGGTTCCGGGGGGTGTAGGAAAGGTTGATTTTGGGGTAAATAGGAAGCATTGGATTTTGGTGGAATTCTGTTGTTCCCCCAATAGTTCACTCAAAAGGGTTGCTGAACATGTCAAGATCGCGTATTTGGGTGTGACTAAAGAGGACATTAATGTTGAAAATCCAGATACTTTCGAACAGTTTTTGCTATGGTTGCAAATTGAAGTCCAGGAAGGTGAGGGTCCTGTGCATTTGTGGTCAAGTATCCCCTGCACAAAATGGCCACCTTGGCAACACATGGCAATTTCCAAATATGGCAAATCCTTTGAAGAGAAGTTGGAAGTTCAACGAGATGAGTCTAGGGCTATGGTACTTTGATTCAAAGAAACTACTGAAGTTGTGAAGCTCTCCAGAGGGGGCTCATTCACTTTTGAGTGGTCTCGTGGCAGCACTGGATGGAAGGAACCTGTCGTTAAGCAGACCATGGAGCTGTTAGGGCTGAAAGGTGTCAATGTTGATGGACGTGAATTTGATTTGGAAATCAATGGCAAACATCCCCAACGTCCTTGGGGTTGTTTGATGAGTTGAGTACTAAAGTTTGTCATCACCCAGCCGGTTACCATGATCATCTTGAGGGCCCAATTGCTGCCAAATCTGGTTACTACAATGTTGCCATGGCTACTTGTATTTTGGTTACCCTATTTCCAGGTATCGTTTTCGACCATGTTCCTGCGATGCCGGTTAAACCATTTGTTCAACATGCCCATAGGGATAAACATCTGTTTGAACCAACTCCTTCATTGTCAATTCTTGCTGCCATCCATAAACTGTGGACCAGAAAGGAAATGATGAATGATCCTGTTGCCCTGCAATCTGTAAGAGATGACGTAGGGGACTTTCGTAGGATCGGTGTCTGGGATGATAACAGTGTGATGGTTCGCGCAGAGAGGATTGCAAGGTGAAGGCCTCCACTTCAGCTCAGTTGATGTCCATATTCCATTAAACATTGGGAAATTCCTTCAAAAGGAAACGCAAACCATGAGTTGTTTTTCTTGGGGATGATATAGTCGACCATATGGAGGTGCAGCCCAATTTGGACAGCTGTACTCAGCTCCCACAAACATTCAAGCTGTCAACATTGCGAGCTACTACGGTATGAATGACAACAACACCATCAGGGTGGCAGACGCCACAAAAGCCTTCCTGCAAGCAGAACTGATGACCCTGGTCCCAACCTATGTGGAACTTCCACCGGAGATGTGGTTGGAAAAATGGGACAATAAGTACCGTAGACCCACTGTTCGCTTGATGCGCGCTTTGTATGGACACCCCCAAGCTAGCGTGCATTGGGATCTTCATCTCCGTCAAATCTTGATCAATGACCTTGGTAGCATTCCGGTTGATGGTCACCCCAGTGTTTTCTTCCATGAGTCATGGCGTATCCTAGTTGTGGTTTATGTTGATGACATTCTTGCCTCGGGACCATCCTCATCCCAAGACTTGTTTTGGAAAGAATTGAAGTCCCGGGTGCAATTGGATGATGTTGAAGAGCTGTCTCAATTTCTTGGACGTTTTCATCACATGACCCCAGGACGATGCGTGTTTGACATGCGCGATTACGCCACAGAAGCGGTGAATTTGTATTTAAGAAATAGCTGATAAGGACACTGTACTTCGACATGTTTCCACACCATTTGTGTCCCTTGGAATTTTGGTTGACAAGGACTATACCTCGTCTGGACAAATATGCCGCAAAGCATCATCCATTTTGATGAAACTTTTGTGGTTAGCCAGATTACGTCGGCCCGACCTTTCATTCCCTATTTGTTTACTAGCTGGACAAATCGCTTCTTGGACACGTAACGCTGACAAACAATTGTTCAGGTTATATTATGTCAACTCGACCATTTCACACTGCTTGAACCTGACCGTCAAGGATCAACCTCAGGATTGTACTTTAGACCTCTTCTGCGATGAAGACCTAGGTGGTTGTCCGCACACAGCCAAGAGTACAAGCGGGATGTTTTTGGTGGTGAGGGGACCCAACGGAACGTTTGTTCCGCTGAGCTGGCACGCTCGGCGACAGCAACACGTGGCTCGGTCTACCGCTGACGCGGAGCTAAACTCCGTGAGCGAAGGGTTGTACGAAGAGTTGCTGCCAACGCATCAGCTCATGTCTAAGCTGTTTGTAGAGTTGACCCCCAAAACAATGGTGAGAGAAGATAATGCTGCTGTTGTGGCAACTGTCACCAACGGCTACTCGATCAAACTCAGGCACCTAGCTCGCACTCCCAAGCTGAGCCTTGCCTCCCTTAATGAGGCATGTTCCACATGGGCTACTCTTGTTCAAACACCCACCAATGAACAACTTGGCGATTATTTCACCAAATCCCTCGCTCCCAACAAGTTTGATTGTACGAGACTTGGTTTGTATCCTTGGAATTCAAAAGTGTAACTGTAACTGCCTTCCATCAGGTCCCGGTTTGGTCCTTAGTTTCTTGAGTCTGGACCCTAAAGACGAAAAGCACCGGAAGGTAAGTGCACTCCAGCAACCAATGCGGGTGCCCACTTAGGATCGTTGTTGCCCCATCCTTTGAGATTTTGTAAGTATGCTGCACTTCAAGCGTTGTGGCCTTTTCTTCGGGCGCTGACGCAGCTGCTGTGGCGCGGACCTTGGTGTCTATTCGCTGCGCTGCAACTTCCGTTCCTGATGCAGTAATTCATTTTCTGGGAAGTCTCGCAATAGAGTGCTTCGGAATTTGTTTGGGAAAACTCCTGCCGAGTACTTCGGAATCTTTTGCCGCACAGGCAGAACTCCCTTCCCTTAGTTTTTCACTACGGTGTGGTTTATCCTGCACGCGATGCTGTAACCACTAGCACAGATCCCTTGTTTTCCTGCATGCGATGCGGATTCAAGGAGCCTTCCTTTCGAGTGTTCTCATGAGCTTGCGTTTCGCACGTCCGATGTGCGAGACGGGCCGGGCGCCTCGCACCGTCGGTTCGCTTGGTCACTTTCTGCTGAGTCACTCGAACGGGGGGAAATTTAGCCGTAGATGCATTTCAGCTGTCAGTGATACCTCTTCATGCGATTGACTTCATGTGACATTTGGCTCAAGGCGCGAGGTACAAAAAGGTGCCTGCTGCATTGCGCTTGGGTCTGATTTCCACAAAACGTTGTATGTTTCAACATCTCGAGACAAAGAGAGAGAGAGAGAGAGACACGGGGAGAGATGGCTAAACACATGGTTCTTTTTAATGGATAGATAAATAAATATATATATATATATCTTTGCGAGATGGAAGATATGGAAGGTGAAATAGACGGATACGAAAGATAAACAACTGGATTGATGGATGAATGGGCGCAGATATGTGCAGATGCACAGATAAATAAATGAAGCAAAACTGATTGAATGATGAATGAATACCACGATAAAAAATAAATAAAAATACCAAGTAAGAGAAAAGGTAGACCCTCTGAGAAGCGGAGGGCAGACAGACAAGCAGAATCAAACAGACTGATGCAGAAAGATAAAGAGAGGTGACAAGACACGAGAGGTGGACAGAGAGACAGAAAGATTCAGAGCCTCAGCCACTGTTCGGCCCATCAGGTCGCTCTGCCATCCATGCGTCTCAACAAACCAAACCTCTCCTAACCTATAGGTTTTCTATCTTTGAAACTTCTGCCACCGCCTTGTGCGGTACTACTGGTAAGACATGGTAAGACTCTGTACGACTCCTAATACCTTGAATCCTGCCGATAGGTTTGATCATAGACCCCTAAGATGTGAGTTACATGGTTGCTCCTGGTGGCTGCAGGCCTGTTCCACAGAAACTCAGCAGCTGTTGTTTCTTTCCCACCCATGGTTTCCCCTGCTCAGGGTGATTACGGTCAATGGAAAAATCCTTTACGAGGTCCTCATGGAAAAGGCACGGGGAAATTTTGGGTTGGAGGCTTGGGTGCGGCGGTATGAATCTGCAGGAAACTCACCGGAATCCCGCTGCCTTTGGATATCCTGCATACCACCCTGTCCATCCTATCCCATACCGCCCCGCTGTGGTTGATTTACAACAACATTGATCCCCAAAATTGCCCTAATGTTGGTGAATATCCTGTCACCCTAAATTATAATTGGTAGTATTATGTTTTGCAAACACCAAATTCCGTCCGGACGAAATGGATAAAACTTGGAAATCGCTGCTTTAAACTTGGACATGTGATGGTTGCCTTGCTGGATTTCGCGACAAGACTTGGGAATGCTACAAGTATGATGCAAATGCAGGTGTTCATCAAAAGACTTGGCTTGGAGAGTCTGGGGGTCGAAAATTGATTCAGAGTGAGCCTTGCTCCAATTGTTTCTCATTTGCCAGGTCATTAAATCCCCACTGCTGAAGGCAGCACTCATTATGAGTAAGGAAGCAATCATTCAAACAAATCCAACATGGAGCTGCTTTGCTGCACCAAATGGATGTCATGACATGTTTGGACTGGATGCTACTGAAAACAATGCCCACTCATGAGACATATCCTGCGCGTGTTTCCTGAAAATATTTGAAAGGTTCTATAGGCATCTCTAGGCTATGGGACAATGTCAGGGAGAGAGATAGAGCAAAAGCTTTTCAGAGCCTTGATCCAGCCGATCCAGCCACTTCAGCACTGTTGATGGTTCCGCACTTCCCAGCCCACGTATTCCAAGACCTGTTCCAGGAAAGCATATTGACCACGGATCCATACTTAACCAATTTTCTCCAAGATTCTCTCCAAGCAAGGTTTCATGGTTTTCGACCTCTTCCAGATTGGCGTTTGGGAAGCATTTTCCGTGTGTGGCGATACTTTGGGTGATGCGTCACCTTTGTACGCATTTTTTTTGGTCTTGGGGATGCGAAAGAACATCAACTTATATAACCAATTTCAAGAAGATTGCTTTTTCATTGTCTACGGGTCAGACGCTAGTTTCTTATCCTGCTCTTGAGGTCTTGGTTGTCAAACACATTCACTATGAACAGATGACGTACTCTGACATAGCCCAGAAAAGCCCTTTCCACCAAGCTCTAATTTAAGAATTTAAGACCTACTTGTAGGCAGATGTGGGTAGGCAAAAGGTGCATGGACCTGATTCCCTCTCACTTTTGGAAGGGAGACGCAATTGGCAAGTGCGCAAGATGTATGTGCATTACAGAGTCCCCCACAAGTGCAGCATGCGCTAGCCACTCACCCTGTCACCCGGCCTCTTTCAGGTTCGGCATTGTCAGTCTTTGTCTTTGGCTCCTTGGACAGAGGGCTGTGACGCAATGGGAATTTAACACTTGGGTACTTGGGTTTGGCTGAAAATGGGTGATTTGAATCACCAAATGGCCATGAACATGATGAACCGTTGGGTTTTGGGGGACCCTCTCTTCAGACACACCCACTTGATGTGGGACGGTGTGGGTGCCTAGGTGGGAGATGTCTTGGATAAGCTTGCAAACCAGTCTCTGAGACCAAAAATGTCCCAAACCTTTGTCGGCCTTTTTCAGCTCTTGTTGATGCCACAGTATCACCGAAAAGTAAGATCAATGACAAGTGCACCAGCAATATTAAAAACCTTTCCAAAGGCCCCTGTGCGTGCACGTGTTATTCAACGGCATATATCCAAATAAAGGAATAAATGTGTAATGCATGTAGATAGATATTATTATTTGCAAAGGAAAAACGCAAATACCACAAAGTATATACAACTGTGTAAAAAAAAAAACTATATATGTACATGTATAAGCATGATGTGGAGAGAGAGAGAGAGAGATAGAGAGCGAGGGATCGATATGAACTATAGATATACATCACCATTAATTAATATATATATATATGCATATATACCCCAGCATAAAATCATAGTATCCCAGCTGCTACGGGTCATCCATAGATATCCATACCTGGTGGTGCAGAGATGGTGCCAAAGTGACTGGCCGAAAGCTAGGCTTTGATGGCATAGTCAACTTGCCAAGCATCCGTGGACAGATGAGTTGGGAACCCAGTTGGGATCGTCACTTGGGATCCGTGCGAGGCCTAGATAGGCTTTGCGATTCGCATCCGCCAACTCTATTTGATCCTATTATAACTATTGGTTTCATTGGTTTTCCTACCAAGTTCTGCAAAAATAACCTTTTGAATGTCTTGGGGAGAAACCGAGCTGCACTGGGCGGTTTGTCTGAAGATAATGCTTTCCAGTTCCCCAAGTGGTGCAACTGGGGAAGTAAACTTGAAACAATAATTGTCAGGTTTCTGAGCGACAGGAGGAACGTAAACCACACACACCTCTCCAGGCCCTCCCGCAAGGCAAAATTTAGCATGAAACCTTTGTATTTTAATCCGCCGACATTTTTTCAGACCTACTACAGTACTGGATGTTTCTGTCCATTGTATGGTCAAGGCGATCCGTCAGAATTGCCTAATGCCTTGAGGACGCTGGGTTGCAGATAGCGAGTTTCCGCCCTTTGGTTGATTGCTTCGCTTTGACGTGAGTGGAAGGAACCCAGTAGGGAATTTCAGAGAGCATCTTCTGAATAATATACATGTACATGTACATTCACACACTACATGCATGCACGCATGCATGCATGCATGCACCCACGCATACATAGATACATAGATACATAGATACAGAGATACATAGATACATAGATAAATGGATACATAGATACATGGATACATGGATACATAGATACATATGTACATAGATACATAGATACATGATACATAGATACATGATACATAGACAGATAGATAGATAGATAGACAGATAGATAGATAGATAGATAGATCGATATATAGCTAGATAGACATACTTATAGATAGATAGATGGCTAGATACATACATGCATACCTGCATGCATACATTCATTCATTCATTCATTCATTCATTCACTCATTCATTCATTCATTCATTCATACATACATACATACATACATACGTACGTACACACATACACACACATACACACATACACACATATCCACATACATACATACGTACATACGTACATACATACAGACAGACAGAGACAGACAGACAGACAGACATGCATGCATGCATACATACATACATTTATACATACAGTACATACATACATACATACATACATACATAGATACATACATACACACACATACACACATACCCACATACCCACATATCCACATACATACATACGTACATACGTACATACATACAGACAGACAGAGACAGACAGACAGACAGACATGCATGCATGCATGCATACATACATACATTTATACATACAGTACATACATACATACATACATATATACATACACACAGACCTGCATACCTGCATACCTACATACCTACATACCTACATGCCTACCTACCTACGTACCTACGTACCTACGTACCTACCTACCTAACTACCTACATACATACACACATACACACATACTCACATACACACATACACACATACACACATACACACATACTCACATACACACATACTTACAGTAGATACATCCATACATCCATACATAGATACATAGATACATAGATGCGTAGATACATAGATACATAGATACACATATACAAAGATACACATATACACATATACACGCATACACAGATACAGAGATACAGATGTACAGAGATACATAGATACAAAGAGACATTACATATCATATCATACCATGCCATGCAGTGGTTTATACAGTGGTACATACATACCTACATACGTACGTACAGTACAAAGGTACATACATACCTACAAACGTACATACAGACAGACAGACATACATGCAAATATAATATACATACACCGACGGGTTTTTAAATACATTTGGCCGAATTTCGCAAGGTTGCGCATCAGGGAATAAACATTACGATTCTTAGTGCCATAGTTGTGAGGCTTTCTTAGTTAGATGGGTTCATCCAGAGGGTCCCCAAGTCTCCTTCCAGAACCGGCTTCTTCATCGTTGCGGGATTCTGCATCGTGGTGATGGTGTGTGGTTACTGGGGGTTCGGCAACTGGGTCACAGACAATGCTACTGGGAAGCAAGGAAAGGGATTGGGGGTGTTCAAGTGTAAGCAGTGTGAAGTATTTTCAAGTGGGCTGTTCAGTGGCAGGGTCATGGACGTCACCACGACATGAAGTTGGCAGTCTTTGATCCTCCAGCTTGGGATATACAGTGTTCTTCAAACATGCCGGAGGCTTTGCACCCAAGCCCAACACAACAACAAAGCCAGGAGAGGGTGACTCACCGCACAAAGTGACACAGATCTTCAGCAAAAGCAAACTGGAGCATCCATTTTGAAACATCTTTTTGGTCTATCCAATGTGGTCGACCTCGTGTTGAATCAAGATTGGAATAGTTGTCACACGCTTGCAGGTTCACAGACATTTCAAGTGAACCATTTGGGAATACCACTGTATTTTTGATTAACATTGATTAAGATAAGGAGTTATTTATTGGGGACTGTGATAACCCATTTACCTATGATTATCGGGATTCGCCTTACCACATGTGTGATTGAAACATACGGGCTGGGTACAGCAGATCTGGCTCTGAGGTCATCACTGGCATGGCACAATTTGCCGAAGGCTTTGTTTGCCTTTTCTCAGGTTGGCTCCTGGCTGAAACTTCTGGGCACCTCAAGAAATAGCAGATGAGCGCCAGGGATTTGTAAGTGGATGTTTTTGCCTGCGGACCGAAAACCGTGCTCGTAAAACGCACGTTTTTGAAAAACGCAATTTCGGAGGTTAGGTTGGGGTGGGGTGGGGGGG
>Ga0126342_10022166_pt1 | contig 10524 bp, 17 predicted proteins | sample Cyp1metagenome_FD_92528 | JGI IMG/M metagenome (GOLD analysis project Ga0126342, IMG submission 92528) | Coral microbial communities from Lord Howe Island, Old Settlement Bay, Australia - Cyphastrea 1 metagenome | ecosystem: Host-associated > Invertebrates > Cnidaria > Coral ...
ATATTATATATATTATATATTATATATATTATATATTATATATTATATATATATTATATATTATATATTATATATATTATATATATTATATATATTATATATATTATATATATTATATATATTATATATTATAAATAGTATACATATTACATATTATACATGTGATATATAATATATATATATTATCATTATATAATATGATATATATATATACACAGATTACATACATATAAAAGCTGCAAGTGCGTGAACTTGACATCAACTCTCAAAAGCTGCAAGTGCAAAACTGGCCCAAGATGTCTGACTTTTTATGCTGCTTGGTACAGTAGAGGTTTCTTTTGGTTTCAAGAGGTCATCTTTAAGAGTTGGTGCCGAAAAAGTGATCTCTGTATCAGGCACAAGAATGTTGCAGATCTTGTGTATCAATCTTGGTGTGTCAATATATCATCTACTACCCTAAAACTGGCTCTTCCGTTACATTGCGTTCTGTGATATGCATGAAATCCACGGCTCTCCTTCGGACGACGCAAACGCCCAAACTTCTGCCACTGAGTGACCATCTTGAGCCTTTGCAGTACCCAAACCCCTCTGGACAAAAGGAAAGAGTATGGAAGGGAAGTATCAATGCACACCAGTCACAGATAGATTTTCCTCGATGTTTATCAGAGTATATAAGGATATATAACATTATACAACGTAAAAACCAAGGCAGATCAATAGCTAAGCAATCAAGTTGGAACAATGAAGCTACTGGCATCGCTTTGAGAAGCTGGCTGCTGAAAGCGAGCCGCCAAGATGTCAAGGTCGCAGGCATAAGCGTTGTGGCCTCCCAACATCGGCAATGCTTGGGAAGGGGGGTGAATTTGTGAAGCTCATACTGAGATACTGCACTGGTGCGAATCAGAAAGTGCTGGTGTATGACTCAGTCTACCCTCTGGTAAACTAACACAACTATGGAAAATCACCATTTTTAATGGGAAAATCCACTATAAATGGTCATTTTCAATAGCTATGTTAAATTACCAGAGGGTAAAAATCTCCCGGTCTGGCCTGCAACGACGTCCGGGTCAAATTCTTGGACCTGCATGTGATACATGTGATACATCGACGCATCGCTTGAAACAGGGAGGAAACTTTCCGTCAGGTCCTCGCCTTGGCAAGAAACGACGTGAGCAAATGGAGCTCGTTGTTGCAGGTCTGCATGCCAGCTTGCGCCAATGCCTTTGACAGGACTTTCAACTGTGGTTGGAGTCCCCTTCACAAATAGATAAAGCAACAAAACAGTTGTCCATTGGTTATGACTTGTGAAGCTCTTGGTGTTGCCATCATGATTGAAGTTTCTGAGATGCAAAAGACCAGAAAGAACAACGGCTTCTGGGACGGAGATAGTGGCGCCTGTGTTGAAACTCCTGTATGATGAGTTGAGCCGTTGATTGATACATCAGGCAAATACCAGTAGGAAAATGCTGGTATACCTAACCAACCGCTTTTTTCCTGGAATGACATCATTGCATCAGATTCGATGACAATTTCTTAGACATCCTCCAGCAAAAGCGCATGCACTGGCCTTGTCAGCATCTCGTGGAAGTGGATTGATGTCAAGCCTACGAACTGCTGCCCATGTGCCCATTCTTGGGTCCTCCGACCCGGCATCTGCGCTGACGTTGGTATGAAGGGTACACGCAATGGCCAGCACCTCATGCGGGGCCTGCGAGCTTTGCTGGACTGTCTGCATAGACAAACTCATCATGCGCAGTGGAGGGCTGACAGCTGGGGAAGACTTTGCCAGCTCTGTCTTGTCTTCTTCTGTACGAGGCCAATGAAAAGACTTCGGAGTCATTCGAAACTCCTGCGCGCAGTAGGAGAGCCGTGCTGCTTCGTTCTTGAAGGATCCGGGTTTCAAGCGCAGCCAGCCAGGACCCATGATTTGCTTGGTCAGCAAGATTCTTTCCAGCAAAGAGGTCTGGACACCAAAAGCATGGCTGAAGGTCTGCCCGTAGATCTCACGAGGAAGTCCACCAGAAGCATCGCAGATGATTTTCAGGAAGGGCAAGTGTCCCAGACCGTGGGGTAAGGATTTCTCAAAGGCATAATTGCGCCATTTCAACTTGCTCCTAAGCTTCCTGATATTTGGACATTGCCTCTGACATATAGAGTCAAATTCCTGCTCTGCCGCAGCTGCAGCCTTTTCCACCTCTTCAGTGGCAGCTTCTGGATCTACCTTTAGAAGCAAATGAATGCAGCGTTCCAAATTCTCAACCACCAAGCAGCAACTGCAAAAGCCTCCTGTAACTGTCTGGACTTTCCCAAAGAGATAAACGCGAGGAGGAGAAGAGCGGTCGTCTTCAAAGGCATCGATAAAGAAGAACCACAAACCTCCGTGCTCGTCCAGGGAAACCTGCTGGGCACCATTTGCGATCAAGTCTTCACTTGGTAAGTTTGGCAAAAGATCAGGAAGGGCTTCAATTGGCGCTTCCGGGACCTAGGTCTAACGAACATGTGAGATTCGATTTTTGTAGATTGCAAGCATATGTAAACATGTCAATTTCTCTATCACTGAGGCTTAGCAAACTACACCTCCGCAAAGCGAAACAACCAGACAATTGCAGCAATTACATCTTGAATCCATGTGACCGCGGCAGGTTGCAGTTCTTCTGCAGGAGAACTTGCATGAACTTCACATGCCTCGCAAGAACAATGACACCACAGGTTTGTTATTCTCCATATTTCTCCATGCTGAGCGAGTGCTCGACTGGACATGGGAATCTCGAACCTCGAGCTTCGGCTTCTTCAGCTCCGGCTCTTTGATCTCTTTGGGCTCAGGTGCAGCGATGGGCTCTTTCGGCTCCATGCTCTCATCTTGGCTCGCTTTCACGTCTGGGATCGTCAGATCCTGCTCTCAGATTCATCAAGCAGCCTCTTAAAGAGTCGTTCCCATTATTGGAGGATATATTGGTGATACATCAACTTATCCAAAGGCTTCCTACCGGCGCCAACTGAACTCACTCCTGCATGGAAGGTGGCGGAGCGATGGTCTCACTTGCCACCTCCATCGACCTTGGGGGTTCATTCATGGAGCAGCTTCAAGTCCCGACAGAGGAAATCATGCAGGGAGCGGGTTCAAATCCGCATGCTGCTTGCAGTTTGATCTAAGATCACAACACCTCCGGAGCTCTGCTTTTTGGTTCTGCCTGGCTGCCCCAACAGCTAATTTTTTGGGTTTTTAACGGAGGATCAATGCCATTTGCCGCGCTGCGCTAAGTGGTTTCCTGGTACTTTCCTGTCCGTTTCGGCAATGCCTCCAGTTCGCCGCACATTTGTTCAAGCCTCTGAATCAAGAAATGCGAAACGGCGAAACATGTTGCGTTGCGGTGATCTTGGTCAGGAAGGTGGGATATAAACAGAAGACAGTGCGGAGGCAGAGAGACCAAGAAAAAGACAGTTCGGTATCACTGCTGTAAAAACAACAGGACACAAAGAAACGAAAATGAATGTAATGGAGGCAATGGATGAAATGTATGCAATGGATGCGCTGACCTTGGTTGACAAAAGGGCTCCAGTGCTCCAGGTGCCTTGTAAATGTCTCCGGTTGCCATTTAAAGGTGCTGAGTTTGGGACATGTCGTCAAGCAGCTTATTTTGATCCTGGCTTCGCAACGTTTCAAACGACCATGAAGCAAAGAGGATTGAAGGCCCTAGCCTTCTTGGTAGAGCTGTTTGGCACCCCAGAGGAAGAAAGGACCTGGAAAGAGCTGCAAGCGTAAACTGATCATTACTTATCATGCTGAATCAGAAACATGGCAACAATATGAAACAACTGAGTGAGGTGACTGCACCCTTCTGCAGTGCCCCGAGAAACGCCTCCAGTGCTGGAAGTGACAAAGGGAGAGACTTATGAATGAGTTGACTACGTTGATCAGTACACAATCGAAGCTTTTCAGGCTTCAGCATGTGCACATTCAAATTGATTTATCCAACGGTTTTTTGCCCACACAGAATAGAATAGAAGCTGAGAGAACCTGAGTTTCCTACTCCTCGGCCGGATGGCGCAGTCTCAGTCTGGTCCTCAAAGCTTCGATTGGGATCTTTCAAATCTCTCAGAAAGCGATCATCGCAGGTCCTTGACTGCCTTCGTCTTCCTTTCTGGATCCATCTGTGCCAATAGTTTCCTGCCAGCTTGACACCTAAAAAGCCAGGCCACCTTGCTACCATGGCTACATAAGGCTACAAGCTTGCTGCCATGGCTAGCATGGGCTCCTGTCTCTCTCATCCTCAAGGACACGCTGACGAACAACCTCTTTTCCCTGCCAGAGTTCTTGGCCACCTGAGGCGGTATTGAAGCATGGCTCAAATTTGCTGTGACTCACAATGCTCTTCAGCCATCCTTTACTCCCAGCTTTTCCAGGCCAAGGAACCATCAGAGTAGCCAGAATCCTTCCCAACAACCTGATGGCGTTTCGAAAACACGTTTTCCACGGCCCACGTGGCCCACGTCGTTTCCGCTGGAGGTCCGGGGGTCCGGGCCCAGTCGGATCGCCTTTCAGCCACTATGCTGCGGAACTCCTCGTCACTCACCTGCGGTGTTCCACCAAAGCTGGATGGTTTACTATGGACAATCCGGTAAAAATGATGATTTGGGGGTACTGTATCTCCATTTTTGGAAACCTCCATATGTCTAAGAACTTCTATCCAGATGCAAAGTCCAATGTCTGCACTCAATTGAAGAATTGAGGCAGGAATCATAGGAAATCAAGCTCATATCAATGTTGGTGCTGACACGATCAGCAGTCATCCGGACATGAAGCATAAAAGGGAGAGGTAAGAGTCTCGGGTTGGCGTCACAGGAATGGCCCCATGGAATTGGGCAAGCCTTTCACATCTTTCACGTCTAAAGTGAAATGAATCAAGTGCCAACATTTCTCATCAGCTCTCACACATAATGACACATATCTTGTCTCATCAAACCATCGTTCCACTGAAAAGCACCAAGCCCAGACTTCCAGATACTTCCAGAAGTTTGTGGCAGAAGGGTTTCGTCCAAAACGAAGCCATCCCGCTTTGAAAGCCAGGCTTGCCTGTTGAATAATCCTTTTTGCCTCCTGCAGAGACAGAGTTGAAATCCAGGAAAACACAATTTTTTGGCAAAGCACGACAAAAATAACATCAGACTCCGCAAAAATCCAACGGATCATCATCATCCCCATTAATATCCTTCAATGGCTGGGCCCTTTTGGGATCCCATGTTCAAACACACCCAAATAGGCTTTCCAAGTCAAGAGCCAGGACAGTCCGGAACCACATATTGCTCTGCACAGGAGACATTCCCCTCACCTTCAAGGTCACTCCAGAAAATTTTGAAACGCACAGTGCCATATTTTTCCAAAGAACAACTGTTTGCCTACCGTGATTTCATCTGGTTAACTGGTAGATTCATTGAGACCCTCAACTTATGATGCGCTTAAAATCGCTGAGCATCCCACGAGCAGCTCGCAGGCGTTCAAGCGCTGCCTTTCGGCCAGACATGGCGAAAAAGCGGCCCTGGCCGGGATGACAGGTGGAAATGCCTGAAAAAATGGAGACGTTGCAAGATATGGCTATGGATCAATACCTATACATACCATTTTTAGTGGGATGAACATCCATAAATCCCAGCTATTTTGATGTGAACAGAAGGGGTACAAGGTTTTGACCCATCCCCATATTGAAGTACATCTGAACGCACTTACATACTCAAATGATCTCAAATGTTTACGTCAAAATGCTGATTCCGTGGTACTATTGTGTGAAATATTCCCGTGTCGATTCAGAATCTTTCTCACAAAATGAATTCTTGCTTCAATTGATCCCAAAGCATGACAGCTTGAACCATGATTGCTCACCAGTCTCCACGTCAAGCAGATTGCAAGCGAGCCAATTCTCCAAGGCGCAAAGACCAAAGATTCAGATCCTGCTGCTGAAAACTTTGTAGGTTGGCGTCTGCACACAGATCTTTTTTGACCCGATGCTCCATTGGATTGTCCGGAGATATCTTAAATATCCCAGATCTAGATGATTCATGATGATTCTAGCATTCAGAAATTGCCCGTTCGGAACGTTCGGCAATTATCGCCATTGCCTATTGATGAGATCGTGACCCATGCGAGCGGCAAAAAATTGTGTGCGCATCTCTTGGTCATGAACCTCTTTCAAGACCTGCTTCGCCCATTCATCAGGATCCTCTTCGTTGACATCAGAAAACTGCGCCACGTGCACAGGCTGCACAGGCTTGTCCCAACCAAAAGGTCTCTCAACGTAGACGGCCTTCAGCAATTTGGAATACTCAATAGATAGATGGTGCATAATTGTGCTTAACAGATGTTCTGGCAGTTCCCTCATGTCAGAGGCCTTCAAATACCACACCTCACACGGAGTTGCAGCAACAGCAGAGAGTGGTTCCACTGCATGCTGAATCCAAGAGCCAAACATGCTTCCTGGAAGCAGCTTCTGGCAGACCTGAGAACCGTTTTCCTTCTCTCGTCTCAACTCCACATTGCCTTTGTAGATCACATAGAGGGCCCGAGAATCCCTTTCACCTTGTTTTAGGAAGAAGTATTCCTGATGCACTCGTAGTTTGTTGAAGAAGAAGCTGGGATGAGGAGGAGCATTGGGTCCCCCCTCGGGGCAATCCTTCATAGCTGGGACGTGCTTGTCCAGAAATCTCTTCTTAGCAGCTCGGAACTGCAAGAGTCGTTCCTTCGCAATCTTGAAGGCAGCTGCTGGCAGAGTCATGAACTCGCAGTTGGTGTGGCACTTGGCGGAGGCCTTCCTGAGAGATTCATCCATCAGTGCCAACTCTCCAAAAACGGAGCCACTGCGAGCCTTGTTCACGCATTTGCCAAGATTGCTCTGCAAGGAAAACGTACTGGTACCATCCAGCGTTCTCACCCGGGCTTTCTCCTCCCATGGCAATGGCACCATCACACTCTCGCAGCCAGGTGTAAGTGGCAAACGTGGACTCTGGCCTTGGCCATGGGATGTGTAGAAACCCACCTCACCTTTGGCAATTAACCAACAATTTGACGCCGGGTCTCCTTGCCGGAACACCACAGCCCCTTTGGGTGCCTCAATGAAGGTCGCTAAGCGAGGGAGCTCTGAGAGGACTGCGGGTTCAAGGCTCTTGAAGAAATTGCTCCTCTGTAACAAAGCCAGGGCTCGTTCCTGCTCTTCGGTGGGAGCCTCGTCTGGAACCAGGTTCGCCGCTTCATTGTCGGTCGAAGGCTTTTCCAGGGAACTTCGGCGAGGATCAGGAGGTCGCATGCAATGCTCCCGTCCGCGTCCGGATCTTGTTGGAGTAGCTGGCACCATGGAGCACCTGGATGGAGTCTTTGTCCAAGCGAGCTTCAGAGATTCGTTGGATGCGATCTGCTGTCTGGACATTCCACCTCCAACGTCCAGTTGTGATTGCGTTTTTCGAAAAAGTCCAAGCTGAGACCCTGAAGTGCCGCTTCTTACAACGCCCCGCAGGGTGCCCTCGGAAGAGCTGGGTCGGGAAAGCGGCTGCAAGGCACCAGGATGATTTCGCCGTCGGAAACACTCCTGTGGGGTTGTCGCCCTTGGTTCCTCTGCCTTGAGCTCTTCCAATCTACATTGATAGTACACTTGGAAGGTGTCTGCTTTTCCAGGCTTACCCATGGCCACATGACAATCAAGAAGAACTCTGCGCCATCGACAAATTAGAATTATATACATGTTCACTGTCTCATTTGGTTGCACCCGGTCAATCAAACTTGAGACGTAAATCAATCATTATGTTTCCTGCACAACCATTAAAGGAGCTTCAGTATTGTGTCTTCTTGTTGATACATTGACGTCATACGGGTCTTGAGCATGACAAAGGGAACATCATGGGAACATCATGGGAACATCATGGGAACATCATGGGAACATCAAGACGGATGATTCTGATGATCTAAGGACCACACACTGATGATCTAAGGACCACTACTCAACCACCTACAAGACTTTGCATGTCCAGAACTGCACCGCCCCTCATTCTTCCTCGTTGGTGAATGGTGAAATGGCCACGCAACCCTACTCATCGTTTTTGCAAGACATCCCCGCAAGTTAGAATCCAAATGGGACAATGGCGACATCTCTTTTGACGAAATGCCATCTGCACTGAGCCACATCCGACATCCGACATACCACCTATTCCGGTTGGCCATGTCTCAAGCTCCCACGGGGCAATGTCGAGTCACGAGGCTTTTGCCGTGAGATGCCAAGGGAGCAGAAATGTGGCTAACTCTTCACTCTCTTCAACTGCTCTGCAATTCTTGCTGCATCCTCAGGCGCTGTGAAGGACGAGCAGGCACAATTTTTTCCAGTCGTACCCTCTGGTAAGTTAACTTTTTGCGATCAAAAAGTCACCAGTTTTCAAGAACAGTAAATCATCGAACTAGGTATGGTCCCTGGCTTCACCTTACTATAACAAAATTCCCAGAGGGCCAGACGTGCCCAAAAAATCTTAGGCACTGACTTGATCAAGTGCTTCTGCTTGTCTCCAAGTTCGGTCTCTTTTTCCGCAATGATCTTATTTGACCTAACCGGCAATAACCGGCAACCGGCAACCGGCAACGGCTTGAAGATGCTACCGCCGGCGGGGATCAATAGATGTTGGATCCCGTGCTTTCACTTTTAGTGGAAATGGTAGACCCATAATCCTAAAAAATCACAAACATCGAAGTGTATGGGTATCCATCCAGTAAAAAAACACAACCTTTTTTATGGATCAGAATGGCTCTATGGTGAAACCACATCCCGTGCAGTGGTCCCAGTGGTCGCACTGTGAAAGCCAGGCCTTTCCAGTTCGCCAGAGATGTAGTCCAAGCGCTTTGACACGTTTCCCTGGTGCCACGGCGGCAACGATGACGACTGTGAAATCGATGACAACAATGACAATGCTGTGAAACATTGAACTCTTGATTGGACTATACCCATGTATATATATATTCATATTAATATATTAATATATTGATATATAATATATATGAATACAGATTCATATATATTAATATATGATAATATATGTATATCGTTATTCTAATGTGAGTTGTGTATAGTCGTAGCCTACATCAACTCTTGGTTCGCAGTGCTCTACGTCAAACACCGGGTCACGGTAGGCCTTTGCGTCATCGATGTTCTGCTTGACCATGACCTCAGGTATCCTATATGTGGGGTTTCCATGGGGGATCCCCAAATGGTTGGTTTATTTCATGGAACATACCCTAATAAGCCTATGACTTAGGAAACCTCCATATATTTATAGAATTTTATAGATGATGTTCACAGATCTTCGCATGAAAAGCACCAGTTTCTTGGTGAATTGGTCCGAACAAGTTGCTGGGCCGACCAATTTGTACACAACTGCATCGTCCTGCACGGTGGCTGCTGTGAAACCATCGCTATCAGTAGTGATCAAGGCGATCAAGGCCCTCCAAAATGATCAATGTGTGGATGTGGATATCATGTCAACAAATGTCATCTATGTTTCGTAATGTTTCATATGGGTATGGGTCAATACCTATAGATACATTTTTAGTGGGATGAACATCCATTTACCAGCTATTTTGGGTTTCACTAGGTACCAGGGCCTCGACCCATCCCCATATGAGTCTCCCGTGTTTTTCTACCATTTTTTCTTGTTCGTATCGTCTACTCTTCCCCTCAGAATTTTCAAGGCGCCAATCGCCAGCTCCTCAATGGAGTCGATCTCTTCTTTCACCAGCTCGGTCTCCTGCTGCTGGGCGATCAAACCCATACGCGCTTCGTAGGCTTTCTGCAGGGTTTCCTGCATCGCCTCATAGGACAAATGCTCCATGCCCCCGGATCCCTTAAAAATATCTAAACATGTCAATTAATGTGAAGAATACCCAGTAAGCCCGATCTTAGAGTCCTTTCTTGGGGATATTTTTTATTAGGGGGAAGGGATTTTTCCAGAGGTGAAAGGTATTATTGTGGTTTGATGAGAAATTGTTCAAGTCCACTTGGCAATCTTGGCAATGCGTCAAAATTCACTCACTGTCATTGTTTTGGTCTCAAGTCACCTTGAATTTCTCCAGCTCTTTCTGCATCTCCTGACACAGCTGCATCTGCATCCCTGCTTTGGGAATTCAGTCGGCTCAGTCCTGCTCGTTGGCAGGTGCCATCTCTGTTCCTGACATCCCATCAGGTCCCATCACACTCAGCAACTCTTTTGGAGCCAGTCCCTTCAAAATGAATCATCTTAGATTTGATGGAAAAAAACGGTATGCAGATGGCAGGTCACGGTGCCAATTGGCTTTCTTTCCATGTTTTCTGCATCCAACATGTCCAACAGCTCCATATCTGAGAAATTGGCCAGAGGCACAGCTCGGAGACGGCTGTTCGAGCCCAAAGGCTGGAGGCGTTTTTTCTCAGGACTGGTTTTGTTGGTGATTCATGGTGATTCATGGTGATTCATGGTGATTCATGGTGATTCATGGTGATTCATGGTGATTCATGGTGATTC
>Ga0126342_10022167_pt1 | contig 10523 bp, 7 predicted proteins | sample Cyp1metagenome_FD_92528 | JGI IMG/M metagenome (GOLD analysis project Ga0126342, IMG submission 92528) | Coral microbial communities from Lord Howe Island, Old Settlement Bay, Australia - Cyphastrea 1 metagenome | ecosystem: Host-associated > Invertebrates > Cnidaria > Coral ...
TAATGATGATGATGATGATGACGAGGACGAGGACGATGGAGAGGACGATGACGATGATGATGACGATGATGATGACGATGATGATGATGATGATGGTGATGGTGGTGATGGTGGTGATGGTGGTGGTGGTGGGGGAGGGGGGGGGGGCGGGGGGGCCCCCCTTTCGCATGAAAAATCACGTGATGTCCTTGAGCAGCCCCCCCAATACTTGCTAAAGCAAGAAGACTCCAGCTAGCTGACGCTAGCTTTCGTGAATATACACGTATATGTGCATTTATGCAAACATTCACGTATATATGCCTCTTAAAAATACACCCAAACATACACATAAACTATAAACAATGTCAATGACACCATCACTGCACAGCGTGCCTCGTGCTGCACAATCTTCGTCACCTTGACAACGATGTCCTTCCGAAACATGGCTCATGAACGGAGCAAAACCTATCCCCCAAGTCGAAACACATTGAACGAGCATTTCTACCTGCGCGGTGCTTGTAAATATTTGTACCGGTAGTACCGCACAAGGCGGTGGCGGAAGTTTCAAAGATAGGACACTATAGGAGAGGTGAGTTGTTGTGATGCGTGGATGGCAGAGCGAATCCACTGATGGGCAAAAAGGTGTTTGGAGTTGTGTTTTTTGGAACGGTCGCAATGGTTGCAGTGGTCACCTCGCCCACAACTGCTGGATGCAGTGTAGTGTATGTAGTGCAGCTGTAGTTGTAGTTGTAGTGTAGTGTAATTAGTGTAGTGCAGTTGCAATTGTAGTTGTGGTGTGGTGTAGTGTAGTTTAATGTACATAATGTGCTGTAGTGTAATGTTCTGTAGTGTTGTGACATGTTGTGTGCTGTAGTGCAGTCTAGTGTAATGCAGTCTAGTGTAGTGAAGTGTAGTGTAAATTAGTATAGTGTAAAGTAGTGTAGTGTAAAGTAGTGTAGTTGCAGTTGTAGCTGTAGTTGTAGTTAGTGTAGCGTAGCGCAATGTAATTAGTGTAGTGTAGTTTAGCGTAGTTGTAATTGTAGTTGTAGTGTAGCGCAATTAGTGTAGCGTAGTGTTGTGTAATGTAGCTTAGTTGTAGTTGAAGTTGTACTCTTTTGTAGTGTAGTGTAATTAGTGTAGTGTACTGTACCTAGTGTAGTGTAGCGTCAGTGTAATGCAGTGTAATTAGTGTATATAGTATAGTTTAGTGTAATTGTAGTTGCAGTTGTAGTTGTAGTTGTAGTGTAGTGTAACTAGTGTAGCGTAGTGTTGTGTAATGTAGCGCAGTTGTAGTTGAAGTTGTACTCTGGTGTAGTGTAGTGTAATGTAATTAGTGTAGTGTAGTGTCATGTAGTGTAATTGCAGTTGTAGCCCTAGCTGTGGTAGCACAAGTAGTTGTAGTTGCAGTTATACCTGTAGTGTAATTAGTGTAGTGTACTGTCAGTGTAGTGTAATGTAATTGGTGTAGAGTAGGGTAATTAGCATACTGTAGGGTAGTATGTTTGCATTTGTAGTTGCAGTGGTAGTGGTGGTGTAATTTAGTTGCAGTTGTAGCTGTAGTTATAGCTGTCTATCTATCTTCTATCTATCTGTCTGTCTGTTTATCTATCTATCTATCTATCTACCTATCAATTTATCTATCTGTCTATCGACAAGTTTGAAAACGAAGCTATTCTGCGAGATTTCCTCAATTTTTGAATTTGACAGCATCAGAAGCGCAGCAATTCTGCTAGACTTCCTCAGTTTTTGAACTTGACAACGTCAAAATCGAAGCTATTCTGCGAGACTTCCTCCATTTTTCAAGTTGACAACATCAACAACGAAGCAATCCTGGGAGACTATTGGAAAGTTGAGGGGAGAGCCGGCGGCCTCGGGCCAATGCGTTGCGATTTGTCCATTCCATCTGCTTAAAGTACTGCGCCTGCCATGAAAAAGTGTGCGGCGGGCCATACGAAGTGCCGCACCAGTCACGCAAAATAATCTTAGCAAACCTGAAGATCTGATGCTCCAAAATGCAACCCCTCTCAACATCTCTGATGAACATGTCTCTTGTACTGCGCCTGCCACGCGAAATCCTTGCAGATCCTCTTCAAATGTCCCACACCTGCCATTGTTTTGGATATGCCACAAAACCCCGACATTTTGCTCACCTTTGGCAAGGTGCAGAATCCCTTGTGCCTGCCACACAAAACGACGCTTCAACGTCCAAAAGTGGCGCGAACATGTGGTGCTTTTAGCATTCTGACTTCGAAATGTGCTTCGCACCACAACGGTGTGCACTTTTTCGACATCTGAACTTCCAAAAATATTCCGAGGCTGAGGGCTTTCGACATTTTGACTTCGAAATGTGCTTCACGCCACAACGGCATGCACTTTTTCAACATCCCAACTTCAAATTTTGACTTCGAAATGTGCTTCGCGCCACAACCGCGTGCACTTTTTCAACATCCCAACTTCCAATTTTGACTTCGACATGTGCTTTGCACCACAACGGCGTGCATTTTTTCAACATCTCGATTTCCAAATGTGCTCCGAACCCGTCAGTTTTTAGCACTTCTGACTTCGAAATGTGCTTTGCGCCACAACAGCGTGCACTTTTTCGACATTGCAACTTCCAAAAGTGCTCCGAACGTGAGGTGCTTTTAGCTTTTTCACTTCCGAAGCACGACAACGGCGTGCAATTTTCGTCGCTCATCTCCCCAGATGGCTCCGCCTACTTTTCGACCCTCCGGAGCCACAAATCATTGGAAAAAACAACCTTTTCCCGCGCCTGCCTCTTCTTTCCTCTAATCTAACTCTTCCCACCTCTGCTTTTCCATCTGCCCATATTTTCGGAAGTTTGACTTCAAAACTTCCTTCGATAAGTGCGGAGTTGTCACAGTGAGGGTGCTAGCCGGTTTCCTTTGTTTTGAAAATGGCTTTTGTTTCTTCCGCGATGATAGCCAGTCGAAACCTGTACCCGCTGAAGAGCTCAATATTGACTAAACGTTGCAACATTCAGGATGCTGCTCGCTGAAGAGCAAACAAGCACATGGTCAGTAAAACATATAGTAAAACTAGTCACAGGACCTCAGTCGAAGTTGCAGGCCCCCATAAATCCACATATATCCATGCATATATCATTCAAAAAATCCCGCTATCATCCTATTTGTATCTCCGCAAGGCTGCTCAAGTCCTGGCTGCTCAAAGCCAAGGCCCTCTGCTCTGGGGGAAAACATTCAATCTGGCGATTGCAGCGAAATAACACGGAGCTGTATTATGCTGCTCCGAGACATTGGAGGAAAGACAGGAAATCGGAAAATCATGTAAAATCGAAAAATCATGTAAATTTTAAATCTGAATGTGGATGCAGCATATTTTCCGTACAGATTTTAGCACCAACTCCGTCTGTTGAGGGCTGTCACAATGTCTACATACACATGCATGTATATATATAGATCACACCGCGCGCATCTGGTTGGAAAGTCAAAATTCCCAACGATTGTCTTTATTGTAGTTCTCCAAAAGCTGATTGACAGTAAGCAGTCGCACCATCATCCTGTAGATTGCTTGAACGAAAACCTCAGGTCAAAATGTTCAACGAGAACAAAACAAGGCACCGATGAGAGAGTTCTATCTACATGTCCTTCTCCCGAGTCCATTCAATGACTGTGCAGTCTGCTCGCCCCCCACTCTGGCACCCTCTAGATTCTATGCCATGAATGATGCAAGGTGCATTGTCAGTCATGCAATAAATCAGCCGATTCCCTTATGCATCGCCCCCCAATGGTTCATGCACTGAGAAAATTGCTGCTGGCACGGCTTCCATCAAATTGTCCTCGCTGGGCTTTCGGTGGAGAGGCAGCACAGATATTGTGCCGTGCTGCATGCTGCGGGCATTGGATGATCGGTGGAGCACAAGAGCATAGCGCAGCCAAAACAACATACAGAAGCCCGACAATGAAGGAGAAACTGGCTGCTGCCAGAATTGGAACGAGACAGGAAAGGGAAATTCCACAATCCCTGCTTTCAACCTTCCATCTCTCCATCCAGTGTGACAGTGTCAACACGTGAAGCAGTCCTTAAAGCGACGATTTCCCTCTGAAAGACCTGGTCTCAATGCATGGAATGATTCAAACAATTCTGAGATGCCGAGAGATGTGTTGATCACAAAACTGAATGCCTAACTCTACATATCCCTGCTTGAAATCAAGTGGCATGAAATGTTCTGACTAAACTTTCTTGTGTTCATGACCATGACACGACGTGCAGTGAAACAGTGCACAAGGCAAAGGCACTCAGACTGATTTTGCAATCTAGTCCGAGCCGCTGTCGATCTGCAGGGACAACTGAAACCAATTTTGAGCCATGGTCTGCCTTGGTGGGTCATGGCTTCCGTCATGTCCTCAGGTCCTGTTTGAGATCCGTGGTTCGATGGCAACACCCGAGTACGAGTGCGTAAAAATGATATTGATAGTTTGTTTTCTCTTAAGTACTTATTTGGATATATTTTGCATTGAACCGCTGTCAGTGCCTATCACCCAGTATCCCAAAATCATTTTGACTGCATCCTTGACATCACTTCACCCTTTGTCCAATGCTAGAAATGATTGTTTCTGCGCCCTACAAGCGGCAGGGTTGAGTCATAGCATCTCGTCTTAAGTCACTGCCGGGGTCCTCTTTCTCCATGTGTACGCTGTAAATGGTTTAAGTCACGGCCGCTCGTCTTAAGTCATAGCCGCGTGATGCCTTTCCCCATGTGTACGCGGCTTCGACCGAGGCTCATATTTTACTGTTTTTGATCAGTTCAGCATGGAATTCCTATCCATCGTAGTGTTTTGGGCATGCGTTTCTCATGCAACTCACTATGTAACCGCTTGATAAGTAGGGTTGAAAGTGCTCCGGAAACTCTGAAAATCTCTGAAACATATGGGAGACGTTATCCTCAGGATGCTTCAGCCCCCAGTGTCCACCAAAGACTTTCGCCCTCCAATTGCATGGTTTCTTGATATGATTTTCGTTCACCCGATGCCTGCGCCCGGCATGTGAACACATGATTCATGCATGCTTTGGTAACACAACCCAACAAACATTCTAGAAAGAAAGCAGAACTGAGCCCCTAAAGATGCCAAAACGAGGTACCAAGCGAGGTCAGAAAGTAGCTTTGGAAACCCCAGTTCCCAAAAGCGATGCAAAATACAAGGCCAGAATCTAGCTGTGGCGTTTATCGGCTTCTACATTCGGAAAGCTGAGCCACATCAATATCATCAACACCTTTCAATTTGTGAATCACACCATTCGCCTGTGGGGAAGCCGATCTAGCAACAGTCTAGCAGCAGCCCAGCGGCGGTTTAGTAGCAGTCTAGCAGCTACCGAGCAGAAGTGGGGCAGAAGCCTAGGCCTCAGGAGAAGCCTGCTAGCAGCTATCTGCCAAGCGCTCTTTGAGCAGTAGTTGCAGTAGGAGACGGTTTCTGAGAACAGCTCAGTAGCACTCGCTCAGCAGCACCCCAGCAGCCCAGGAACAGTCTAGCAGCAATGTAGCACCAATTCTATAACTGTCTAAAATGCATTACCAAACTACGCGGAAGAAAAGCACCGCAAGGCACACGCCCACCAAGACTCAGTTCAACATACATTATCATAAAATCAAGCTTTGGGGCGGGTCTGCTTTGCGACAGCTCATCTGAATTGGTTAATCTTTTTGCGCACCTTTCGAAGCTGCTGACGCCTATTTTCCTGCACAAAGAGCAAGCGGTAAGTCATTGGATTAGCCGAGGACATCAACGAGGCCCGGTTAGGCCCAGGTTATCCCAGGCTCAGGTCTTGAAACTTGAGTTTGTTGGGCATTTTCCACCAAAGTTGAATAATGGCTCTGCAAGTAACAAACTCATGCTTGAAGGTTTTTGAAGCCATCTCCAAGGTTGCGGAAGCTGAAGGTACCCCTGAGCGCAGAAAGCAAGAGGTGGAATATGTATATATAATTGGCCTTTGGCTGCCTTTCACTCCACAATCCACAAGCCTGCAACACACTGACACTGGACATCGCTGTACACAATAGAACCTATTGGAACCTTGCTGTTGGCTACTCACTCCTTCTAAGGAATGCCTGAGGGATAGATAGACCTTTGTCAGAAAAAGAAAATCATCCCAAACAAGATTGGACAAATTGATACATATTCTACAACATATACCTGGCATATCCTCGCATCAATAATGTATCTATCATTGGTACTTGCGCTTCCCATAGCTCGCATTAAACCGTGTCCAGAAGTTTGGGGCAAGCAAGGTTCTGCAAATTCTTTTTTGTGAGTCCAGCAATAACCACTGCCTCTGCGACTCCTGCAGCCCCGCTGTCCAAAGCCATTCGGTCCTCTGCAGATTTAGATATACTGTATACAGTATATTACACATGATTTTACAAGTTTGCAACAAATTGGATGACGGAGTGTCTGCCAAAGGCCTGGTAACTGCTATGGAGCTGGTGCAAAGACGGCGTCTATGTACAACTCTTGACATGCTTTTGCAATTATACACGCACTCGAACGAAAGCAAACTGCTTTGGCAATCATGCAGCCTTGGGGAAAGAATACGCTAGCAACTGCGGGATGCTGCTGCTTGGGTCAGGCTGTCCTGTCCTGAAGTCTACTATGCATCTTGTTGGGAAGCAAGCTGTCGCCGCCGTTCATAGAGAGCAATGACAACCTTGCAAGTACATGTAATTGCGAAATGGCGCAAGCAACACCGAGCAAAACAATAAGCCTGTAATATGATACGGAATTGCCTACATAGAAAAAACATGACATGAAGCCACTAATCCGTACTAATCCTTAGTACAGGTCTAGTGGCTGCATGTGCCAAGTTTAGAGTCGGATTGTGAGTCTCTTCTCCTACGTTCTGCTCCTTGACATTGAGAGGACATCTCGCAGCTGGAATGTAGCTTTGCCAGTCCTCAGAATTCAATGGCTTCCGGCTTCCAATCGGGCACGCCGCAGCCAGCTTGTGGAACACATTGCTATACTAGTGCATACTAGCGCTTTGCTCCCCTATATAGCTTGGTCATTTGGTCATCACTTCTGTTTGCTTTTGAGGCAAGCAAAGCCAAGCCAACATGCCACAAGAGTGCGACAACATACCGCCAGCATGCAAACAATTGTACACATGAAAAGGAGAATCCTTTCGTGTTCTGTCTATTCTGCGAACCTTGACGGCCTGCTTAACATTTCATTCTGCAAAACACCCGAAAATCATGCAGAGAAGCAGGGCATAGCAAAAACATGTTCAGCATTGTTCAAATCTTTCTGAAAGAAGGCATCTTGGCTCTGGATTCCACATGGTTTCGTTTCACTGGATCAATTCAGTCTTCAGTCATTGACCGCGCGTGCACGATATTGCTGGTGAATGCTACTATTCTCTGTTGCTGGGAATTCCGAGGTGCGCAAAGCTGCAACAAATCGAGCTGTAGACTTTGCGCCTCTCCTCCGGCTACAAATGCCAAGCGCGGCGCGTTTAGCGGCAGCTGCAAATTCCACAAGGAAACGGTTGCAGGATACGGCTCCGATGGGCTGCACGCCTGCAAGTGTCTGACATGAACACATAATCAAACAATAAATATCATTAAGTACAGTATCTGTGAAAGTCAGGCACTGTGCCTCTTGGCAGAACTCAACTTACAGTACGGACTTCTATGCTGCACATCTTCGCCGCTCAGGCCTCGAGGTTCTCGAGAGCAACCAGCACAAAACCTGCACAGTTTGTTGCTGAAACAGGGACACTGTGTGTGTGTGCGCGCGTGTCAGTAGCTGTCAGTGTGCTAGTCCAAAAGCAGCATATGACTTCACGTGTTCTATTCTTTGAACAAAGCTGCGTATTCTATGTCAAGTCAGTAGCTTTACATTGAGCACTGCAAGCAGCTCGTAGATAGATAGATAGATAGATAGATAGATAGATAGATAGATAGATAGATAGATAGATAGATAGATATAGATAGATAGATAGATAGATATAGATAGATAGATAGATAGATAGATCGATCGATAGATAGATAGATAGTTCAAAAACAAAAAGAAAGATAGAAAGAAAGATAGATAGATAGATTGATCGTTAGGTAGACAGATAGATTGATAGACAGAAAGATAGATAAGATAGATAGGGTAGATAGGTAAGATTGATAGAAAAGAAAGAAAGAACGATAGAACAAACTAGAATCATAGGTAAGATAGATAGGTAGGATGGATAGGTAGATAGATAGATAGATAGATGGATGGATGGATGGATAGATAGATAGATAGATATATATATATATATATAGATAGACAGGTAGATAGATAGATGGGTGGGTAGGTAGGTCGGTAGGTAGATAGAGAAATGGTTAGGTGGGTAAACAGATTGGTAGAATAGATAGACAGGTAGATAGATAGATGAATAGATGGATTGACAGTGCTAGTGAATGTGAGAGAGGAAAGGAGAGAGAGAGAGAGAGAGTGAGAGAGAGAGAGAGAGAGAGGGTGAGAGAGAGAGAGCGAGAGAGAGAGCCAGAGCCTCAGCCACCTTTCAATCCATCATTTCGGTCTGGCATCCATGCATCACAACAACAAACCTCTCCTGTAGGTTTCCTACTTTTTAAACTTCCGCCACCGCCTGGTGCGGTACTATTGGTATATTATGTATGATGCATGTACATAATATATATATATATATATTTATTTATTTATATAGAGAGAGAGAGAGAATATACATATATTAAATATTATAATTGGTAGCTAGGGTCTAGGGTCGCTGTTGTGGCTAGAAATCTCCAGCTTATTCAGCACCCCTGATTAATTGTCTCGGTTCGGTATTGTGGCCAATTTTTTTGACACAGCTGTGTTTGTTCTAAGAAAAATGCCTCTGTGTAGAAACAATCAAACGTGAACAGTTTTTTCGGAAAAAACATCTTGCTTGTCTGCAAACATCTTGCTTGTCTGCCTTTCCTATCGGATCCAATCTCTTATCAAACCCTTCTTAAAGAACAACACTTCAAGCCACTAGACTATGAGAGGGTCCAATTCACTTTAGTGGGTTTCTTGCCTAGGTTCGGATTTACGGCAACCTATTCCTGAGGTGATCTTGGAGCAGAGAGAAAAAAGAAACGCATTCTCCGTATCTCTCTGCCTGTTTCTCTTTTTGTGTATATAACTATATACTATACATGTTTTTTTTTTCCCTCTCTCTCTCTCTCTTTTTCTCTTTTTCTTCTCTTTCTCTTATTACTTCCTTCTTAAATGAAAACCTTGAGGTGCAAAAGGTAACGCAATCAACATACAAGCGCTACAAATACTACAATTACTACTCCCAAGTTCACCCGCAAAGAAAGTCTGAATTAGATTTCAATTGTCGCCAATTATTTTTTTATTAATACATAATATATATATATTAATATATAGGATTGTATGCTATCTGGGGAACAGCTTTAAAAATTCAACTTTATGGAGAGTATACGAGAGTATAGCATTTGTTTGGGTGGGGGGGTGCACACAAATCAGGACATATACTGTACATACTGTAACTTGCCAGACATAGTTACATGTTCAACAATAAAAAAGGGTGAATGCAGCATCAGTGCAGTTCCAGACCCGTCTGCCAGGCAATACGCTACACACGATGAAATCTCATTCATGGACACACATGGCCTCACAATCCCGCATGGTCCCGCATGAACAGGTTTCATCAGTTTGTGATCTGTCCACCGAGCCATGCCCCGTTGTTCATGCCTTCTTCCCGCAAAGCACGGAGTGCTGGAAGCGGGCCTTGTGAAAGTGTGACCAGCCGGGTTGGACTTGGCAATGATTGCCTGACAATGCTGGAAGCGTGCTCGGCTCTAAAAGTGATGGCAGAATTTGGCAATTGGCATGGGGTTGCTTGCGATGCTTCAAGCGATTCCAACCTCTCGGCCAAGGAGATCCTGACCACATTCTTCAAGAACTTCTCTGAAGGAAAGCTGGCCTTAGCCTTAGCCATGGACTCGGATAGCGTCTTATATATTATCAAAGGAAGTTGGGAAGCAATACTTACGAGTTACGGACAAATAGAATTCTGAAACTTGAAATGGTGGTACATCATCTAACAATACATTAAAAAAATAAGAAGCAATGGAATTGACCTTGATGAAGGGTGGTAGAGCGGACAAATAGAATTTGAGACTTGAAATGATGAAGGGTGGTACATCATCTAACAATACAAAACAAAAAATAAGAAGCAATGGAATTGACCTTGATGAAGGGTGGTAGATCGCAAAACAATACATAACATAACAAACCATAACAAAAGAATAAGAAGCTATGCAGTTGACCTTGATGAAGGGCAGTGGCTTTGAAGGGAAGTGGTGAGGAAGGGAGGTGGTGACGAAGGGAAGTGGTGACGAAGGGGAGTGGCACGGTGAGGAAGGGAGGTGGTGACGAAGGGAAGTGGTGAGGAAGGGAAGTGGTGAGGAAGGGAAGTGGTGACGAAGGGAAGTGGTGAGGAAGGGAAGTGGTGACGATGGGAAGTGGTGACGAAGGGAAGTGGTGACGATGGGAAGTGATGACGAA
>Ga0126342_10022168_pt1 | contig 10523 bp, 10 predicted proteins | sample Cyp1metagenome_FD_92528 | JGI IMG/M metagenome (GOLD analysis project Ga0126342, IMG submission 92528) | Coral microbial communities from Lord Howe Island, Old Settlement Bay, Australia - Cyphastrea 1 metagenome | ecosystem: Host-associated > Invertebrates > Cnidaria > Coral ...
TCTATCTATCTATCTATCTAGCTATCTGTTTGTTTGTCTGTCTGTCTGTCTGTCTGTCTTTGTCTGTAAGCTTGAAAACGCGGCAATTCTGCGAGACTTCCCCAATTTGTGACCTTGACAACATCCAAAACGAAGCAATTCTGCGAGGCTTCCTCAAGTTTTGAACTTGACAACATCAAAAACGAAGCAATTCTGCGAGACTTCCTTCAAACATGGAAAGTTGAGTGCAGAGCTGACGGCCTCGTACCAATGCGTTTTGTGTTTTTTCCCACTCCACCTGTCTAAAGTACTGCGCCTGCCACGAAAAAGTGAAGCCAGGTCATACGAAGTGCTGTACCTGTCACGCAAAATCATCTTCCCAAACCTGAAGACCTCATGCGCCAAAATGCAACATCTCTCAGGAAATCTCCGCCCTGACCTCCCAACATCTCTGATGAACATGTCTCTTGTATTGTGCATCTTTCCAGATCGTCTTCAAATGTCCCACACCTGCCATCGTTTACAAAACCCTGACGTTTTGCTCACTTTTGACAAGGTGCGCAATCCCTTGCGCCTGCCACGCGAAACGACATCTGAACGTCCAAAAGTGGCGCGATCATGTAGTGCTTTGTACATTTTGACTTCGAAATGTGCTTCGCGCCACAGCGGCGTACACTTTTGGAACATCTCAACTTCCAAAGGTGCTCCAAGGCTGAAGTGTTTTGTACATTTTGGCTTCGAAATGTGCTTCGTGCCACAACGGCGTGCACTTTCTCGACATCTCAACTTCCAAAAGTGCTGCGAACGTTAGGCGTTTTTAGCTTTTTCACTTGCAAATGTGCTTCGCGCCACAACGGCGTGCACTCTTTCGACATCTCAACTTCTAAAAGTGCTCTCCGAAGCTGTGGTGTTTTGTACATTTGGACTTCGAAACGTGCTTGGCGCCGCAACGGCGTGCAATTTTTCATCTCTCATCTGGCCAGATGGCTCCGCACCCGCCGCTTTAGCGAGCCTACTTTTCGACCCTCTGGAGCCACAAATCATTGGGAAAACACAGCGAATCGCGACTTTTCTACCTTTTCGCTCACCTGCATCTTCTTTCTTCTGACTTTCTTTTCTCTGATCTTCTTTCTTCTTCTCTTCTTTTCTCTTCTCTGACTCTTCCCATCTCTGCTTTTCATCTGTCCATAGTCCATATTGTCGGAAGTTTGACTTCTAAACTTCCTTCGATATCATTCAATTTATTTTTGGTGGTTGCGCGCCAAAATTGGAGGACTTGCGATCCACCTTTAAAATGATCTCGAACCCATCCTTGAGAACACACAGCTGCAAAGCTGCTTCGAGTTGTTGCAAATATGGAGAAACGCCGCTGCATATTGTTTAAAATGCACGAAAGGAAACCAAAGGACATATTTGAGCAGCACGATTAGCTTCGTCAAACCTATGTAGCCTTTAGCAGCCCTGGCACCCCTCTAAGGACCCAGTGGGCTACAGTGTGCCTTTGCAACTCACACATGGTTAGCCACTTTTATTTCACAACATCTAAGTTTGGGGGTGAGTCACTTTGGGTTCACCTGCGTTGGGCCACCAGGCCTGCAATGTTTCGCGCTGTCATGCCAAAGGTTTTGGCCAATACCGGAACAAAAGGCGCAAAAATGCCAAAGCCAAAGGCATCCTCACCACGAAGGTATCGGCTGGACGGATCCGGTGGGCATGTCCAAGAAAATGCACGGCAATAAGATCTGAGTGCAGTCAAAGACACCATGAAGACTATGAAGTAACAAGTGAAGAAAGAAGCCTCCGGCTGTCCACACAGGTTCGCTCGCTGGAATATAAAAAGCAATGTACAGAACTCTCTGGTGCAAGGAGGTTGGCAGTGTCAGACTTCCCAGGAGCTGGAAGAAAGAGATTGCAAAAACATCAAACACTCAGGTGACATTCAGGAATCGGTGTATCAGAACATCACCTTCTCAAATTTGCAACTGATGACAACATCGAGATAAACACCCCCAAAAAAGGCGTTGGCCTCGTCACTGTGATTCTGAGCGCCTGGTGGCAACACCCCCGAGCCACAAAATGTGGCGAAGGGTAGCTATAGAGAAAAAAACAAAATTTGAGGCCCAGCATCATCTTTTACATTTATCGTCCAGGTTTGGGGGCGCCCAATTCTGACCCAAACCCATGCATGGTTCAGACTTCAGAGCCCAAATCCGCCGGCCTGCCGGCATGTTTTGTGAAGGTTCTTGTTACAAATGCTGTGGTAGCTCTAGCGTCACCTATGGATTGCTCCCTCAACAGATTTTTACTTTCGCTGCCTCCCCACATAGATACTGTAATCTAAGATAGTCTCATAACCTCGAAAGGTCGTCTGGTCTAGTCTGGTCTGGTCTGGTCTAGTCTGGTCTGGTCTAGTCTCTAGTCTGTCCACCACATTACCTTTGACTTTATTTACATCATCATAGAATCATATTCATAGCATCATCTTCATAACATCCTCATCATCCTCATCCTCCTAATCCTCCTCCTGCTCCTCCTAGTCCTCCTCCTCCTCCTCATCCTAATCCTCTTCCTCCTCTTCTGTTCTCTTCCTTCATCCTCCTTCATCATCCTATCTCCGTATTGTCTTTCGTTGCTCCGGCTCGCCCCTGGAACGCTGCATTTTTCCACGTTTTCTCCACGGTTTACTACCTATTCCAGGCAGAGTACGTTCTAACCTGCTGCTTTTGCGCCCAACACCTTCCACAAGCACCTGCAGCTCCTGCTCTTCCTCTGCACTCACGGCCTTCTCCGCATGCACTCTCACAGCCATGCCGCTTACTTAGATCTACCAACTAATGTTATGTCGCTCACTAATTACAGTGCCATCTCGTAAAGTCTCTTTACATCTTCATCGTCCAGGGCATTGTCCTCATCATCTTTATCTTCACAACTTTTACACAAACACTCTTTTACACCAACCACTTTCTGCCGAAACCAACTTTTGCACCATTTACACAAACGAACTTTTGCACAAACTCCCTTTTACACGCATCACCTTGTCCACTAACCCGCACTTATACCAACCAGCTTTTACACAAACCAGCTTCTACCCAAACCTGGTTTTACTCGAACCACCTGTTGCACCAACCAACTTTCACACCAACCAGCTCTTGTCTTTCTTTGCCCCGACCAGCCAAAAACAGCCGGGTGGCCGGCGGAATGCCGAAGGCTATTAATGTAGCATGCATTGGATCTTCAGCGCAACAGTCTCGGTATACCGGCACCAAGCCATGCTGCGGCCTTGTCCGGCTGAGTCCGCACTACTGCGCAAGAACCAAAGCGTGACAGCCACAGTGAGCCTGGGTAGCTGGTGCTTTTTAGCCTTTCACACACACACACACATTACAGTGCAAATCACTGGAACCACCGGAGGGTATAAATCTACAGTACACCTGGCCATGAATCAGTCTTCTCCTTCCTGCCATTCTGAATTCATCCAGAATGCAAGAGCACGATGAAAGCAAACTTGATGTCCATGTGGTTTTCAGACCACATATTGGAGATTCCATCATCAATCCTCAGCAAAAACGAGCCCCAGAGACCATGGTAGCACATCTCCAAGTGGACATGGATCCAGGGGAACCACTCAAGATGGCACTCGCACAAAGAAGCACACGCGCACACACACACATCCATACCAACATTGAAAAAAGTTTGGCATTCGTACTGTACATAAGCGTCAACCCACTGAAACAAACAACCAAGTGGGAAGGGACATCATCATCATGTTCCTAGAACAATCTCAAACGGTGACAATGTGGTCATTGTACCTCTTTCTCTCATTTTACCTGCTGATATCGTGCTTCAATTGGAGGTATCCCTACCTTTACTTGGAATACATTCGGATATATGCGTCTGAGTTTATGATGATACGCGCATCTGTGATTGGTAACATCCCCTCACTTGTTGATCGTCAAAGCATATGAAAATCACCGTGCATGCTAGTCCGTCTACAAACATGTGGTGTCACAGTGGTGTCAGAGTCTGCAGATGAAGGTCTCTTCCAAAAGGGTGTCGGGCAAGGTCCTGGCAATGTGGTGCTCAGGATCTCTAAGGAAAAATCCTGACAAATCCACAGGGTCAGCGTCTGACAATTTCCATCAATTTCCTATTTATATTAGAACATATTCGACCATCCATTTCCTCAGGCTGCAGGACTTGTCAAATCCTCAACCCTTCAGCCCAGTCCGTGGCTCAAGGCTAAAGTTCTCTAGACTCTTTGTCCTCGGCTCCGCTGCCCCAGCCAACAGAAACTCTCGTCCCAGGGACAGGGAATCCAAAGGCAGAAACCAACGTTGGGACGAGACGCGTGTTCAACTGCAGGCCCACCTGAAGCAGCAACATATTACCTTGGTATGATTCGGTATGATGGTCATGTCATCCAAACGGTTTTCTAGGGTCCACATGGACGGCCCTTCTTGCGGGGGCAATCTTGCTGGGTTTTGGAGCCCGTTTTTCGAAAAAGACCCTTTGGTCTTCAGGTGTATTCACAGAGCATCCAACGACTTCCGGCCCGATTCCAGTTGCCTCATCATTTTTGGGGATATGTGACTATCTTTGTTACAGCTGTTTCCGAGGAGAAAGTTTTTTGTTCAGATTTTAATTATGCTTCCTCGAGAGCTTTGCAGCTTTTGTGAGCGCAACTGAGGAGCCATCATTGTCTGCATCATCATCGCAGTCCGCACAGCTATCTGCAAACACGTTCAGAAAGTTCACCTCAACACCCACGCGTTGGTTTCCAAAAAGCGCCTTGCGCATCCTCCTTTTGAAGGATGAAGTGGTGAATGTATAATAAATTGAAGCGGCCATAATTTCAGATCGTCTACCTAGATCTGCGAGAACCCCCTTGGTATCCGATGTATAGTACTAGTTACATCTAGTTACAATATGTTACAATATTTTACAATTACGATCAATTACATTCTTCAAGGCCAAGGCCAAGAAAGGCTTGCCACCTTTGGGGCCTTGTTAAGGTATTGATGCGTGGCAAATATGCGCACAGGTCAAAAGGGCGAAGGACAAACACGTGTGGTTTCCAAGCTCTTAAACAAACCACTAAATTTGAGCATCAACATTTTCTGCCATGTACACTGACAGTAACTGACCCATATGATTCCACACGTCCTGTATGTCTATTTCAGTGCTGTTCTGTTGGGCTGGAAGATTCAGCAAAAAGTCGCATGATGCTGTGATAATCTATGCCAGGCAGCTGCTGTTGACAAAATAGCTGACCAGTACAACAGCGCTTTGGCATGCGGCATTGCTCGGACACAAAGCGACGAGCAACTGGATAGGTATGCAGGAAGACAGCCACTATGCTTGAACATGTAAATGCACTTGCAAATGCAGGTCGTTTGTGCTATATACAGTACGCTTTCCAACTTTGAGATTTCTTGTTCCTAGCTATCTGACTCTGAACAAGCACTAAAATTCATTCGGTTCGGTCGGTTCGGTCCCAGGCTGTTGGCTAGAGGTGTAGCCTTGAACCTATCAGACAACGGCACATTGCCTTGCAAATGCAGCAAAGACTGCATTGAAAAACACAATCTTCTGTGCAACATCAATCAACATGATTTATCGCTGCTTGGGTTTGCGTTCTCTTGTCCTGATTACATCGGACCACATGAGATACAGCACCCTATTTCTTTCTCCATGCATCTCCAGCGTTGGTGTTGCAAAGCGTGAGCCACCTGCAAGGTCACAAGAAAAGTGTATCAAACTCTTGGAACTAGTTGAATATAGTTAAACAGTTGAACATTGTTGGTCGACTGGCCAAGTGGATCCAAGTGGGATATGTTTCCCACTGATGGGATGATTGTGCCGGCCAATTACATACCAAGGGAGAGTATTACATGTTTCAGTACATTTGAATGCATTTGATGCATTCTGCATTTTGCATCTTTAGCCTCTTGTTCAAAGCTGCAACATTGTCCTTGGAGCCCTTTGTTGGGGAACCCGGTATAGAACCTGATTGTTGGAAACTCATGGAAATTAGATGAAATTAGTGCTTGCTGGGGATCTGATTCTGGGGAACCTTGCCCTTGGGAAAATTCTGTTAGCATTGTAAGCTGGTGTTCAGCGTCGTGTGGAAAACCTTTTGCAGCGTTGTTGCTTCCCCCTTTTGAGACCCTGCCCTGGGAGGTTGTTCAAAGCACGCAAATGCTTCCCATTCTCAGCATCATATGCAATTTTCACGGCAAGGCATACTCTTGGCCGCACCCTGCTTCATGTTTGTTCTGAAATGCGGCTCAAACGGCAGATGCTCTTCGCGCTTCAATGACTTTTGGCCTCTCTTTGAAGGTATGACATGATCTGAAATGATATGATTTGGTTTGGCGCTAGATATCGCATCATCTTCAAAACTTCGAAGACATCTACGTATACAAACAAAGGTAGCATAGCTTAATTCTGATTTGCAAACGATCCTTGGTCCAATGGTCACAACTGGTTGTGAAGAATACTTGAACTTCAAGGGCTTTGGTTGAGAAAACATGGGAGACAGGCCTCGCGCTTCAAAGATCGCCATAGTGCTTCAAACATCGTCGCCCTGAAAATTCAACTAAGCCACACAGTGGCAAATTGTCAGCGTGAGACCATCTCACAATACGAGTATATAAGGTATGGGCCGTATCGGTAAAATAATCAATAATGTAAGCTGTCTGTCTTGGACACGTTAGCTGGTTACCGTTGAACCCAAAAAAGTTTGCACCATTTGGTAAGTTATCTGTTTGTGTGGAGCAATCCTTCGAGGAACACCGCCTAAGCAGCAAAACAGCATTGCAGGATATTTTTTCATGGTATTTCAATTCAAGGTGTTTTAAGTTCAGCTAATTTGATGTCCCAGACTGACCCTCTTGCAGCACAGTGCGCAAACCCTGGGCCTGGTGCATTGCAGCGGCAGCGAAGTGGAGAGGCTCCATTGCCTTCTCAACCAAGTCTGAAAAAAGATGACGCCAATGCCTCAGTTGGTGACTCATCATGATCTGCGGAAAGCCAAGAAGGCACGGCAGCTGGAAGACAAACAGACCCAATCTCTATCATTGATGCTTTCGTTTGCGCCCGGGCTCCATAGAGTGGTCAGAATTTGCTTTGAATGGCCGTTCAGCATTCTAAGATATTCATAGATTCCTTAGATTCCACGTTTGTATCTGTTCTATTCTATTGTTTACTCTTGGTTTCTTTTGATTCTTCGATCCTGGCCATCAATGTGCAAACCTTTCAATGGTGGGAATTTCGATTCCCAAAGGAAAATCGCATCTTCCTTCTTCTGAGTCTCAGGGCCCCAAGGCCCGGCATTGTATGCTTCCTGCGAATACTTTGAAGGTCCTTGCAGCAGGGTTGCCTGGTGGTTTTCTTTTTGCTAGCGCGAGAAGGCTTCATCACCATGTCACCTGCAAGTCTGCAAGTTTGGCGAGGTTTAGGTTGGGTCATTCATTTTGACAATGGTTTCACGTAGTCCGATGAACCGGTTTGATGGACTTGGAGGGTCCACCTGCACTTGTGGAAAAACCGTGTCCGCGTCTGTACAAGGCCATTTACACCTTCCAACTGAAGGTGGTCCGAAGCTACAAGGAGGAGTATGAGGATGAGAATAATGAGAGCATGACGATGGTGACACTATACAAACCTATACAAAGTTCAAACACACAAATTGAAGTTGTTTCCTTTCCAACAAACACATTGCACTTTGCCATTCCACTTTGCACTTTGCAGGACTTTGCAATTTTCCTGTCTTTGCCTGCAGATTTGCCGATTGGTAGTGCAGAGTCGGCGAATCTGATCGAATCTCAACCTCCGGCAGTTCTCCTCAGAGCTTGAACTAATGCGTAAGCCGATGCATTCCTTGGCGCAAAAGATGGCCGTTGCGTTCAGCAGTGTTTTGCGCCATGTCGCATTTCAAGTTGCTCGCAAGGTCTGAACGCCCGCAACCCCGGTATATATATATATATTTTTTGTGTCATTGCTTGATATCTTTAGCATGAAAACATATGAAAACAATGATGAAAATAATCTAAAGTCGAACCAACCCCAATCGTGACAGTTTCTCACTAGCCTCACAATTGCCTGCTGAATGTCCCTGTAGGGTGGAGCGCCCGGGTAGACCGATACACCCGTAGAATCCTTGCTGTCGCCAAGTTTGGCAACCCCATTTAACCAGTATTGTTGCTCAATTGGCACTCTGACAACTCTTAACAGTCTTGCGACTCTTAACACTCTTACGACTCTTATGTGTCTTACGGCTCTTGCCAATCTTACCACTCTGACGACTTTTACCACTCTTGCCATTTTTATGGGCAAGTCCTCGTTTTGTTGTTTTGGCATGGTACCATCTCCGCCATGACGCCGAGTAGCTTTTCCGCATCCAGCAGAAAGGGTAACACTGCTACGCAGGCACTGCAGGCCTCTGCCTGCAGCAAATTGGGGGAACTTTGTGAATTGAATAAATAAATCCAAATTCGTCAGTGGGGCTAGAGCGGCTGGAGGACAGGAAGGCACCCCACACGTAGTCAATGATGAATCTACATGCTCTGTATGCGACTCTTCTGTAAATTCACAGATCGCCAGTTTGGATGGGACGCAGGGATCGTTTTAGAACAAAGTTTTTTCATACTGTCGCTGGTGGTTTGCTTTAGTAGTTTGCTATGCTGTGAAATCAACATTGTTTATGGTTTTATATTTTACATACATAGATATTGAATTATATATGCATGGGTACATTTCTCAGAAAGTAACAAATAGATCGATTAACAAATAGAAAAATGGAGAGATAGGGAGATGGTGAGATAGACATACACATATACAGATAGGGAGATAGATTAGATACATTGAGAGATAGACAAATAGAGCAAGATAGAAAGAAAAAAAGAAAGAAACATAGATAGATAGATAGATAGATAGATAGATAGATCGATCGATCGATAGATCGATAGATCGATAGATCGATAGATCGATAGATCGATGGATCGATAGATCGATGGATCGATACATAGATCGATAAATCGATAGATCGATAGATCGATAGATAGCTGGATAGATAGATAGATAGACAGATAGATAGATAGATAGATAGCTGGATAGCTGGATAGGGAGATAGACAGATAGATAGTTGATGGGTTGATGGGTAGATGGGTGGATGGATGGATGAATGGATAGATGGATAGATTGCAGTAGAGAGATAGAGAAATAGAGAAATCAACAAACAATAGATAGGGATATATATATATATATAAATATATATATATAAATAATAAGGGGATTCAAAGATTGAGAAATAGAGAGATAGAGGGATAGAGAGGTAGAGAGATAGACACAGTTTGGGAGGTAGACAGACAAATGCATAGATAGATAGAGAGGGATAGATCAAAAAAATAGAGATATGTAGACCAACAAACATGGACATATAGACAGAGGCAGCATTTCATGCGCCCCAGGAATCATCTTGGAAAGTCAGATTTTGCAAACAACAATTACAATAGCTGACTTTAGAAAAAAATCATACTTATAAAAAAAATCATACTTATATGTATGTGTGTGTGTATGTATATATATATATATGGTACCCCCTTTTCTTAACATTTTGGACTCTACAACTTATGGCATTTTCTGGTGATCAAAAATTGCATTTTTCCAAGTCTTGTGAGAAACTTGGATCTTGGATCTTGGATTTTGCAAAGAAGGCAATCAGAATGCATTCTTCCCCAAATCTAAGATCCACGATTCAAGATTCAAAATCCCAAAAAGACTTCTTGAATCCAAGGGGGTAGGATTCAAGATTCAAGGTTCAAGGCTCAGAAAAAACTTCTTACATCCAAGGAGGTAGGATTCAAGATTCAAGATTCACGGCTCAGAAAAAACTTCTTGGATCCAAGGAGGTAGGGTTCAACATTCAAGATTCCAAAAAGAATTCTTGAATCCAAGGGTGTAGGATTCAAGATCCAAGATTCAATTCTCAGAAAAAAAAACTTCTTGAACCCAAGGGGGTGGGATTTTAAATTCAAGATTCAAGATTCACGGCTCAGAAAAAACTTCTTGAATCCAAGGAGGTAGGATTCAAGATTCAAGATTCCAAAAGAATTCTTGAATCCAAGGGGGTAGGATTCAAGGCTCAGACTAGACGACGGATGGCCCGAGAGCGTAGAGGAGCAGAGTCTTCTGTTGTTAGTATGGAGACACTATATTACAAGACAATATATTAAAGATGTATTATAGGCAGGCGAGACAATATATCACAAACACAATACAATAGTTTGCATCGTATCTTTCGTGCAGTTTCTTCACACACAGAACTTTTCACAGACAGACGTTTTTGCACACAGAGACTTTTACACACAGACGCTTTTACACACAGACGCTTTTACACACAGACGCTTTTACGCACGGAAGTTTTTACACACAGACACTTTTACACACAAACACTTTTACACACAAACACTTTTACACACAGACGCTTTTACACACAGAAGCTTTTACACGCAGACGCTTTTACACACAGAAGCTTTTACACA
>Ga0126342_10022169_pt1 | contig 10522 bp, 17 predicted proteins | sample Cyp1metagenome_FD_92528 | JGI IMG/M metagenome (GOLD analysis project Ga0126342, IMG submission 92528) | Coral microbial communities from Lord Howe Island, Old Settlement Bay, Australia - Cyphastrea 1 metagenome | ecosystem: Host-associated > Invertebrates > Cnidaria > Coral ...
AAAATAATTATGGAAACAATAATTATGGAAAAAAAAAGGTTCGTAACTTTTCTATCATAGACAGGCGGCGCCTGTAAATTGAAACGTTTTTTTTTCCATAATTCTGTCGGTGACTGTATACTTATATCCCATGAAATCCCATCATTCTTGGCTGGTTGAAGCCCATTGAGTCCCATGATACGAAATCACCATAGTCTATGAATATTCCCATGAAATCCTCATTCATACGGTGGATGGTTGCGAATTCCTGCACCAGTTGATAGGTGGTAAACATCCCATTATTTTGTTTGGGTTTCAACCATCCTTTTGGTGATGCAGGATTTCTTCTTCCATCCACAGTATCATGGTATACCATCTATCATCATTTACCTGTTAAAGGGGTTTCTTCAAATCCCTCTATTAATCAACCAACCAATGGGAAAAGGACATCTATGAATATCACATTCATAGTCCCATTAAATCCCATGACATCACTATATTTCACCAGATTTTCTTGGAGAAACTCCCATGGATCCAATAAGCCAAACTGGGCATCCCTGGCACGCCAGGCTCACTTCGCAGCCACCACCCAAGGCTGGGCCATTGATGGCAGCCACCGTGGTCTTGGGCGAAGCGTCAATCATGTCCTGCCGGAAATTCCCTGAAATTCCCTTGGAAACTTCACCCGGGATGGCACCGAAGGGTTCAACTGGGAACAAAACCAGTTGAAAAACATCGAAAAACACCGGAAAAACCGAGGAAAAACATGGAACAAACACCCAAAGTCCACTCACAAAGACCTGGAATTCAGCAGCAAATTTCGGATGGCTTGAATCAGCAAACATGCGGATTGCTCAGGAGAAAAACGGTGAGCTCATCCAACAAAAATATGCCAAAGATGAGAACGTGTCTGCGAAACCTGGTATTTAAGCAAAGATGCAGATCAAACCAAAGACATAAGATTCCTGAGACACATGGTGTGTCCGTGCAAATGGGCTTGCACATGCCAAAAAATGTCATGAAATGCAAGGTCGATGAGGGGAAGGGAATTGGGCTGAATTTGGATCAGGGATTGTTCTGCAACCCGATATTCAGGGAATCATCCTATCAGAGGGTCTCCTTCTTTTCCTGGCATAACTTTGGGCTCGCTACTAGCATATCAACCACATATCAGCTAAAAAAGAACCTGATCCATAGTATCCTAATCGCTGTTACCAATATCATATCCTTTTTAATAAATTGTTACCGTGGATGCGGTATTCGCCACTTGCAATTCTAGCTAATCATCCTCAACAGACAGTTGCATACATGACAGCAGGACCAGCAGGACATCTCAACATGACGTTCCACCACAGTGCAGTACACTACAGTACACTACATTACATTAAATCACATGAAATATCACGAACTTGCATGAAAATACGTGTGTTTAATGATGATATCTTAATATATACATGCATAATCATGCATACATGAAGAAATGCCCATTTTCGAGGTGTTCAAACACTCAGTCATTACATTTAATCCTGGTTGTTTAAGAGGATTTCGAGTTCAGAAGAAGTTCATGGCTTATGATAATGGCTTCATGGCTAATCCCCAGCGAAAACTTGAGCCTTCGTTAACTCCCAACTGATCGTCAGCCATCACAACTATCAACTAGATCTGGTTGGTGGTTTTGAGCAAAACCCCTCTGAAAAATGATGGACTGAAAGTCAGTTGGGGTTATTCCCAATATATGAAAAGTCATAAAAGCCATGTTCCAAACCACCAACCAGTGTTTGTTGTTTTATAAAGCACTATAATCCCCATGAAAACTAGTTCGTTATATCTACCATAAACCATAGTTAATTCATCCACATTTCCAGTCACCACCAACCAGATTAATCTTCATATTCTTCGATACATGATTCCATGATGCAGAAAAATCCACAAAAACAGCTCCTTTTCCCATTCAAAAAACAGGGGAAGGGTTGACGCAGCGAAGGCTCATCGCGTTGAAAAATGGAAATTTTGGGTCAAAAAGTCAGACCCTAAAAACAAAAAAAAAAGAGGACTTGGTGATGTCTAACCATAGGAAAACCATAGGAAAACCATAGGAAAATGGAGGTTTACCCTCTGGTGAACTAACAGTTTGCGAACTGGAAAATCACCATGCTATTAATAGGTAGATCAACTATTTCTATGGGCCAATTTTCATAGTTATGTTAGTTTACCAGAGGCTAATCATCCACAAGTTTTGCTTTATAATATGGTACTCATTATTATTTTTAATGTTTGGGTACAGAATCAATCGCGCTATAACTATTAGGCTCCGGAATTCTTTTGGGAATTCGTGTTGTTTCCGTTTATTAACCATCCAAAAAAAACTTGGATTTGCTTAAGCGGTCCCTAATCATGGTGGATTTTCCACTGGGTTAACCATCCATTTTTGTTGCTATTGACCATGACATACCAATGTTATGACCATTATTATATCATAACCATCATACCAATAAGGGTTAACCAGTATTCCAATATTATACCTCATACTATTTTTTGTTGTTATTATGGCTATACATCGTTATACCATGTTATACCATATCTGGTTGGTGGTTTTAACCATCTTGAGAAATATGAAAGTCAATGGGAATGAGTATCCCATATATTATTGAAAAATAAAATTCATGTTCCAAACCACCAACCAGATATCTTCATATCAATCTTTGATACACAATTGGTATAATATGGTATACCAGGTATTTCAAATAATTGGTTATACCAGTATTCCAATAAAAAAAAAAATACCAATTAATATAACCATGACATCTCATCATCGTTCGCCTCCCATCTCTGAGGACTCCACCATCATTTCGCTAAGTGCAGCCACTGGGTTATTCTCCTGGCGACTTCGTGAAAACAAAACGGGGATTTCACATGATTTAACAGACAAATTGTGTTTTTTTACATAAATATTTTTTTACTTAAAACAAATACCATTTGTGAAACTAAGAGTTTGCGAACTGGAAAATGGCCGAGTCGAAATAGTTGATTTAACAAACAGATTGTGTTTTTGTTTACTTCAACGGATGTAGAGAACACATAAATCTCAAGAGAGCTTTCACCATCTACACTCAGGTACTAACCAGGAAAAATGTGCGTGTCATGTGAGCAAAAACGGATGGCCAAATCCTCCAAATTGACTTGCTCCGTCGGTTCATAGGAGTCCGAAAGTATGTTATGTTTCCCCATGGGAAGTAAAATTCCCTATATCAAATATGGGAGGATTCTAACATTTTGGGATATAGGGGAATCAATCCTATTTATGCGTTGCTAATCCCCATGTATCAAATATGTTGTCAATGATATCCTCATGTATTTGATGCCAGAAATGATGCTGAAAACCTGGAAAAACGATCAATCAACTGGGGTGCTTGAAACTGAGACATATATCAATGGTAATTTCAGGCCTTAGATGTGGCAGGATATGGTAGGTACCTCCAATCGATCGGTTCCTGAAATGACCATTGAATATATGTCAACTCCCTACCGAACTCAGGAGATGGTTCACACGGCTCACACGGTTCCGGCGGATGATCTACGTGATAACCATGGTTACTGGAGGAAGCCGGCAAGTTGCCCCACGTCTCCAACTGTGGTTATAACCCACTTCCCGTTTGTGCGGTGAACCACCAATCAGCTGATGGAGACTGGATCAAAAAATTAAATCCTTCAGGGCCAAATATCGAAAAACTATTGTACCCACATGATATAATGTGGTTAAAACCATGATAAACCACCCATTTGGGAATGGTTTATACCACCTATTCATGGTGATTATGGTGCTTCACCAGGATCGGACCGCGCACCTTCATCTTTTCAGGACCCATGGCGACCATGATCGCGAACCTGAGCATCCACGAGTCGCTGGACGGAAAAAAACGCTGGGCCCCGGGTTTGGAAAAACCATAGGAAAACCATGGGGTTGGCGGCAGGGGCAACCCTTTTATTATTATTATCATCATTATTGTCATTATTATTATTATTATTATTGTTATTATTGTTATTATTATTATTTTATGTATACATATGTACACTATATATATATACACTATATATATATATATATATACACTCCACCTCATCCATCTGAAAGCCACCCATGAATTTCATCCAGCTGCCATTTCTGCTGGTATCCTCCACAATTCATTGGTCAAAATGATCCATTTCTGCTGATGGGTCGGGAACCACAAATTCTCATTTCTGGGAAGGTCGAAGCCACCATTTTGTTTGGAGGATTCGATTGAACCATCACAGCTTGATCAACCCAAATATTGTTTGTCCTCCTCCTTGAAAACGTGTTGCCCCACCAATTAAGCCGACATGTTTTCTTAGTTAAGACCTGTTCAAACATGTTCAAACCAATTTTTGCGGCAAAAAATCCCATTGTTTGATGGATTTTGATGGTTAAAGCCACATCTTTTGATGGAAAACTGATGGCGAAGTGCACATTTTCGACATTTTTCCCAGAAATTCCTGTAGTATTGTCCTCCTGGAGTCCTCTTCTTCCGAGCAACTCCGTAATCTCGGCACCACCGCAGAACATGGGGCCTTTTCCGGTGATCACGATGGCCTTCACCTGGAGGACTCGAGGACCCTCCACCATCGAGATGGGGATTCTTTTGGGCCACTGAAAAATCACAGGGTTTACCCTCTGCTAAACTAACAGTTTGCTATGGAAAATCACCATTTTTGATTGGTAAATCCACTATTTCTATGGCCATTTTCAATAGCTTTTTGTTAGTTTACCAGAGGGTAACTGTTCTAACTTTTGGGGGGATAATGTGAAAACGATAATGTCAAAGTTCTTCAAGGCTTCAAAAATGGATGGTTGAAGATTGGTGGCTGAAGGCTTGAAGATTGGTGGTTGAAGGCTTCTTCTTAATGCTAGACTGGTTGGTGGTTTTTCGCCTACCCCTCTGAAAAATCATGGACTGAAAGTCAGTTGGGATGTTGAAATTCCCAACTGAATGGACAGTCATAAAATTCCATGGTTCCAGTCACCACCAACCAGACAGGGTCAAACACTGTACCAGCCTCTAGAGCCATTATGACTTGGGTTTTTTCACTTCCTGCTGGGGATGAAAATCAATGGATGTTCCAGCTAGCCAGGGGTGGATTTCTATAAACCCATCCATGAAAAACTTTATCAACGTAAACCAACCTTTTGAAAAACTGTGTTTTTCTAAAATGGAAATCTTTTGGGGATAAACCATCTATTAACCTTTAACATCTATTAAAACATCCATTTGTGTTTTTCTATGGAAATCTTTTGGGGATAAATTACCTCAGTTGTCCAACTGCTGCAGGAAAGGATTCCCATGGATTCACCAGCCAGAGTGAAAAATGATCGCAACGAAACAAAGCGCCATAGATACATATAATTGGATATAGATACAAACATATATAGATATTTTCCGATATTACATATTACATATTACATATTTATAGATATTCATAGATATCTATAATAGATATTTATAGATACTCATAGTAATATTAGATATTGATAGATATTCAATGATACTCAAAGATGTTTTTTTGGGTGGATTTTCCGATCTTTCCCTCAGAGCCTTGGGATCTTGCACCAACTTTGGAAACTCCTGCGGCAGGGGTTTCACGCGTCGACGCGTGTCGTTGGTGAAGGGTCGGGTAGCTACAGGAGTAGAGTCTGAGTTTTTAGGGGCCATCTTTTGAAGACTTGGGGGGCTAGAAATTCGTGGTCAATCTTTGGCTAGAAATTCATGGTCAATCTTTGGTAATTCTCTGGTAAACGTTTACAGAAAACTATGGAAAATCACCATGCTATCAATGGGAAAATCCACTATAAATGGTGATGTTCAATAGCTATGTAACAAATTACCAGAGGGTAGTTCACGGAAAATTCTCATCTGCCAGTGATGGTGATCTTCCATTTGAAATTTATAGCAAAAACCTAAGGATTAAACGTATACCGTAGACCCATCCAAGGTTGGGGCTAGAAACCCTGGTTTCCTGGAACAAAATAAACTTGCATCAATCTGTTCATAGTCACCATGGCCACAGTTCCATATGTTCCATTGCAGTTTAAGACTCTGGTTTTTCGCTCCACATCACCCTGTTTGTTTCTTGACTTCATAACCCCTCTTTTTCTGCAGGTCATAAATCCATTTCTGTTGATTCCAAACCATACTTCTCCGGTAACCGTTTCCTCAACATTTCAAAGCTTCCAAATGCTGCATCTTTCGTAGCTTCTGCAGCTTCTGCCAGTTTTTCATCCATTTTCCAGCCATTTTCCAGCCATTTTCCTCACTTTTCCCAATCCATTGGGGCTCCACGTCCCCACGTCCCACGTCCCACGTCCTGTTTCATGGAGGTCACTAGCTCCGTTCCCAGAGAATTCACTGGAGGGGAGTCCATGGTCAAAACTCCCACGCCTCCGCGGCTGTCGCCGCGGCCGCGGCCGATGCCATCGATGGGCCCATCTTACACCCCGATTTCAGGTGATTGACCCAGATTTCGATTTCGTGGTGATGAAAGATTTCAGGTGATGAATCGAATGTGTGAAAATGATGGTGATTTCAGGTGTTTTTTTAATGAGAATTGATGGTGATGAATCATGGTGATTCCCATGGTGTTTTTCGGTGTTCAGATTGGTGGTGAGGCCGTTTGAAAAAAGGACGGGAAACTAGGAAGGATAGTACTGTGATTAAATTCACGAATTATCTATTTAGGAATAACATAAGGAAAATTCAATGAACACAAGTAAGGATAGTACTTTACTAGACATTTATGTGTTATTTAGAATATCGATAACTTGACAGATAATTATGGTACTATGAATAGATTTAAGAATGTTCTGCATCTATTTCTAAGGATAGATATTTCGATTTCAACTATGTGGTAAAAACAAAATAAGGATAGTACTACAGTATTAATGTACTATGAATAATTAATGATGGAAAAAATAGGAAACACATGTATTTAATTATTTAGATGGCAAAATAAGGATAGTCTTTAGAGTGTGTATCTATGCATATAATGAGAATGAATGATCTATTATGCATAATTATATTACTGGATTTAAGAATTACCTGTTGGATAGTACTATTGTGCATAGTAGTGGATAGTACTAGAAATGTATGTACTATTTGGATATATAGATACCTTAAGAGACAATTATGGTACTATTGTAGATTTAAGGTTATCGAATCTATTTAGAACCAAACTATTCTACTTGTTTTTCAAATGGTGGCGTGCAATAGAGGTTGAAAACAATGGATATTAACCACTTTATGTCCACTTAGCAATATCTTGTGATAAATCTGAACGTAACATGTTGCTTTTCGCAACTTGGAGGTTGCATAAATCAGTTGCGAGTGGGTATATTCAACAATTATATGGGCATGCATAATATATGTAATATATATATATATATACACATGCTATCTAGCAGTATTGTACCAATGATCAATAAAACAACCAATGATTATCTCACGCTTCAGTCGGAAAACTTTCAAACGTCGGTGCTTTGGAATATCGCCTTTGAAGGGGCAATCTTAGGATAACAACTTCAAAAACCCGGAGCCGGCACCAGCAAACCATAGATTGAGGAGATAAATTCAACACTATATTGGCATAATTACTATCATATATATATATATATCAATTTATATCAACTTCAAATATCGTATATTCCGAGCACAATAATATGGAAATGTATAATGACTCACTCTGGGATTGAAGTTGGGGGCTGATGACCTCTGGGCAGGTTCGGCTCCCACGAAGCACGGGTGATTTTTGGATTTGGGGATAGCCCTGTCTCACATGTCTTTCCCAAACAGGTCTTATTACGTTTGCCCAAGAAAAATGATGAAAAATGCTGATTTACTAGGATTTAACTATCATGAGATCGTGAGAAATGACCACCAGAGTGGAATCCGTAGGTGTCCAGTTGGGAGGTCGAGAATGGTAGCATGATTTAGTGCTAGAAATGATCAAAAGATTTGGTTCAACCTGGATCTTACATGGCTTTGTCTGAACATAGGGTACCCCTAAAATCAACTGCTTGATCATCATTTTCCTTGTTAACAATTGCCATTTGGGGAAATCAATCCTTTATCTTCAGAGACACCCAAATCATATATAGTTGGTTGTATATCTCATTATATACTATATATCTATATACCCTCTGGTTGTTTAACGTGGCTACGGAAAATCACTATGTTCAAAAGGTAAATTGTCATAAACCATCTACAAACGATTATAACTGGGCCATTTTCCATAGCTATGTTAAATAACCAGAGGGTAAGTAAATCCCCATTAAATAACCCCCTGTAACGTTGGACCCTCCGGCCATCTGGATACCCTAGACCCGCCGGCCATCGGGACGGACGTTGATGGTCGCAGGCATGATTTCAAACCTGACCGGAGGTTCATTCTGGATCAGAGCCCCACTGGGCCCCTGCAAAATCTGGGTGGTTAGTGGGAATCATCAGAAGAATTGGGATTTAACCATGGTTTAACCCGACAAAAATGGGGAGTTAACGAACAATTCAAATACCCTCTGGTAAACTAACATAGCTATGGAAAATAGCCATATTTATAGTTGATTTACCCATTAAAAATGGTGATTTTCCATAGTTATGTTAGTTTACCAGAGGGTAAGCAACAATTTTGATTTGACCAAGAGAAATGGTGATATCACCAGAATGGATTGGACGTAGCGAAAATTGGCAGATAACCATAGACAACCATGGTGTTCCCATCAAACCTGTACGATGTTCTTGTTCCATTCGACCAATGGGGAATTAGGATAGCACTCTTTTCCAGGGCAGAATTTCCTCGCAATCAGTGCGGGGTCCCATCAAATCACGTCGGCAAACTAACTGACCCCCATTGCAAGCAGCTGGCTAAGAAGGATACCCTCTGGTAATTTAACATAGCTATTGAAAATGGCCATTTATAGTGAGTTTTCCCATTAAAAATGGTGATTTTCCATAGCTATGTTAGTTTACCAGAGGATAGGCATGACCAAATCTCTGCTTATGGGCCACAATATGACAATGTCATGGACACTGGAGGTGCTACACCGGAATTTCTGGGAATGTCCCCAAAAAGCCGACATCTGCTACGAGTTGGGGTTAGCCCAGCCTGGTTTTGCTGTTCAAAGCAACAGAAAGCCACCACGTTTCACCCCATGGATTTGGATTAACCACTTCATTTTGCAGCTGAGGCCGTGACAATGCAATAAAACAGTTGGAAGGTAGGACACAACATCAACCACAACTTACCCTCTGGTAAACTAACATAACTATGGAAAATCACCACTTTTAATGGGAAAATCCACTATAAATGGCCATGTTCAATAGCTATGTTAAATTACCACAACCCAAACTCCACATCTCGCCCAAAACATCCCAAAACCCAGGGCCGCGGCTTGAGCGGAACGAGATCTCGGCTGTTTGGGCTTTGAAGCTAAATGCTGCCAAGCTGTAGGACTCAACATGGTTGGAATGTCCCCAGGAAATCCATCTAGTCAACATATGCTGGGAGGTGGTATACCAACCTACCCCTCTGAAAAATGATGGACTTCGTCAGTTGGGATGATGAATATATATATATATACGGAAAAGGTGGTTTTAACCATCTTGAAAAATATCAAAGTCAATGGGAAGGATTATCCCATATATTATGGAAAAATGAAAAAAATCCAAACCACCAATCAGGTAAATGAAGCCAAAGCAATTTCCATGGCCATGTTTCCTTCAGGCAAAAGCCAAAGGGAGAGGATGGACCCTGCTCTCTGCTTAGTGGTTGCCAAATCGAAGAATGCTGGGTGTCTCTAATGCGTTTGGAAATAACTGGAATCATCATACGTTCAAGAAAATTCTTGGAATGTGGTTCCTGTGCCTTTCCACTGGGTATGATACTTTGAAATCCACATCAGTGTAGCCTCCATACCAAGCTCCCCAAGCTTTGGTGGCACTGGAACCCCTGAGGTCCGTCTTTCACCATCATCATCCCTCCTTTTGTGTCACAATTTAGTCGCGAACACATGGCATCCGCCAATGTTTCTGAACCTTTGGGGACCCCAAAGCCAAGACTTGATATCTACATGTTTAATTTTTTTAAAAAAAAAACATTGCGTGTCCCCAAAGTCTTAGACTCAATAGATCCCAGATGCAGTTGCAGCTGGACGACTGCGATTTCGCACCCGGTATTGTGCTACAGAGAAGCTTGGTAGCCCGAAAAGTGATGAATGGCAGCCTAAAAGTGGAACCCAAGAAGTTAGACAACCCGATGGTTGATCACTTCTCCGCCGAAGTTGAGTCTATGTTGATTATACATAAGTGTACAACTATATACAACTATTATATACAACTTATAACTTATAACTTATAACTTAACTAAATTTGAAACGTATGCTCTAGTCACACCTCAAAAACTTGACGGCTGCGTGTGACGGTGACCTTGACGGTGAGTTTGACGGATCCGTGTTTCATGACGGTGAGTTTGACGGAAAGGT
>Ga0126342_10022170_pt1 | contig 10522 bp, 9 predicted proteins | sample Cyp1metagenome_FD_92528 | JGI IMG/M metagenome (GOLD analysis project Ga0126342, IMG submission 92528) | Coral microbial communities from Lord Howe Island, Old Settlement Bay, Australia - Cyphastrea 1 metagenome | ecosystem: Host-associated > Invertebrates > Cnidaria > Coral ...
AAAAACATAAAAAAAAAAAAACATAAATTTTCATTTAAAAAAAATCATTTAAAAAAAACGAAAAAATCATAAAAAAAGAAAAAAAAAACATAAAAAATCATAAACTGTTTTCAGGCAAAAAAACAAATCATAAATTTCATCATAAAAAAATATATTTTTTCATTAAAAAAAAAAACATAGTTTTTTATAAAAGAAATTAATTTTAAAAACCAATTGTTTAGCTTACTCCCGGATCTCAAGATTAGGAGGACTTTGATCATGAGGATGATGACAATGATGAAAATGATGACCATGACGGTGATGGTGATGGTGGTGATTGTGATCATCACGGCGATAATAGCACGGCGATAATGATGATCATCATCATGGTGATGGTTGTGATCATAGTCGTGGTGATCATGGTAATTATGCGTAATCATGATGGCGGCGATTATTGTGATGGTGGTGATGGCGGTGATGGTGGTGATGGTGGTGATGGTGGTGATGGTGGTGATGGTGGTGTGATGGCGGTAATAAGCGTGATTGTGGTGATCACGGAGGTGGTGGTGATCATTGTGATGATTGTGATGATTGTGATGATTGTGATGATTGTGATGATTGTGATGATTGTGATGATTGTGATGATCGTGATGATTGCGGTGGTAGTGATGATGACCGCCAGGCCAACAGGTCAACCAGAGTGGAGAGGGGCGGACACATGATGAAGCTTCTGGCTGAGGATGAGGTCACCCCAGGGCACCCAAATTACCATACACCAAAATGAACGGAGCAGATTTGGGAGCCCCGACCAGCAGCCCTGTTGAACTCTTCAGCTCTGGGACTCCTCTGGGAGCCCCGACCAGCAGCACGGCAAAGTAGATCAAACTCCAAAGTACGCAAGAATGCACCGCCTCCTTGTAGAAGGAGTCCTTGTTCCACATCCCACCCATGGATTCGAATTCTTGGGCTTGAACCCACGGTGTGTATCCTTTTCAATCAAGTCGCTTTTCCCTCAACCACGGGACTTCCCAGTTTGAGACAGTCCCATATCATAGCATTGGTGAGAAACCCGATTGTCTTCCAAGAAATTCCCTGAGATGGTTGATTTCTGAGTCAAATCACCCTTAACACAATAGATGAGTTTCACATATAAAAAATTGCCGAAATTTCAGGTGAAAGCAATACGTTTCTCGACCAAACCCATCATTTTTTCGTGGTCCTTCAGGGCTATCGGGTCGCTGCTCCAGTAGATGAATGTCGGATCTGGGGCCGCCTCATTGGAGCGGAGGTTTTACTGAAGGTTGGGATCATCAGCCCTGGATGGAGAAAAATATCACCAACCAGATACAAATATATATATATATATTATGATATATATATAATATATATATATATATACAATATATATTCAGATATTGATATATATATACAATGATTATAGATATAATCAGATATTGATATATATACAATTTTATATAATATATACACATACATATGATGATTAGACGTATATCCATCTAGCGCTTCTAAACGAGTTCATCCACTAGGATGGTAACCGATGTAACCGTCACCTTAGATTCTTAGATCATCCATGTTCAACACCGTCAATTCCCTTAGATTCTTAGATAAATTGGAACAAAAAAATGAATAATTCACTACATAACCTAAAATTATTGGCCATGGTTCCAGTGAGGTGCCATTCAGGTCGTTATAATCTAGCCAAATAAAATATACTAATACAAAAAAGAAAACTGCCCTGCCTGGGTGACATGGGTAGCCTCCTCTAATCGCACAGCCTTCTCAAATCGTTGGTAAGGCGAGCCTGGCTGTGTCAACATTGGGCACCCAGGGTCTTTTTTCGCACCAACTCTTTGCTGCAGTTCGTGTCTTTAAGCATCAAAAAACGGTTGATCGACCCTTCAAAAACCCTGGGTTTTTTACGTGTTTCTGCTGAATCCAGGAGGGAAAACCCTGACTTTCTGACACTCAAATGGTGGAGCTTGGTGGTCCCAAGTTCTCGGATGTTGAGGAAACCGATGGCTTGGGTGTTTCCGAGCAGGAATGTGGATACCCCAATTGCTTCTCTATAAATCAGTCACTGTCAAAATTCCAATATGCCTTTCGATGCACAAAGTGCGACGAAAGAAGCAAACCATCCTCCAAGCGCCCTTACATCAAGTGTCCGCCTTTGTGAAAGATTAAATACTATGCCCCAGTGGAGATGGCTCAGAGATTTGGAGTCGATCAGTACCTCCACCAGGCTACAATCTTTTCCAACACAAAAGGTTCACCATTCCATCCCGCACCTCTGACAGCCCATCTCATATAAGGCCTGCAAGCCACAGGTCAGCTAGGTATCTAGGTCAGTCTTGGTCCGTCTTGACCCTTTCCTCTAGACCCTTTCCGCACCTCACGATTTTGGCTGGTTTCAGGGCCACTAAGCCACTGCGAGTAGAGGGGTCCTTGCACGGCAGAAAAATCCTGCCTTCACAGCTCAAAATGTTTTGGAACATGCCCTAGGAAGCACCTTGGGAAACAAAGTTTTGAGTCCCCGGTTGCTAGTGGTAAGTATGCATGCTTACAGTACTTGTTGTGTAGTATCTGATCTACAAGTTCTATGGCTATAGTAACCACAGTGAGAACCGACTGGGGTTCTGCATCTTATGAAGGAGTGAAGTCTTCGTAGCTATGACAGATATCATCAGTTCTTCACTGCGTGAGGATTCGACTTAGTAACTGCTGTTCCACAGCCTGGTTATCATCTGAAAACACGGGCAAACTTTGAGGCGATCGCCACGACTCGGAGATCTGTCCATCATCTTGGATTTCTTCCCACCCCCATGGGACAAGTATATAACCATACCATCTGCATCATCAGCATCATCAGCATCATCATCATCATCATCATCATCATGGTTTGCCCGAGGGCAAACCATGAGTCTTGCCATACTTTATATAGCTACCAACCAGTTCTTCACTGTCTTGAGGATCATCCCACTTGGTAAATGCTCAAAAGGTCTGGTCATCCTTTAAGTGTGCTATATAAATTGTGTATAGCCGTATCCCGTAAGTCTTGCCACATGTCAATTAATAAAAATCCAATGTCATTGCAAACAGATAATTGTCATTCAATTTTGCGAATCCAATTAATCCAATGTCTATTAATCCAATTAATCCAATGCAGATTCGTAGACTGTCCCACTCTGCATCTCCGCATCTCCCATGTGGCCGCCATCTCGTCCTGTGCATCTCCACAGTGGAAGTCGGAGCGCCTAACAGTTCAACTCGGCTGGAGATTTTTGGATCTGCTGCGTCGTGATTTTGGTGATTTACTATGACCTACTCAAGATGACTATGAGATGACTATGACTATTTTGCATCAGAGATACTCCCAAAGTTTGACCCATAGATCCCATAGTTTGTTTTTGACAAAAATGAACTCCCCCTGTTTGTTGTTGCAAGGCGGGAGTTTGGCGATGATTCTGGACCATCCCAGCACTGGGCCCGGGGGGGGGACGCTTCGCAGCAGTCTTCGCCAATGGCCCAATAATAGATGGGTTCCACCTGAGCGAAGTAATCAGTTTCGAAGGCATCTTGTGGTTGATCTGCTGGAAGATCTGAACATCAACTTTGAAAATAGTCATGCAAGAATCAACCACAAAATGATGGGTCTTTCCATTTTTCCTAGATATACCAATGAAGGGTTGAAGAGCCGATTCACAACAAGGAAAATATTCAAAGTTTAAAGATTTATACCAATGAAGATGAATATGACAATGGAAAGATCTAGAAACACATTGGGTCAACGTCCAGATCTGACGTAACCAGGTCTCACGCAGCTGACATCGTGGTGTCCACCAGCGGTGCCACACAGTAGACCTTTCCCGTCCACCTGCAGTAATTCTAAGAGCTTGGGGGTTGGCTGGCTGGTATAGCCCCAAAAACAACAGTTTTCATGGGGAAGATTATCGTAGACTAGCGGATTTGGGAATACATAATTTTCAGTCTTGGGCAGTTCAGCACCATGATGGAACTAGAAACTCAATTCACCATTCACTCTGTCTCCCGGCCTTGATTTGTAGCCAACCGCTCGCTGGATATCCAGGCGGGTGTCCTACGCTGGTGCCAAGCAGGCCCTTTGCATTTGTTCCACAACCAGCAGCTCCCGTGGGCCTCTGCAACAACCAACGACCAACAAACAACCGCCAAAAACCGACAACCACAACAACAACAACAACAACAACAGCAACAACAGCAACAGCAACAGCAACAGCAACAGCAACAGCACCAGCACCAGCAGCAGCAGCAGCAGCAGCAGCAGCAACAGCAACAGCAACAGCAACACCAACACCAACAGCAACAGCAACAGCAACAGCAACAGCAACAGCAACAGCAACAGCAACAGCCACAACGACAACGACAACAACAACAACAACAAGAACAAGAACAAGAACAACAACAATAACAACAACAACCACACCAACAGCCACAACGACAACGACAACGACAACGACAACAACAACAACAACAACAACAACAACAACAACAACCGCAACCGCAACCGCAACCGCAACTGTAACAACCGCAACAACAGCAACAACAGCAGCAACAAGCTAATACCCGTCACAATTCACATAATCGATCAGACTAAGATGTGGAATCCCGCAAAAACATCTGACAGCAGAAACAACAAACATCACAACAGCCCACAGACGGTGTCCTCTGTAAAGAGGAACATGTAGGCATCTGGAAAGGCCTTCAAAGAACAGCAACTCTTCAGTGTCTTTTTGCTCACTATCTCTGGTGTTGAGCCTGTTAAAAAGGCATTGGTTCATTGGGCATTGGGATCATCATCATCATCATCATCATCATCATCCTCCTAGGTAGCGATGTAGAGGCCAGCTTACAAATCTTCACGTTCCAATTGGAACAACTTAACATGAATATGCCCGGCTATAGGTGATGTTCCTACTACAAAGTATGCAAATAAATTTGGATTGATGGGAAAGTCATGAAAAAATGAGGTTGCGTCAAAATCTTTAACCCAACCTCATGTTCCCCATGTTTGTTTGTCACATGCCGGAAATCCCCATTTTTGGTGATCCAAAGTGGCGGATGTCCATGTCAACCATTGCCATGCCGGTTCCGGCTGAGTCTCCAACCGCATCATCTTGGGCTGCGGCCACATTGGTGTAGCTCCGCATCTCCTGGGAAACGCATCTATGATCGGGTTCTTTTTAGCTGCTATAGCTATAGCTGCTATAGCTATTTCAATCATGGATGGTTGGTTCGGTTGGTTCGGTTGGTTCGGTTGGTTCATCAACATCGGGATGATCCTCCCAGGTGCTACTTCCAAGCCATGACAGACCTTAGATGCCCATAAATAGAATTAATCAATTATTCATCTTTAGTTCAACTTAATACGACATATATATATATATAGATTACACTAATATTTATTTGAGATATAAAGAAATAATATAATATATATATGCAAAGAATCCAGAATCATTTCATGGCGCCTTCATGCGCCCCGGATCAACCCAAGCAAACTCTCCAAACTCCCAGCCGAGGCACATTGTAGTTCCAGTAGTAGATCAAGTTTCGGTAGTAAAGGAAGAAGCCAATCACCAACGCTGCCAAAGAGGCTTGGAAGGTAAAGAACCCCACCCACCATAGCCAGGGGCGCGCTTTCCCAGTCAACCTGGCATAGTCTCCATCAGTGTCAGATGGGAACAAAATCATTGGATTCATTGTGAAAAGCTGAGGAGGTCTAACATCACCAGATGATTCACCAGGAAAAAAAAATCCAAGCCGGCATTGTTTGTTGATAAATGGAAAGGTCACTCCGTGGGCCGTTTTCCGTGGCCGTTTTCCGTGGCCGTTTTCACCCATGTACCTGTACCTATTTGCACACATAAAACAACATGGTTGCAACACATGTTCAACAGCAGTACCTCAACACTTTATGGTTTCGCGTTTTTTTTTCCAAAAAACGAGTGGCAATTCATTTCGCCCCAGAAACTACGGGTAAAAAATGTCGGGCCGACCATCTGAAACTGAGAACAATGACAACTACGGAAGCTGCAAGACAACCTCAAAGCAGCCCAGCTGTGGAGGGTGGAAGACGAAAACTCAGTTTGCACTTTGCACTTGATAAATTTCCCGTGCTCAGAGTATTCATGTCAATCTCTTGGCTTTGGCGAGAGGCGACCGTCAGAAACCCACATTCAAAAAATCAGCGAAGTCCCAAATTTTCCCAGCTACTCGGCCGCCAAAATTGTGCTGAAACCCAATATATCCACAGCTTTTATTCAATCCCACAATTGTTGTTGCATGTATCCAATGTCTTCAATGTATTCCAATCTGAGCATATCTGAGCAAAGTTTAAATAATTTCATGCAAGTCCTAGGTTCATCCGAACGTTCGCTGTTGAGATGATCATCACTGATCTCCATCGCTGAGTTTCCTCACACACAAAGATGGCCTGAGAAATACCACTCGGTCCCCCGGGCCCGGTGAAGTCATAGGTTTCTTGAGTCAGGGACCCCATGATCCAAGGATGCCCAAAACCATGGCTTTTGAATTTGACACCCATTGCTTTTGAGGACCACGTCCAGAAACAGCCATAAATAATCATGTAGTAAATGTAGTATCATGGAATCGACCAAAATGTGGTGTGATGATCACCAGGACACAATGATCAGAGTAAAGCGTCTCCTTACTGACGAACAACTGAAGCAGCAACAAGCCTGCATAGATATATATATATATATATATATATCAGCGTGGGTGCAATGTGACTCGCTCTGATATGTATATATTATATTATATTATATTATATATATAATACCTACACATCATGTTCACAATTTAAAAAGAAAAAAGTTGAGCAACGAAAATATCTGATTGGATGAAATGCTGCAGATAATATATTCCTACGAACCATCTAAGGTATCTATCTCTTGGACATCCGAATGCGAGCCGTGATTTTTTCATCAACTGTCCCCCAAGTCACAGATTTTGGCCAGTCTTGGTGGTGACCACGCCACTTTGGAAGGGATGGTCACGCTTTGTTCGTCCATGTTCATCCCAATTCGCTATCAAAAAGGGAGACTTCACCAAGAATTTGGATTTTTGTCGTGGTTAATCCTGTCCATTTATAACCAACTGGGAGATGTGTTTTCCATTTTGTATCCAATATTGTTAACCATTTATAACCAGTTACATCCCTGTTCTTAGTTACATCATGTTACATCCCCATCTGGATCAGGCATCACCCGAAGCTGGGGCTGGGGGTCGGATAGGTCGAAACCTTGGGAGACCCCACCAGGAACTTGGCGATGGAATCATGGAAGGTGAAGAACCAGGCAAGCATCTGCGGCAGAACCACCACTGGAACTCATGGAACGCGGGATATGCGGGATGATTGGTGACTGAAATGTGGAAATGTGGGTGAAATAGAAGTTGTTTCTGACAATAATCTGAAGCTGTAGGAATACATTCAAACTTGCAAGGAGATACACAGCGACAATGAGGTGATAGAACCAGGAAACTTTGGATGGGTCCACCGGTAATGAGCGTCTTACAAAAATGGTGGAAGATAGCCCGAACCATAGTTCCTCCTTCAAACCTAGGTTGCGAAACGATGGACTATGGACTATGGTGTGTCCCAACCAGAACAATCTGGAAAACAGAGGATCTATTGAACACTTTTGAAGTGGATCACTCCACGGAGAGCCATGACTGGTGGAGAAAAACATAGTTGCCATGCACTTCGCGTGGCAGGCCCTGCTTGGTAAGTGAAGATTACTGTCAGCGCCAAGGGAACCAACTGATGACAGTGACATTTGGCTTGGTATCACTTGCAAACCGGACTTCCCTCTATAGTCTTGGTCCATTCTGCCTCCAAACTGAACAATTCGACCAATGTCCGTTGCCCAGAACCGGTCGGGGAGGTATCTAATATAGACACTCTATGTCTTTTTGTGAACCATTGAGCTATCGTGAATCTTGACCCATCTCCAAACAGACAAGACACAGTCCCTGACAACTTGACTTCCAGGGCCCACGACTATAGATATGTAGGCAACACTGGGCAGGAGGAGGAGTCCGCACGTCCACAGCAAGGCACGAGCATTGTTCTGGCGCACGGGGAACAACCCCCTCACCAGGCTGGAAAATGTCTATCAACTGGGATGCAGGGATGCACAACAAAACAACGTGGAGCCAGGGAATCAAAGAAATTCTGCAGCAATTTCTGTCCAACATCCTGCAGTTTGATGCAAAATTGCTCGATGAAGTCCTCATACTAAGTTCCAATGACGCACACCAATCACAGGGTATGACGGGATGTGAAACATCTATTCATCGCAACCGAGCCTTCCCGTTCTCTCTGGTTTGGGTCTTCCAAAATCAAACGATTGCCGAGTTTCAGGATTGAAACACAACGAATACATCATGTGTTTTTCCTGGATGTTCAACCACAATCCTTCTGAAATTAGTTATAAAATCGCCATATCAAAAAACAGCACGAATACTACCCTCTGGTAATTTAACATAACTATGGAAAATCACCATTTTTCATGGGAAAATCCACTATTTCAAGGGCCATATTTTCAATAGCAAACTGTTAGTCATTACCAGAGGGTATCCCTCTGACAGCGCCTTGCCATCATCCTTCTGGGTGCTGTGGGCATCCACCCGGTGGTCCGCCCGTTTCAGGAGCACGTCCCGCTCTGCGTGGAGCTCCTGCGAACGCAGGATGAAAACTCGTCGTTTTTGGTTGTGGATGGGTACCATCTGGTAATTTATAAACCAACATAGCTATTGAAAATGGCCCATAGAATTAGTTGATTTACCTAGTAAAGATGGTGATTTTCCATAGCTATGTTAATTTACCAGAGGGTAGGTTCATTGTTTTTGGGATTGTTTATGATTATTTGGATGGTTAGTGAGATTTGTTTGTCAATCTCATTAAATTGTTCGATGCCCAAACCTTTTTTCGTTGATTATGATGACCCTTTATATACACATGTGTAGCTGGCTATATAATGGGATTAGTATATAGGGGGAGTTCATAGCCGGGATACCAATGATGATCCACCTCGGTCAAAAATAGAGGAACCAGTTTAATTGTTGTGGTTCATTAATGTTTGACTGGTTGTAAAGGGGGGGTTCACCGTTCCATTTTTCACTGCAAAAATAGCATCCATAGGTACTTGCAGGATATATAACCTAGCAAAATTAAACACGTGCTGAGGGGTGTCGGGGTGTAGTCGAAAATCACGGGTTGACACTGCGAATCTGCCCTACGAAAATGACTATGGGAGAGATCCACCAAATGAGCGGATTGAACGGGAAAATCAATCGGGGCCGTCCGAAATTTGAGCGAAACCCAAAACCCAAAACCCAAACCCCATGGTTTAAGAAATCACTTTCCCTCGTATTTGATGTTCTCAAATGGGGTGTCCCAGTTTCCGGACAACATTTCTTGAATTTTGAGCATCCATTTTCGGGGGCTCATTTTTTTCAATGATTGCTCACATCATTGCACATTTTGGCCAAAAAAAATGTTGATCTGGAATCAAACAAAAGCGATACCAGCCCCTTGGCATGCAACTGTCCCGGTTCGAAAAAAAACGCATCATGGATCAGTTTGACCAAAAATGGGCGTCAAATTTGCCTTAATATGAAATGATCAAATGGTTCTTGATTTGGGAAGATCAATCTCATAATATTATGGTTCAAAAAATCACAGATGCATGAGGTTCTCCTGCTTGGCACGGTGCGCACGTGCACTGTCCTTGGCCAAATGTGTTCACTTGTCTGGCAGTGATTTTTGCGTCCATGCCTTGAGGGCATGAAACAGTAAACACAACAAAAAAAAAAGGAATTGAATGAATTAACCAACACAAAATGGAGATAACACCCCAACAATATCCAAAATACCAACTAACAATTGTTTTTATCTAGTTTTCGAACACACATGAATTTTAATATTTTTGGGGACCGTCACATCCAGTTGCACCATGAAGCTGGGCCCCAGGCCATTTCATGAGACCTGCAGGTCACAAATCATTTGCCCGGCAGTGATGTCCATGTTCAAACGGACAATTGGACCACCTTCGTGAATTCAGAGGGGTTTTGGTCCCTTCCTCGTCAGTAGAATTCAAATTGTAGTACATTTCGTGTTCTTGTTTCACAAATTGGATCATAGACCTTTCACACATCAAAATCAGTTGGACTTGGTTTTCCACCCAGTCGCAAATCACGACTTGCCGCCTTGACCAGGATGTAGGTCATGGTTGAAGTTCGATAAAAGGATATCTTGAGCAAAAGGTGTTTGTTGCGTATATGTTGAACCGAACAGCCAACAGTCGCCAATGTTCTCTACGATCCACAAAATCACCGAACAATCAAATAAGCCCAAAGAGCATCCCCAACAGCCAGAAACAAAAACAGTTGCCAAACACGCAATGAGTGAAGTATGTTTATTGCCCCGCCCTTCTTACTCTAGAGGTCGGGCGTACAAGGCGCAATC
>Ga0126342_10022171_pt1 | contig 10521 bp, 7 predicted proteins | sample Cyp1metagenome_FD_92528 | JGI IMG/M metagenome (GOLD analysis project Ga0126342, IMG submission 92528) | Coral microbial communities from Lord Howe Island, Old Settlement Bay, Australia - Cyphastrea 1 metagenome | ecosystem: Host-associated > Invertebrates > Cnidaria > Coral ...
TATATATATATATACACATTATATACATATTATACATATGCATCTTTAATATACCTACTTTTCTAGCTCTATGTTTTTCTACCTCTGTGTTTCTCAGAACCTTCACCTCCCGTTGTCAGGAACGGTCATGGTGGAACTGTATCCTTGGATGGAGACACTGCATTTGTTCGTGCTGGATGGCTCGGGCAAAAATTGTCGGGATGCCAAGGGGACTTAGGGCCGGGCTTCACGAAGAAAAACAACGTGATTTCCAACAAACATGTGGATATGATACAACCATTTTATGATAACTATATGATAGCTAAATGGAATGAACTTGGTTAATATTTAACTATGGTTTACTGTATTGGGGCCCAGGAAAGGACAACAAAAAACAGAGAATGTCCAACATAAGTGGGGACCCAAACTATGGAACGTTGGAATTTCGCAGATCTTTCCTTCCAACAATTCTTTTTTGCCAGTATCAACCTTCAGGGATATCCAATTCAAATGTTCACAAATTCCATCGGGGAAATCATGACCGTTGCACCGCTATTTTCCGAGAATTGCACGGTTACACGGGCATTTTCCGGAGCTGATGGTCCATTACTCATCAAAATGAAGATTACCGATGGGTATCCCGCACCAATTTCAACAAGCCCCGTGGCTGACCTTCTGTCCACACATTCGTGCCCTGTTGCGTAGATCATCAGCACTTTCCTGGAGTCAGATTCTATGAAGAGCTGGTGGGCATGGCACCTATGAAATAGGCGGAATTCAGAATATGCACTATAGATGTGTTTCCTGTAACCATAACTATACAGATCTATACTGTATATACACATGTATGTATGTATCTGCATAGCTTGTTTTCATGTCAAGCTTTAGCCCTCCAAGTTTTCGAATCCTTTTTGCCGTGGTTTGAATTTTGCACCGCGTCGCCAGTACATGTGGGTGTTCCAGAAACCTTCATCAGACTTGTGTGGCCTGGGAACCTGGAAGCTGCTGAGAAACTCACTTGAAAAAGACTTGAGCTGATGCAGAATCATGAGATGATTAGTAAAACATGCGTTTAATTTAGCCAATCTGATTGGTAGATTTTAACTGCCCTTGGGTTTAGTTGAGCTACCTGGGTTTGTTTAACCAGTGATAAGTAAAACTACCTGATTTGGTTGAAATTTCCCAGTGGCTCATCACTAATTGGGGATGTTTTTTGGAACTCCTTAATCAAATCGAAGACTACAGTGGTCCTGTACTGTAAAGTCCACATGAGTTGCAGATCCATTGATGATGCTTGGTTACTGACTATCAAGCTTACTCCGCCCATTAGACTCTGCCGATTAGACAGTCCTCATCAATACCAATTTGGTTCTTAGTATCCTCCATATATTCTTTCGATAATACGACGACAGGGGTTTCCAATGAACCCTGCAACCACCGAGGCCAAATATCATCGTGGACAAGACCCGAGCATTTGGCATTATGGACACTCTGTTGTCCGGGTGTCCCAGAACCATCAGCCTTTGTCTCGAGATGGCGTACCAAAATTGGCTTGTCTAAAATTACTCCGGCCAGGGACCCTCAACAGTTTGGAGGGTGGCCGGAAATCAAAGTAGGAAGCACATGACTGCGTTCGAACAGCAAGAGCAGGAACTTGTTCTCTTGATCAAGATCTTCAAACCAAGACCTCTAAGAGAAACTGACAAGATCGTTCGGAGGACCTCCTAGAGAGGATCTAGCCAATATCTTTTAACAAGAACCTTTGTGAGAGCATCCACAAGAGCTTTCATACAAGCACCTCTAATACAGGGCCGGTTCAAGATCTTTTTGCAAGGACCTGTGAAAGGATGTCACAGGATCTTCACAAGATCTATGCACAAGGACCTCTACAAGACCTTGGTCAAGGTCTTCAGCCAAGATCTTCAAAGAAGGACCTCTACGAGCCCAGTATGAATTTCCCGCAAGATCGTCATATAAGGATTTTGAGGGAAGTGAGCAAGATCTCTTGGCCAGGATCTTTGAGAATCAGAGAAAGTGATCCGCGCGCAAAAGCGAGAGGGATCTGACGCGCACAAACAGATGGGGAGGTTGCGCGATGGATACGAAGATGAGCACCACGCCGCAAGGACAGCGATCTAAGCGCACAAAGTGATGAGAGGGTTGCGTGAAAGATATCAAAACGAGCACCGTGCCACAGGGAGAGCGATCTGACACGCACAGAGTGAGGAAAGGGTTGCGCGTGAGCGATGTCAAAATGAGTCAAAATGAGGAGGCTTTATGGCTTTACCGGCCTTTTTCCACCTTTAAGAACCCCTCGGTGTGGACACGCTGTTTGGGGGAAATGGGGCATCATCAAATCCAGTGGTTAATGATGATACTCCCAAGTAAACAGGTATACAGTATACCTTAATTATATATTTTTGGACACAGCTATAGATGTGAATTCCCGACGACGGATTCCCTACATATTCTGCGTTCAAGTTGCTACTTGGAAGATATCTCCCATATCGGCTGCAAATGATTGAGCGACGTCAGCGGTGAAAAGGCAATAGTTTAATCAATGTGTAGTAACACCCGAAAGAAGTCGAACAGTCATTGACCGCACGATTTCAATATCTTAGTCAGATGTGACTTCGCTTCTATCTTTTTCGGTTGCTGCTCTATGTCTGTATACTCAAAAATCCAATATGGCTATAGCTCCAAAGTCTTGACCTTCAACATCGTGATTGGATTGGATGGGTTTTGTTTAAAACATAAGGGATAGAGACTGACCAATTCTTGATGTCATAGATCTGTACCTCTTTACCGTCCAGTAATCAAACATGGCAATTTGGAAACGCCTAAGAACCAAGGGTTGAATGAGAAATTTTGTTTGTAATCATCTGTGTTTTCATTGCCACGTTTGACAACCGGAGGATATTTGAGCAACTATTAAAACTTTATATATCAACAATTATATGTACAAAGCTAAATTCCAGAATTGCTGATGATCCAGAAATATTGATTCTCACGGGGATATGGAGACTTGTGGAGATAGATCACAATCTATTTTCATAGCATAGTACCATTCGGGTTTAGGGATGAACATCTAGAAACGCTATCACGCTATCATCAACGCCACTTTGTGTGAACATAGGGGTGCCGTGGTTGACCCATGATTCACCATTAAGTGCTCATATCACCCATGAAAGTCATTGTCCAAATCTATATATATATATATACTTCGAAATCGCGTGATGTTCAATTTGATGATATTTGATGGGTAAGAGTTTGTTTTCAAGCCAACAAATCCAGAAAGACATGGGCGTGTCTGAAAGCCCCTACCAGACAATTCCGGCCATTTTAGTAGGGAAAATGATGATGAACCAATAGGCTGTTGTTTTTTCCCAAAAAAATCCGACACACCCAAATGTTTTCCCACTACATCCCACTGTAGACTATAGCACCCCCCCAAAAAATAGAATTGGACAACATCTGAACTCTAAAATGATAATTGAACCTTTTCTATTTTTTTTAGGGGCTTGAGGGATTACTATATGTATCCCCATGATATCCCCATGATATCCCCATTCTCATCTTTTCCCACGTTTCCAAGCCTCCGCCTCGGATGGCCGTAGGAAGACCCTGCAGAACACCGACTGCGATGCACCGTGGCCTCGTAACCATGGTGGATGTAGGGGATGAACATATTGATTTGGGACCAGAGAATGGGGGGTTTAATTTGGAAATATGGGTTTCATTGATTTTTTAAATGTCAAGTTCATGAAGATGCCTAAAATTGCTGAGTGTAATTATTTACTAATGGTGTGTGAATAATATTTTACCAGGTAGTGCCCGTCACGCGCCGGGGCGAAAGTTTCGAAAAAATGAAGTAACTATAGGCAACATATGGCCTATAGGAAAGTTTTTGAGATGCAGAAGCAACGAAGTGTTGAAGTTGTGAGATGCATCAACCAATGAGCAAATGGTTGAATGCCAATGACACGACATGAAAGAATCCATGCAGAGCTGACTGAATGAATTAATGAACCAATGAATCAGTGAACCAAGGAATCATTGAGTTTATAAACCCATGAGCCAATGAATTATCAACGCATCAGAGAACCAAGGAATCAACAAATCAATGAATCAACGAATCAGAGAAGCAATGAATCAACGAACCACTGAATCAATGAATCAGTGAATCAATGAACCAGTGAATCAGTGAATCAATGATTGAATCAATGAATCAGTGATTCAATGAATCATTGAGTGAATGAACTAATGAATCAATAAGTAAATGAATAAAATGAATCGACCAATGAATCAGTGAATAATGAACCAATGAAGCAGTGAATCAATGAGTCAGTGAACCAATGCACCAATGAATCAGGTAATCAATGAACCAGTGAGTAAACGAATGAATGAATTGAAGGATGGGTGGATGGATGGATGAGTGAGCTACTTTTCTCTGTTGAGCTATTTCTTCACTGAGCGATCCCTTCGCTGAGGCGTCTCTTCTCTCAGCTACTTCTTCTCTGAGCAGCCACTTATCATCTGGGATACTTCTGCTCTGAGCTGCTGCCTCCCAGCTAGCTCTTCTGTAGCTTCTGCAACCCAAGTCTTCTCTCCGCGCAGCTGGTACAATCCGTTTAGCAACCTCCAGCTGCAATCCCGCATAGCACAAGAGTAGCACTATGGTCAAGAACCATATACCTTTCGCGCAGCTGTTGCAATGCGTTTAGCAACCTCCAGTTGCAATCCCGCTTGCCAGGAGCGTCGCAGCATCACTCATGCTTTGCTGCGCGCAGCCGTGCCAATGCGTTTATGTGTCACAGCCCGGCAGGAGCGTCACACCAAGTCGAAAAGCATTCGCGCAGCGTCAACAGTGCAGACCCGGCCACACAAATCCGGGGCTCGATCGGGGAAGTTGTCGACAAAAAGTGCACAGGACTGTAGCGAGAGATCCGATTTGCACTTCAAAATGCTTAAAAGGAAGATGAGGTCGGTAAAATGCGCACGATACTGTATAGTGAGAGCTCGGTTTCATATAAGAATCGCAAAAAACTGAAGTGTTCGGAGCAGCCCCGCAACGGCAGAAACAGAGACCCTGCTTCGGTGACCCCAGGAGCCAAATTATCCGAAAAAAACACAGGGTTTCGTGCCCAAAAATGTTTTCACCCGTGAATTCACACGCTTGTGGAACTGGTACTCTTCTCTCCTCCCGCATGGAACTTTTCTTGACATGATAATGACATGATGACAGGACTGCCCCTGGACATTCGTCCGTAACTTGGAAGATTTCGAACTAAACTTCCTTTGATTATATATATCGATATCTATATCTATATCTAACTATCTATATATATATCTCTCTCTCTATATATATATATATATGCAACAATACGGGGAAACCAGGCCGGTGGATTCAGAGTTGGATTTGATTAAACAATCGGGATGGTCATACCACCATTAGGGAATGGCAATGGCAAATGTAAGGATTCTTTTTGGAAATAGCATTAATAGTGGGAAATGGATCCTTATAATATGGCTTGATATGCATTATATAATGGGATGCATTCCATGATATACACATACAATTTCAATAGGGAATACTTGTGGGATGACCACAAACCACAACCCCCATCTTTTGGCCATGGCAAATATGGGGATTTTGTTAATGGTGAGGCCCTAAAAACACTCAAAATCAGCCACTGCGAACAAGGAAACCAATGGTGCAATGCGGTGCAATCTTTAAAAAAAATCGTACTTACATTTTATCAATTTAAACATGTTTGATATTTGATGAACAATCGACTCCAATCTATTTGTTTTTCCTTTTAATGGCATACATTTTAAAGAGGAACGCATCTGCCAGATTAGCACGATTTGGGTGATACGTTGTGGTTGCAAAGAGTGGTTCATGCACCTTCTGCAAGTGAAATTGCTAGGACGCGCAAAAAAATGATCAAAGTACTGCAATATTGAAAGAGAAAAATATCAACTGTGAATGATCAGAAGATTCTGGCCGAAGGCAACAAAACTATTCAGACAGTGGAATGCAATCTTCCACAATATCGCTCCATGTTCATGCGACAAATCTTCATTGCGGGGCACGTCTGGGTGTTTGCACCACCAACATTTTAGTCATTTGGGTTTGCCGGAAAAATTTTGGGGAGAGACCCAGATCCTGTTTCGTAAACATTATCATCCCAGGATCCCCATCAAAATTGCCAAACCATGACAAACCCATATGATTGAGTGTTGGGTATACATATATTTGAGATGTATATGTAAATGTATATATATATGTATGTGTATATATAAGTGTGTTTATTTATATATGTATGTATATATATATAAACGTATATATCTATATATGTATATAGTATATACAGATGGTTATATACACCTGCATTTCGGCACCATTCGAACTTTAACAATGGTGCCCGATGGACTGGCCTGTTGTTCCAACGAAATCATTGCACCCCTCCAGCGTTGGGGATTTTGCGGGTTTCCATCTGGTTGACTCCAACATTTGTTTGGTTTGCAGTTTCAAACATGTTTATTTCCATCCCTAGGTGGAATGATGTCCCATGATTTCCATTTTGCTTGTGGGGGTTGAAAGCACCAATGGGGTTCTTGATGCTTGTTTGCTCAATTAATATCCACTTATATCCACTTATATCCACTTATATCCACTTATATCCACTTATATCCATTTGTTTATCTGAAGTTTTGTTTCATGGTTGCCCCCCATTTGTTCCCAAATTTCCAGTGATTGTTTTCTTGGTGGATCCCTGTTTCCCAGCGAGCCGCAAGCGATCAAGGATGTGAAAGCGCTAGAAAGAAAAGCCAAAAACCTCTCAGAGGATCGCTCGCGTTGTTGTGTCCATGTGAAGAGGGTGGGATGATATATATTTTTTTTTTCAAAAATTAGGCATGAATATGGATAGATCTGGATAGATATGTAAATTAATATATATATATATATATATGGTGGTTTCATCTTGTTTCTTGGTGATTCCAAGATGACAAACATGTAGAGGCCTCGCAGCGTAGAGTGGTATCTCCTTTTATCCAATCTGATCTAATCCGGTCTAATCTTATTTTATCTACTCGTATCTAGTCTTATTTTACCTAATCTTATCCAATCTTATCTTTTTTTTTGAAATCTAATGTCTTATCAATGTATCTATGTATCTATCTATCTATCTACCTATCTATCTTTCTCTCTAATCTTATCACATACAGTCTTATCTACTCTACTCTAATCTTACCTTATCTAATCGTATCTAATCCAATTTTTCTATTCTTATCTAAACTTATCTACAGTATCTATCTATCTATCTATCCATCCATCCATCTTTCTTTTTATCTATCTACAGATATCTACATAATATATATCTATATACACACATATAATACACATATGATAAATATACATAGATAAATATACACATTGTGGATATTCCCACTTCTAGGGAATGTTTCGCGGTACTGTGACACAATTTTTTAAACAAATGCACAGCATTTGGTATTCCATGAGATGCAGCACCAGAGGCCTGATTTTGAGGTGCATGTTGAGTTTTTGTGTTGAGGTCCTCTATTGATGCCGCTGGACAGTTACAATAAATTGCATAACTTCACAGTCTGGCTTTGTCTTAAAACTGGTTATACGCCCCCACATGGCAATTCTGATAGTGAACATGATAAGCCACTGGGGTGCCTTATTTTCAGACAAACCCGTGTGCTGCACAACTTATCCAATGGAAGGTAAGAGTATGCTGTAGACTGTTGGCACCGCAAGGTGAGAACACAGCTGCGCGGCGCGGATGTTGCATGTGCGAATATGCAGAGATTCCCGGAGACAGTAGACATAGACAAAAAATGTTTAAAAGAAAATGGTGGGTGTAATTGTGTATGTATATATATAATTATATATACACATGTTTATCTTATCAATTTACACACATATAATATATATAATATATATATACTATATATATAATATATAATATGTATGTATATATACTTTAATATATAATACAATATATATATGATATAGTATAATATATAATATATATATATAATATAATATAATATATATATACATACATGATATGTAGAAATACATGGAATATTGGGGTCATCTTGACATTCTGAACCACCAAATCCTATGGATATCGTTTTTCATGTGTTTTTTCTTCTGCATTTTGGGACTAACCCTAATACAGTCAACAGTTGGGCCCAGCTGGAACAGCCCAGAGAGTCTCCAGGCCAACAGTTGGAAATCTTGTTTGAAAGACAAGATTTATCACAAGTCCCACCCTCAGGTAGCCGTCAACACCAAGGGTCAAGGGGTAAAGTTGGCTGGTATTTTTTGTTATGCAAACCATTCCGACTTCTGGAGTTGTTTCTTTCCATTGCATTATTGACAATACTGGAGCAATCTCTTGAATAAACCATTAGTCATACCCAATCACTGAATTGTTTAAATGTTTATTTTTCTCTGTTGAGTTATAAGACAAACCTCTTTTGGGGGGGACCAAACAACCTGACCGATCCTCCAACGGCAGTGCAATTGTTGGCTGCCAAGTGGACGGAGAGAGACATTCACCACGTAGTATACGTATTCAGCAAAATACATATTACTGTATATATATATATACATATATACATATATATATATATATATATTCAAACACATCATGTAGACACCGGGCCGTTCCCTAGGGCCGATCCCATTCGGATGATCTTCAACGACAGCGTCAGCGATCCTCCACTGTCAAAGTGTGGCCCTTGGTGTACAATGGCTATACCATTTAAAATGGCCATACGGATAGGGAAAGTATGAGGATAAACTGACAAACCATTTTTTTGGGGCATAATCTAGTTTAGACAAAACCATGTGGATTCATTCTGATTGGTTGACATTTCCTAAATGGAGAGCCAATCATCAAAAACCATGAGTATTTCATCATCGATCATGACATGGTGATTATTTTAAAAAATGGGATTGAATAGGTAAACATCCAACAAATTGGATGGTCACTGCATCTTGATCCTAAACTGGCCAAAACTTGAAGGTCCCAGGGTCATAAGTTTGACTCATGTCGGCATTGGACCAGGTGAGACATGTCACCACTTCACAAACTCATAAAATTAGTGGAAGTCGAAACCAATTGTTATGCTGCAATATATGTATATATATATACACATGCGTATATCTGTTCTGCTCCAACTTTTACCCAAGCTTTTTTTGTGAGTCAGCTACAGGAGCTGCTTGTGAAAACATATTCTGGCCACATGTTTTGAATCCAGCGCCCAAGAATAAGATGATTCATGGTACCATGCCCTGCCAATCTGCCTTATATATATATATATGTAAATGTATATAGAGGTTTCTTAAAATGGGGGCTCCCCAAAACCATAGGTTTCTCAATACTAAAATGGTCCAATTTTGGACGATGTGGGGTACCCCCATTTTAGGACCCCCCGGCATATATATATAACGATATATCCCAATCGGAATATATATATATATAGATACCAAACGGATATGCACGGATGATTACAAATACTGATGCCGAAGGTTGCCAGAATACCCTGCAGTGGGAAGCCCCCATGAAACCTAAGACTTGGCGTGATTGTCCGACATAAAGATGGCCATAACTGGGTAGTTGCGGGCCCATTTTCCGATTACATATCCCATAACATATCATGAATATCCCCATCAAATGATGGTTTTTATACCCCAATATCCCACATTGCCGCTTGCCCATGGTGCAGGATCGAAGGCAGGCCGATAAAACCCTTGTACATCTACGAGTTTGGGCCCCAACGAGAGCTTCCTATGTCTTTGTTCAAGAAATGGGTGCCTGCACATGGTATGATTAGCACCAAGAATGACCAAACATTGGGTGTCATGCGCACACACACACATACCTACATACCTACATCCCTACATTCCTACATTCCTACATTCCTACATCCCTACATATCTACATACCTACATACCTACATTCCTACATTCCTACATTCCTACATTCCTACATTCCTACATTCCTACATCCCTACATCCCTACATTCCCTACATCCCTACATCCCTACATCCCTACCTACCCACCCACCCACTTACCTACCTACCTACAGGCAGACAGAGACAGACAGAGACAGACAGAGACAGACAGAGACAGACAGAGACAGACAGAGACAGACGGACGGACGGACGGACAGACAGAGAGACAGACAGACAGAGACAGACATAGAGAGAGAGAGAGACAGAGACAGAGAGAGAGAGAGACAGGACAGAGACAGACAGAGGAGGACCGACAGAGAGAGACAGATAGAGAGAGAGAGAGAGAGACAGAGAGAGAGAGAGGGAGAGAGAGAGAGAGAGAGACACAGAGAGAGAGAGAGTGAGAGAGACAGAGACAGAGACAGAGACAGACACACAGCCAGCCAGCCAGCCAGCCAGCCAGCCAGCCAGCCAGCCAGCCAGCCAGCCAGCCAGCCAGCCAGACAGACAGACAGACAGACAGACAGACAGACAGACAGACA
>Ga0126342_10022172_pt1 | contig 10521 bp, 11 predicted proteins | sample Cyp1metagenome_FD_92528 | JGI IMG/M metagenome (GOLD analysis project Ga0126342, IMG submission 92528) | Coral microbial communities from Lord Howe Island, Old Settlement Bay, Australia - Cyphastrea 1 metagenome | ecosystem: Host-associated > Invertebrates > Cnidaria > Coral ...
CCTAGCCTGTTTTTGAACGTATGTTTCAGACATACCTAGAGAACCATACAACTTGATCTTAGACCCCGGTTTTAAGGTCTATTTTGAACTTTTGTATAGCGCCTGGGCAGTAGTTGATGGTATCCATGATCCATGTGTCGCATTGCGCGGTTACTTTGAGCTCGGCCTGTGCAGGACCAAGAGGAGGCCAGATTCAAGTGGGATAACGGTTTCTGAACGACCATCAATAACGATACCGTAATTTTGCATAATCAAAGGAAGATGATCCAAAATGATCCAAAGCCAATATCAAAGAAAGTCCGAAGGTCATTAACCATGAACTCACTCGATAACGCATCGCTTCAGTTTCCACGTAAATTTGATCTGAAAGCCAATCTGCCTAAAGTTTGCAGATAGGAGGGCGGAAAGTGACTGATATCACATGTGCTGACATATGTGGCCGGTTGGAGCCGCATGTTCTGCAGGGAGCTCATGGGTCTAGAAAGAAGCCAAGCATAGGCCAAAGGAACGACTAAAGGTGACATTGACGGCACTCACTGTATTCAGCAACAGTCACATTGTTTCCATGTAAGTTGAAAGGACCGTTCAAAGCAGCGGGGCAGAAAACATAGAAACAACACTATGGAAAGCAATCTGAAGAAGACGTCATGAGTCTTGTGCTGTGAATACGGACCTATGCATCAGGGAATTGATTTTCAGGATTGCAAACGATTGCCAAATTTCAAAGGTATCAACCCAATGGCCACTGCAAGCAATGTTGAAAGCAAGGGTGCAATTTTGCCAGATAATTGGCCAGGCGCTAGACTAGACACCCATTGCCGGGTGGGAAAGCCAGGAATGCGAGGACATGCTGAATGATGATGTCCCCTGGGAGATGCGGGAGGCACGGTGCCGGACACACCTGAACCAAAGACCAAAACCAAAAAAGATATTAAAGCATTTCAAAGCATATTTAAACATATTTAAGCATATTAAAGCATATTATAGCATTCAAAGCTGGGCGTTAAGATGAGTTCCTGGCATGGCAAAGGCCTTACTATCCTTACTGGCCTCAAGTTAACTTCTTTGGAAATCGTTGAACATAGGATTTAGGAGGTGCATGATGGGTTTGATGCCAAGGAAAAGTTGAGGAAGGCGGAAAGAAAGTATCCGCGTGATGAAGTCACGGCTTCGAATACGAAGTTGAGACATCGCACCAAACATGTCAAACATGTCGCTGTCTTTTTTCATGCGATCATCTTGCTGCGAGGTGGCAGTCCTAACCTTCCATACTCTTGCGAGTCTTGTGAGTGCAAGTCCAAAGAAGACCATGCTCGCTTCCTTCACAGAAAGCACAAAAGGCACGTGACGGTACATTCAGTCTTGAGGCGCCTGTCTACGAAGTTTACAAGGAGCTTCTAGCTGTGGGACGGGACAAGTCTGCAATCACAGGCAAGCAATTTATCAAATTCGACAAGCTAAAAAGTAGCAACGATACGCGCTTGTTAATGTTGATGGAGGAAGATAACTAAGAATGTTGCAAGAGGCGGTCCCAACTCCCGCACGGCCTGGCCCATTGTTTTTCGTGTTGGATAAGGCTCAACGGCTATGCTGTGAGAGTGACTCCTTGATGAGATCCCTTTCACACGATGTTTTCGATGTAGAATGATGTTTGGTTACTTCGGTTTTTTCAAGGGATGAATGATGATGAATCTGCGGCATTCAATGCAGATTCATCGTGTTGGAGCAATTTGTGCGGCGAACCTTTGCAGGACCGTGAGCGGGTCAACTATTGGTCAGCTACGCATCAGAAGCTGCCTGAATCTTGGTGGCGGCGTGTCACACTCACATGGTAATGGGTTGCTAGACCCATGTCAAAAGCACATTGCCTGCCGTGATAAGTTTCTAATGACACCTGGCGAGATGCTTGGCTTACTTCTGAGATTGCCCTCAGCGAGAACATGTGATCCGACATGATTTCACCACCCTCACCTTTTTGCCTGTCAGGATGCCAGCTTTCGTTTCTGGCAGCGCAGCCTGGGATTATGATGGGTACCTCGGTTGAGGGCAGAACATGCTGATATCACTTGCCAACTTTACTGTAAGTAGGTGCCAACGATGCCAATGCAAAAAGACACATACAGTATTGCTGACCTGCGGCGGTCGCCCAAGGCCATGCTACAATGTGATGGTTGGGCCAGCTGGGCGGCAGCAGCTAAGAGAGAAAGTGCCCTGTCATCTCCTGTCCCGTGCCTTCCAAGGCCCATCAAATCAAAGGGAACCAAGGCCCATAAAATCAAAGGGAATCATGAAACGTGCGAAACGTGTGAGACTTGTAAGAGCCGCAATACCGAGTTGCCACAGTAGGCCACCCAACCCACCCGACCTCATTTTTGATGTGTCGTTTTTTGAAGCGTTGGTTGCTGTTTCCTGACGCACTTGGAACGGCCCTGTCAGATGGCGAACCGGTCTTCTACCAGGAGGCGAGACGCACTGATTCAACAGATAGACAGACAGAAATCTGACAGGCCGCCCGGTCAAGAAAGGCATGCCGTGTTCACATTCCTTCGGAAGCAAAAGGACATTGGACACCTGGATACCTCAGGATACCTTTCACATCTATTCGGATATATAGAGAGGATGTGTTCGTACGCAGGCCTGTGAGGTGGCGACTGCCGCGCCGCTAATTGGGGTGTGTGATCGTGTGTGGAAAGACTGTTTGAGATATATTCTGCTCGTAGATTTTTCTCGCTGAGAGTGAGAGAGAGCGAAACAGAGAGAGAGAGAGAGAACTGATCACATTGGAGATAGCTTCGCAGTTTCGTCATGCCGATGCAGGGCGACCGACAGAAGAGGAGCGATTGACCCTATAGTAGTTCTTTTCCTGTGCTGCTGGTGATGTGGGCAGTGCTTGCAGGTGTTGCCCGGTTGTTGATTTGGGCCGTCCGTGCAATTTGCGACTTGGTAGAACATTAATAAGAGGCACATTGATTCATTGTTCTTCGCAGCTGGGAAAACTGGGCGTAGTGCCCACCCGCCCTTTTTAAGTATATGCGCATGTGCACCCGGTGGGGCGTGCGCCATTTTGCCATCTAGTTGTTCCCCCGCCCTCCTCGCTCAGCGTTGCAGGATTTGGCGCGAAGCCATCGTTGCACAAAACATCCATGTGAAGGCCTGTGCGTTAAGAGGTGCCATTCAGGGAGCAAGCGTGCATTGGGGCAAAGTTTGTCCTGTAGGCAGTCATTCAAGTGTGGGACCTCGTCAAAGGCTTGGCGGGCTGAAGCGGATTGGGAGAACCAAGTTCTGCCACAAAGATTTGCGGCTCAAAGTAGGTGAAATTGCATTTGCGATCATGTTTGTTGCGCAGCCCCGGAGCTATACAAATGAGCAACCAACACTGCGAAAACCAAGGGCAGACTCAGAGGCTTTGAAGTTAAGTAGAGTTGCTCGTTGCCCCATCTTCAGGGCGAAAGGGCTGAAACTCATTTGTTTCTTGAACCTTCCCTAGCCTCATTCAATTTCTGCATATTCCTGCTACGTACTTAGAAGATGCGGCAGTTGCTTCTGCCAAAAGAAGCGGCCAAGCCTGCACAAAAGTGCTAAAAACAATTTGGAAGCGAGGGCCGCAAGCCAGTTGAAGGCGATATCCCATTTATATAGGCCTAATTTGTTTCCATGGAAAAGGCAGTTTCATCGTCAAGCAATGTGCCAGAAGGTTGAGCCGACCATTGCATGCCAGGTGGCAAGAAGTCTGTTCCTTTTGGCAGGCGCACTGCTGGAATGGACTTGTACATATTTGCACATTGAGCAAACAGATTCAGCCATCTGAATGGACTAAGAGGGCATGCTTTAGTTCGCTGCAGTTCCTAATTCCCATTGCTGCCATTGCTGCTCGCCTGCAGGGTTTGCAGAAGGTATGTGACGCTTGGCAGCCCATGGCATGACCAATTCATGGCCAGATTCGGTGAAAACGCGGCCACATTGGCAATCAATTTATACAGTACTTTTCACAAGTAACATGCGGTTGAATCTACTTAGTGAGCGGGATTGCTCATGCATTTCCAGACCATATTGGGGGCTTTCTCTGACATTGGCGCCCGGTGAACAGATCCCAGGAATCACGGCGCTGTTCTTGTCTATCGAGGAGATGGGTTCCTATGATTGGGCGCCACTGGGTGTCACAGTTCCTGCCTATTCCTGGTCATGGCCACAGTTGTGGCAGAGGTTGGAAGATCCGGCTGCATGCGTTTTACTGATATGTTCGCATAAAATTGCGCCACCCTGCGGTTTGTCATCTTCTGTTCGTCTGTTTGACCTGGGCAGTTGGAGTGACGTGTTTGTTGCCAAAAGAACCGAAGTAGGCAGGATGTCAAGGCCCCATTCCTGAGTAATTTGCCCAACGTAGCGACGTAGCAAACCTTCTCTGCTAGTTTCAGATCCGCCAGCAGTGTAACGCAGCGGTTGCATATACATCTGCATTCAGATGTGCCAGTGAGTTTGCCACACTGCTAAATCAAGCTTTGACATCGCAGGAATTGACAAAGGATGGCACGAAGGGGTTGTTGATGGAGTTGAAGATGTCAGCGACAGGTTTCTTGCCATCCTCGGGCCACGGGCCGTGCTTTTGGTCATTGCAGACTTGCGAAAATTTGATGGAATCTTGATGAACCATGGAAAAAAGAGCTAGGAATGGTGAGCGGGGAAAGGGCAATCACACGCAACAACGAACAGGCTAGGCATGATTAATTGCTGCGAGCTTTGAGCCAGCCAGAAGATTATGCAAACTTGGCCTCTGCTTGCAACCGGTGGTTTCTGATGGGTCCGGGGTGGCCGTCGCCTAGGAGTTCATTTGTTTGGGTTCTGGATAGAAAGGGTATTGCATGCCATCACATGAATCTCTTCTTGCCAACATGTGACACAAGCTGTCTCCACTGGAAGTTACAACCATCAAGGCGGGCCCGCTCTCAGAATTGCTGCAGACAAGAAATTTCTGTTTCTGTCGCTACAAGAATGGTTGGGTTGCCATTGATTGTTGCATACGGTTTTGGCATCGTATCACCATGAACCACCCTTCAAACAGTTCGGCTAGCAGCTAGCAACATCTAGCAAATAAACCGATTGCTCTTGACACCTGTTTTTGGGACAGGCCTGCTCCAAAAAGGATTGCTATTTGTTTGTGTGTTTGTTATTTTTTGTTTTCCGGTCTGGTTTCTTGGCTTTTGTGGCTTTTCTGGCTTTTGTGACCTTCGTTTTCTCGGCTTCTTAGCTTCTTGTTTGTTTGGCTTGTTTTTTTTTTTGGGCTTCTTGTTCTAATTGCTTTTCTGGTCCCTTGGCAGTAAGCTGAAATTGCTCTTGTAGCTTTTCAGGGTTTGGGGCTTTGGTGGCTTTTGTACTTGTTGTGGTTTTTGTTGCTTTTCGCACCCACGTAATTATTGGTTTTGTGTTATTTTCATGCGCGTGCTGTATCCCTGAATAAACTTTAATCCAACCCTATATGAACAGACCCTCAACCAACCTGCCTTAAAGAAATTTGAAACCAACCCTAAATAGACCCCAAACCAACCCTGAAAGAACCGGAAACCTTGGGCAGACGCTCTATAGCTGATCCTTTACTTGAAGGACGCTATTGCCCCTCTTCAAGTGATAGCGGAGCAATCAGGTGTACAAGGGTACAGCCCAATGACAAGCCATGACTATGATGATGATCTCGGCATTGCCGATGATGGTAGTTGATGGAATCCATGTGAATCCGTTGCAGTAAGAAGAGACGCCCAGCAATTTGCAATCCACATGACGCAGCAGCTGACGGCGAAGGTAGCCCCGTCATATAATGGAAAGACCAGCTTCTTTGCTTTCAAGGATGCAAGTGATGATTGGTGTGAAATCGCGGACTTGGAACCTGAAAAACATGGACCTGCTTTGAGGAACAAACTCGAAGGAGACGCAGCCATGTACAGATGGTGTGAACTATTTCGATATCATGCCGTTAAAGGAGGTCAGGCTCAGACAGTGTTTTTGCATCTGCTCATGCAGTTAAAGAAGCACGACCGAGGTTCAAGGGATTTCAACGATGGATGATTAGGTTTCAAATTACCGGAAATAGGCCCGTTGAGCCTTGGTTGGATGGCTCTCCTACCAAATTTGAAAATCACACATCCAGATGCGATTGCACATGTCAATCTACGAAGACAAGCTCATGAAGCAGCACAGGTACAACTAGGAGAAGTTGCAGCAGCCACTCCAGGTGCAGTCCACATATCAATGTACCATGGACAGGCAAAACGGAGATGAATACATTCAATCAACTTACAAGCAGGACAAGCAACTCCTTATAGTGACAACTTGTCAGCATTGTTGTTTGTACTCTTGGCAAGTTTGATGCAAGATCAAAGAAACACACTCACAAGCAACATGACACATCGTGGAAGGACATTATGTCAATACAATGTGACAGAACTCAAAGATCTATTCCCCGAGATGCTTTGCGCGGCCAAAACCGGAGCAGGCAATTCAACTTTCTGCTGTTGGGCAGAAGAGATTTCTCCTCATTCTGGAAGAAGAATGTGACCTTTGATGGAACCGACGGCTATGGGTCCGAAGATGAACGCAGATGAAGAAGATGTTGCTGAAGTATTCCTGGATGCTTTAGAAGATGTTTTCTGGGTCTTTGGTGATGCTGACTTCGCACGGTGTCGAAGAAGGTTCCAAGGAAGGCAGACGAGAAGAGGAAAAGAAAACGGAAAGAGAAAAGGAAAAGGCAAAGGCCAAGGAGGAAGAAGATTCTGCACACCAAGGAAAGGAAAAGGCCGAGGAAAAGGAAAGAGCAAAGGCTGTGCACAACTTCAAGACCGAGACCTACACGCACTCTTTGGCCAGACGCTGCGTGATGTCAGTTTGTGACCGGGGACATGCTAGGTCGTCAGTACCACACGAATCATGTTGGAGAGCACAACTTCAGTGAACGACACTCGCCTACTATCCGATCACAACATAGCCGCATAGCCCTGGTTGCTCCAACTGACAGTGATGCTCGCAATCCTTTGCTTGCGCACCTCACACCTTTTGATCTCACTCAATACGGAGCTCGCACATACGTCCCTCCTGCTGAGACGATGGAGAGAAAGGCCGGAAGAAAACCGCAAGAGAGGCACAACCAGCGCAAGGGCCGGACCGCAAGATGAAGAAGAAGAAGATGATGATGATGATGATGATGACCAGTTGGAATGGAGCTCCTGGATAGATTGGAACGGATATTGATATGGGGGCGGCTCTTTCACTGGCTACAACACTGGTCAAGGTGGATCGTCTTCAAGGTGGATCGTCTTCATCAACACAAGGTAAGTTAGTGTCCCTACTGTTTTTCTGCATGGCCCTTTTTCACATCAGTGGCAAAAACCCCTCAACAGGGCATATGCATCAGCACGAGCACAATTTAAAACGCTGTCGAGGCTCAAGAGATAGAGGTATAGCTTTGCAGGCTAGGCCCAGCACAGAATAGCTCATTGGCCGATAGAGAAAAACAGTGCTTGCAGCCTGGGAAGATGCTTTGGCTGATCCTTGCCTTGAAGGACGCTATTGTCCCTCTTCAACCCTCCCCCAGTCAAGACCATCCCCACGTGCCGCTTTTTTATTCCCGAGAGCGTCTGAGCGCAGGGTTCTTCCAATAGCGGGCGTCTGTAAAACATCTTCTCATCTTCACATCTTCTCATCTTCACATCTTCTCATCCTCACATCCTCACATCTTCACATCCTCACATCTTCACATCTTCTCATCTTCACATCCTCACATCTTCACGCCTTCTCATTTTCACATCTGCTCATCTTCACATCTTCACATCTTCACATCTTCACATCTTCTCATCCTCACATCTTCTCATCTTGACATTTTCTCATCTTCACATCTGCTCATCTTCACATCTTCTCATCTTCACATCTTCATATCTTCTCATCCTCACATCTTCTCATCTTGACATCTTCTCATCTTCACATCTGCTCATCTTCACATCTTCTCATCCTCAATCTTCACATCTTCACATCTGCTCATCTTCACATCGTCTCATCCTCAATCTTCACATCCTCACATCTTCACATCTTCTCATCTTCACATCTTCACATTCTCTTTTCCCCTCTTGCTCTCTTGCCCTCTTGCTCTCTCCTTCCTTTTCTATTTCTCTCTTGAAGGCGCGGGGCAGTGCCAACGAGACGGCAGGAAACGCAACCCTTTCGCACGAAATGACGTTCGATCGCCAAAAACTGAGGTAAAATTGCGATTTCTCTTGTCCAATCGCAACCCTTTCGCACGAAATGAGGTTCGATCGCCAAAAACTGAAGTAAAATTGCGATTTCTGGCGTCCAATCGCAACACTTTCGCATGAAATGAGGTTCGATCGCCAAAAACTGAAGTAAAATTGCGATTTCTGGCGTCCAATCGCAACACTTTCGCACGAAATGAGGTTCGATCACCAAAAACTGAGGTAAAATTGCGATTTCACGGGTGGTCTCTGTGCGTAAAAGTGTTTGTGTGTAAAAGCGTCTGTGTGTAAAAGTGTTTGTGTGTAAAAGCGTAAGAGCGTCTGTGTGTAAAAGCTTCTGCGTGTGAAGGTGTTTGTGTAAAAGCTTCTGTGTGTAAAAGTCTCCGTGTGTAAAAGTCTAGTCTCTGTGTGTAAAAGCGTCTGTGTGCAAAAGTCTCTGTGTGTAAAAGTCTCTGCGTGTGAAAGTGTTTCTGTAAAAGCGTCTGTGTGTAAAAGTGTCTGTGTGTAAAAGTGTCTGTATGTAAAAGCGTCTGTGTGCAAAAGTCTCTGCGTGTGAAGGTGTTTGTGTAAAAGCTTCTGTGTGTAAAAGTCTCTGTGTGTAAAAGCGTTTGTGTGTAAAAGCGTCTGTGTGTAAAAGCGTCTGTGTGTAAAAGTGTCTGTGTGTGAAAGTGTCTGTGTGTAAAAGTCTCTGCGTGTGAAGGTGTTTGTGTAAAAGCATCTGTCTGTAAAAGGGTCTGCGTGTAAAAGCTTCTGTGTGTAGAATTCTGTGTATGCAAAAGCTTCTGTGTTTAAAAGCCTCTCTGTGTGTGCAAGCTTCTGTGTGTAAAAGTCTCTTTGTGTAAAACGTCTGTGTGTAAAAGCGTCTGTGTGTAAAAGTCTCTGTGTGCAAACGCGTCTGCTTGTAAAAAGTTCTGTGTGTGAAAAACTATACGAAATTTACGGTGCAAACTATGGTCTTGTGTTTGTGATATGTTGTCTTGATACTATTCTTCCCGCCTGCCTTTAATACATCTTTAATATATTGTCTTGTAATATAGTGTCTCCATACTAACAACAGAAGACTCTGCTCCTCTACGCTCTCGGGCCATCCGTCGTCTAGTTGAAATCCAAGCTTGCACACTCGCAAATACACTATTATACAAGCAAATTTGTAATCATGCAGTATATGAATATATATATATATATATATATCACATTTTAAATAAGCCCTAACTCAACCTTGAAGAAATCTCAAACCAACCCCTACGCCAAATTGTTTGCCCTCAACACTGTGCCTCAATTATTTGTTCACAATGGCGCAAGCTACTCATCATATACACCTCGAGTACCATATTCAACCTAAAGCATGGAAAACACTTGCAGGTGTGTATGTCCCTTCTTGCTTGATGTTTTGGAGGTCCAGTGTAGACTTCAATCCGTCGAGCACGTGATGAAATGAGAGAGGTACCAATGAAAACCGGTATGAAATGAATGAACGCCATTTAAACATGAAAGCCATTGAAAAGTTCAGGGACGCCTTTTGAAAGGTCACCAGGCACCGTTGAAAAACCAATGAACACCCATGTGTTGGGGATACTGCTTGGATTGCCAATGCACAGGCAGGCTTTTTTCGGATATCGCAGGTGCCCAGCGGGCGCTTGATTGAAACCACGCAACACATGAAAATCAACGAGGGCTATTGCAATACTAATGCGAACCAGTGCAGGATCAATGACAGCGCCGAAATTTCGATGAGAACTATGAAAACGGCGCGGAAAATCATGGAAAAAACGCTGAGAACCATGAAAACCAAAGCAAACCATGGAAGATCGGGATCAGTGAAAACCATAGGCAAGTTGATGAAAGCAGTGGAAAATTTCAATGTGCGCCATTGGAAAATCCATGCAACTCATCGACAAAACTGTGAAAACCACAAGAAGCCAATGCAAACCATGGCAAAATCAATCAGGGCCATGGAAAAGTCGGTGAGGCCAGCATTCTTGAAAAATCAATGAAAGCCATAGGGAATGAACGAAAAAGTAGGAAAATCGATGAACGGTGCAAACGAGAGATTTTAGCCACAACATCAGCACATGATAGCTTTTAGCTCCAAAGCGTAGAAAGCAGCAAGGAAGAGCCCCTAGACTGAAAAACTAAAAAGTAACACAAATTCCACCCAAAAATGCACCCCTTCAAAAATCACATGGGCTCAGCTTCGGATGGTTCAGCTTCCTCTGTAGTAGAGACGGGGCTTCTCTGGGCTGATTGCCTGGCTCACTGCATGATGCTATGAGGCTACCTTCTACCACAA
>Ga0126342_10022173_pt1 | contig 10521 bp, 13 predicted proteins | sample Cyp1metagenome_FD_92528 | JGI IMG/M metagenome (GOLD analysis project Ga0126342, IMG submission 92528) | Coral microbial communities from Lord Howe Island, Old Settlement Bay, Australia - Cyphastrea 1 metagenome | ecosystem: Host-associated > Invertebrates > Cnidaria > Coral ...
TGGCTTTGCATTAGGCATGCTTCCCGAAATCGATGGGTGACTGAAGAGCACTTTTATGTTCAATGGATCTTACGGATCCTCAATCATCCTCACATGATTCCCAAACAACGAAAAAGCTGTCCTACTTGGTGCCAGCTATGAAAGCAACATTGCCAACATACTGCAGGATGGCACCTGCTACAGACTACAACCTACACCCGCTACACCACACTTCCAACGTCAAGATTCCAGCCGGACGCTCGTGGATCACTGAACTTTGTGTAGACAGCTCAGTTGCAGCCCTTGCTAATGTCACATAAAGATCATAAAGCATCATCAAGCTCCATATACCATTGGTAGGCTGGCAAGCTTCACCTTTTGCTATGGAGGGGATTGGCAGGTTAAGTGATTACATCCACCAAAACAGAGATTCGATAATGTTAGTCTGAAGTGTATGAACGCAAACTTTATAATTATATAGTCTATACTTGTTTAGGGTCTCCTCGTCGGTATTTTCGCCTATATAAGGATAAGACGTCCTATGATACAGGTTTTCTTGCAGAACCTTCAAAAAATGTTTCTTGTTCAGGAAATGCTTACAGCATCTCGTGAATACCACTTGCATGAGCCTGTATGATCCCTCACGACCTGAATGCTGGAAAAGAAGCAGAAACCAGTGTAGTCAAAGGAGATCGTTGGCAAATTGGGCTCTTCTGTGCGCATGTCCGGAGAACATGTCAGCAACACTCACCCAACCCCAGCGGTTGCTACCCACCGCGAAAACGCTCAGTAGCTTCGGCCTGATGCCACCTCCAGTTTCTTCCGAGTTGCACCCTGAAGAGAAGATCGAAGATCAGAGAAGAGGTGGGAGGCCCAGTAGCATGTCACAGCTGTCTTGAAGTTTCTGCAACAATCACCAGGTACACCGACATCGACTACATTCAATAGTCTGTGATGAATCTCAGTGTGGATGCAAACAGGGAAAAGCAAGTGGAGACGAGGGGAGAGACGAGCTTGTGACGGGGTCAAAATTTGAAGTGGGAATTTCAAGCCCCGACAGGGGCACTGTTTCGGAACAAACCCGAAAGAAGTCTTGAAATCACTTGCCATACAAATATGCCTCCTTGCCCAAGGCATAGCTCAGCTCATCGTCACGGAAAACAATGCGATCCTTACATGTGGAAGTCGTCTTGTCAAGCACTTCTTGGCAACACACGCAAACACACACATATATATAGAATTATAAATTGAGCCTGTTGCAAAGCAAATTGCACCAAACACTGCTTATCAGTGTTTGCAGCATCACTGCTGATTTGCATGGGGCAAATGTATCGACAAACCACCTCCTCTTTTGGTCAACCTGTCAACCTCACACTCCAACCATCTCCCACTAAACATGGAACCTTATTCATTGTGCAATCAGTGATGACATGAGTGGCATATATCCTTATGCTACTCTATACTCCTTGAAAGCCTCAGATCTCTAGCAAACATGTTCATGCGCAGTTTCACGGTCAAAATCACTCCCGGGTCTCCCCTTGAACGGTTGGGGCAACGCTGAGCCATCTGCTGTGTCAAAGCCTTTCCGATCTGATACCTTTTCTCGGACTCCTCTGGTGTAATATCCAGGGGACTTTGTCTCCACTCCACTCATGACCTGCCACGACTTCCACATAGACATTGCAAGAATTGTGTATCATCTGCTAGCCGTCACCCCTGGCCACTGCAGGCCGCTTTAGGCTGTACATGTCCATGTTGTTGTTATCCTTGCAATATGTTTGTTGTTGTTGCTGGTATTGTTATTTTTACGTTCTGTAGTACTGCGATTGATATTGCTATGTTTGTCACATTGAAACAAAAACAATATACATATAAATATAAATATACTATATATATATATATATACATCAGTATATATATATACACGTCATTCTTATACATATATAATGTATAAATGGAAATATATATATATATATACATACCACACCCCACACCCCCCGGCAGATGTTCCCCCCCTGTGGTTCAGGGGGTTCCCAACAAAAACAGTCCTATATGGGTAGTGTTTGTGCAGCTCTAAGTGGTTGATGTCCAGTCTTTCAGTTCAAAAGGAGTGTATGGAGGGTATTAAGTAAGTTGTTTGCCGGGAATACATACGTATATAGTATACAATATATGGGCATGCTATGCAATGAGTCGTATACATATAGGTACGCTATGAAACATGTGTAAGTAGTATACGTAGGGTGTAAGGAGTATATTACAGGTAGTGATGAAAATGTACATACAACAACTACACATAGGTATGTAATGTTAATTGGGCATTTACATGTAGGTATATTGAGGTGGTTTATGCACATACATATGCACTATCTACATATGTATATATATATATATATATGTGTGTATATCTGTATGTGTGTATAAAAATATATATGTGTGTATATATATATACGCGTGTGCATATAAATAAATGTCTATATATACATGTGAATATATGTGTGTGTATATTTAAAAAGATCTTTATATATAAGATATTTAATGTATATATATATATATAAATGTATAAATGTGTATATTTACATATGTGTGATATATATATATATATATAATATGTATGTATGTATGTATGTATGTCTGTATGTATGTATGTATGCATGCATGTATGTATGTATGTATGTGTGTATGTAAATATATTTATGTATATGTGTATATATGTAAATTTATTTGCAAATAGATGTATATTCAATATACATATATATATACATATATATATGTATAAATATTTATATATATATATGTATATATATATACACATATATATATATACATATATATTCATATATATATATATATATATATATGCACAGATATATTATATATATGTATATGTATATATGTAAATTATATATATATATGTATATGGTTAAAGGTTCCTTTTGGGCGTGCGTTTTTGCGTACGTTTCTACACGTGTTTCTCATTGCACTCGGCTGCCATTTTCTCTGCAATGCACGATGCGTATCCGGGACCGAATTCAGTATTGGACTGGAACCGCGGAACCCTCATGCGCGGCGAGGACGGAAGACATTCCATCTCCACTCCCCCTTCGAATCCAAGTGCTCCGAGAAAATGACCTTCAGGGCCGCCACCAACTTCGGGTCATCGGCCACTTCCCCTGCGAAAGTGAACAAAGGAGGTCGGGGGAATGTACTGGTCATAGGGTTGCCCGGTGAGGGGCGCCAAAGGAACCCGACCAGTTCCTCTACCAGGACATCTACCAGAAACTCCTTCAAGTATGTTGTTTGTCTGTTCCCACTAGTTATAGCGCAAGACACCATGTCTAGAAGACAATGTCTGGAAAACACTGTTTTTGAGAACGCCCGAAACGACCCTGGAGCCGTATATATATATATATATATGTATTTGCAGGTACATACTGCATCCAAGCACATAAATCATATAGTATATAGGATTTACAGGTATGCATTGTGCATAGGTACGCTTTGAGCATATCATCTACTATTTAACTTCAGGTAGCTAATATGTAGCATGAAGGTTTTTAAAAAGAGCGGTGAAGCATGCATGAGGTACGCTATAGGCAGTACATGAACAGATTTTGGGTAGTATTTGCTAGACTGACATGTTGGAAATGTACAGCTAGACAGGGTCCAATGCCGAGGTTGCGGCTCTCAAATGCTGCAAATAGCATACAAATGGGAGGCGCCTCCCAAATTCTGTAAATAGCGTGCAAAAGGGAGGCGGCGTCTCCCAAATGCGAGGTTTGGGGTGGTGGAGTGGTGGGGACCATACCATTGCGGCGGAGGGTAGCAGGCTTTTCTCCAAATAGCACCCTGTGCTCTCTCTCACCCACAAGCTGCCTCGCTTGTTTTGGCACCACCACCCTGGAACAATCGATGATCCAAGCTACACAAAGCTATGTTATGCAGAAACCAATGCAACCAGCCACTTTCTATGGCATGCAACACTTCACCTGGGGCTCACGGGGCCAAAGTGTCTACCCAAAGACATGTCTGTATGACCCATTGCAAGGACCTGGCTGGATAAAAGGGTTGCCGGCACCCATGCAGATGGCTGAAGTCTATGACGGATCAGAATGTGCACATTTCACATTCCCTATTTTTTTTTTCTGGTGTAGTGCGCATCTGATCGTTTGACGCCTTCAGCGGAGTCTGTTTGGAGCCGAAGCATGATTTCTGAGCACTTCTTCTGAGTCATGGAGACTGTAGCGTTATTGTTTCAAAGTTTCACGGGGGAAGTTGGCTTCCATCATTTTGGTGAGAGCATCGGCCAACTGGGCTCCGGAGTGTACCCGGTGCAGTCGAATCCCTTCTGCAAGGATATCTCTGATCCAACAGTTGGGCTCTAAATTCTTGACAGTTGGGAATAGCAGTTGGAGTGGTCAAGTAATAAAGACGTTGCGGTCGGTGATAGCAAGGTCTTGGTCATTTGCTTTATAGATGGGTAAGGAAATGGCAGGTGGAAGGTTTGTGATCTTTGCAAGTTTCTGCCAGGGGATGTTGGGATCTAGCAACCATGCCCAATAGAATCTAATCCAAGTCGGTTGGTCTAGTGAGGTTGACAATGCTGATGTTTCTGCTGGCAAGGTACTTGTGACAATTCGCTGAATCTTTTTGGTCCCCCAGGACATTGGGCTGATTGCACAAGTTTTATGTTGGGAAATATCTTTCTGGGTTGCCAAGGTGATCATTCCGGCATGAGATTCAGGCTTGCTTTTGGATGCTTGAGAAAGCTATGAATCTAACATCTTTTGTGGCAATTGGCTGAATTATGATACTTACGTCACGGTGTTTCTTGGCATTGTGAAGGACTTTATTTGCTGTGAACAAAGTTGAAACTGTGGCTTCATTGGTTCGTGATTGCAGGTGGCTATAGGGAACTTGAAAGATCAGGGCGTGTGTGTACGGCGGCGTATTGAAGAGAGCCAACCAGGCCTCTCAGCATGTGTCGTTCTTGTTCGGTGACCTCCGTTGACGTATTTTGCGTGGGAAAGTTGTATGCCGTTATCTGGAAATTGCTGTCTATTCCTGTGAACGTGAAGGATCTGGATTTCTTTGAACCGACTGGATATTTTGCTTCCAGTTTCCAGTTTCTGGATTTGTGGATGAACGTCACATCCATGGATTCCATCGTCCACATGGGCGCCAAGGGCTCCGGACAGCTTTCCAGTCTCGGGGTTCATGAGTATGTCTAGACATGGATCAAATGGGCTTGGGTTGAATCCTAGCTGCAGCAGTTCATCACACAGGGTTTGAAACCAAAGGTATGGGGTATCAATCAAGCCAGACGCTGATTTGTCAAGCTTGCAGATTTCTGACGCTTGAAGTTTCAGTCATGGCTTCTGCAAGTTCGGGGACTGGCTCTAATCCCATTATCCGGTCTTGTTGGGGACGTCCTTGGAGGAAAGCAGCTTTGATATCAAAGGAGCCCCGGTAGCCCCGGTTCCAAGCATTTGATTATATAATTGCAGCAATAGCATCTTTGATTGTCTTCCAACTGTTGGATTGGTGCATAGGTCTCCGCAGCGCTAGCAGGGCTCTCCTGGACAGGCGCAATGGCAATCAATTGGTTCATGTCTATAAAGTAAAGACCTTTGGGAAACAGTTGCGTCTTGATCTTTGCTGGGTACATGGGAATGACAAGTTCATGGTGTTGAGTGTCGACTAATTCACCTAGAGCTCGGAGAAGCGAGCTGGAAACCAAAAGAGGAGTCGCCCCTTTCACAACCGCAATCTTCAACCACATACCGCCAACTGGAATTGTCAAAGCATGCAAGGCCTTCACCGTTCCTTGATTCCCAAACCGCAAAACAATATCGCATGAACTTCTCTTCGCATCAGGTTTGATTTCAGGTTGGTGCCCCTCTAGAAATTCTTTGACATGATTACTGCACATTACAGTCTTGGTGGCTCCCGTGCCCAGCATTCCCCAAGCGACATGTGTGGAAAACAAGGCCCCTGTGGGCGGACGCGCGTCGGTTGGAATTGCTGCTGTGTTGAACTGGGTTGGGCTGCCTCTGTTGGACAACTGGTTGGCACACTCATTTCACCCCGGGAACCGCTCACGAGACTTGAACGCAAAAATGCGCTTGGAGAGATCGGCTGGACTATCACGCTGCGAGCCTTGCTGGCGCAACTTCTGTTCAATCCTGCTCGCGAGCGTCTTCACCCCAAAATTACCGTCATATCCACCGCAGTATGGCCTCCAAATTTTATCCCTCAAAACTCTCATGTTTTTGGACCTCAGTGGATTTGTTCGTGCACGAGCCTGCTTCATAAAAAACTGGCCGTAGATAAATCGGCTCTTCAGACAAAATGTCCTGAGTGGCTGATGTTGGCACTTCTGGAAGGATCATGAACTCCTCTTGTATGCTTGAATCCATCTCGGATGCAGGACCACCCATGGACAACGTCACTGCGGCGGACGAAGACATCGAGGCAGGACCCTGTGGCTTGTTTGTACGCTCAGTTCGCCAGCAACCACGTGTCCCACAGTGAGACTCTTCTTCCCCTTGCATGTCCCAGTGGCCGGAACCCACGAGATCTAAGCTTTTCGCTGAGCTTACGTCGGGCTTCAGCGTACGTGGAAAAAGCGGCAGCTAAATCCTCATCTGATTGCAACACTTCACTAGCAGCATATATATATATATACATATATATATATATATACATATATATATACATATATATATATACATATATATATACATATATATATATATATATATTAAAATCGGTGGTGAAAACTGCATATTCGTCACCTTCAGCAAGCAAAGTCTCTAAGACATCATCTTCGGTCCAGTCATCATGTTGAATATCTTCAGGCTCACGTTGTGCATAGCTAACGTCTACAACCAGAGTTGATGAACCATACACTTCGGGCTTGCTTTGCCTTTCCCCTGGACCTGTCATCTCATAGAAAAACGACCTTCCAGGCAGTCTCACTCACTGCTTCTTGAACTGTCCCTATGGTCAAAATTCCCTCCAGGGACGAATCTAAATCCAGGATGATGCGTTTCTTGTCATCACTTGACGACTGGGCCCCTCGCAGATGTATGCCTGTAAATTATCGGTTTGAAGCTTCTGAGCCTTCAATTTTGACCACAGAACATCAGCTCTTGCAAGGTATATCAAGGTATCAGTCATGACTCTCATCTGCCTGTTGGTTGCACCCACTGTCCACCAAGGTACTCCTGAACTGACTTAGCCTCATTGTTTCCAAGTTTGGCATGACGCAGCTGAAGAGCTGAAGCTTCGCAAATGCAGACCCTGTTGTATTGAGGATAAGGACAAGTCTATAGCCACCAACTCAGAGATCCGGTTTCGAGGCCACACTGACAGGACAAGTTGCACTTTTCTGCTGATACACCTGCAGATCATCTTTGCTGGGGTCAAAGCTTGGGACTAACGTCGCCAGTTGATTGGAAATGCCTCCCGGGGCATCGGCTCGACCTGATGCTTCAAACATGAGGAAGAAGACGTCAAGCTGTAGATCGTGTCCTCAACCTCAATGAAATCAACACCAGCAGGAAGGTCGCTGGATGCTCCAGGAGCTCCGCTACCAATGTGAACCGGATAGCGGCCAAGCCGTTTCGCTTGTTTTGCCACCCAAGGTGGAACAATCGGTGATCCAAGCTGCCCACAGCTATGTTATGCCGAAAACACTGCAACCAGCCACTTTCTATGTCATGCAACGACGCTTCCACTTCACCTGGGGCTCACCGAGCCAAAGTGTCTACTCAAAGACATGGCTGTATTATAGCCCCTTGCAAGGACCTGGAAAGTGTTGTCGGCACCCATGCAAATGGCTGAAGCCTATGAGGGACCAGAATGTGCACATTTCACTCTGTATATATATACATATATATATCTCTCTCTGTGTGTACTGTGTATGCATGTATGTATGCATGCATGCATGCATGCATGCATGTATGTATGTATGTATCTATGTATGCATGCATGCATGCATGTATGCATGTATGCATGCAATGCATATATATGGCGTGAACATATACACTATATATATATATAGTAGAGGTATGTTATGTATTTTCAATACATACACATATATGTATACGTATACATATACAATCATATATATATATTTGACATACCACTAAATATAATATATACACACGTTGGGGAGGTGTATCCCCCGCAACCCACTAACCAAGGATAGTCAAGGTTATATAAGGGGCCAGGAAATGACCACTCAGCAGAGGATCCACGAGTTGCGACAGGCCAAGGTTATCTTCACTAAAGGGCCCGATCAGTCTTGACGGTTGTCATCCTTGATCTTTTCGGTTGGTTCTCTCACCATTGTAGAGTCTAGTATGTTTTTTTGAGATGATTGCTGTACGATCCGGACAGTTTGCAAATCTGATGTCACTCAGGACTAAGTGCCAGATCGTGAGAAAGCTGACTGTTAGTGGGTTGATGTGGGTTTCCAAGATTGTTTGTTTCTGTTTGTTTGTCTGTCTGCTTTGTTGCCCAGCCTTCAGCTCGGCACCTCGACGGGGTCTATCTGGACCAAAGATTGCAAGCTTTTCGCTGCGATTGCCGCCACCACGACGTGCATCCTCCTGGACAAAATCGGATGCCCGGCAAATCAACGGATTGTGGCCCTGTTTTGCATGCTCACACGTATCTGAAAGGTTGTTTGCCATGTACGCGCTGTCAATTCAAGACACCCCGGCATTTTTTCGTTTCACCAATTTTTCGTCACATCGCAAGTCATTGCAAGCATTGTTGAAACCTGTGTCACGAACGTTTTTATCTGCGATGAAAGCCGACATCAAGTCCCCATCCCTCCCCGCGCGTGCGCAGCGTAGCATCAAATGCACTTTTAAGTTCATGTGTGACTGCGGGCATTTCTTTGCCCGATTTAAAATTTAACCCAGCATCGGCATGCCTTGCCAATGCTTCATGCTCAAAAACAATCCAGGAAAAGTATAACGGCCACGGATGTTTACCAGCCCACAGGTGCACGTCAAGTGCCACAAAGCCCAACGCACCACTTGATTGCATTGACAATTTGTGGGTTTGGTCCAGAACTTGACAACCTTGAGAAATGTGCCACACAACCATACAACCAAGCAGCCAAGCATCAGAAATCAAAAGTGGTAGATGATTTAATGCATAGCATCGCTATGTCAAAGACAAGCGAGGATCAAGATGCAAACACCTCGTAAATGCAAACAATTTGTATCTGCATATAGAGAGAGAGAGACAGAGAGAGACAGAGAGAGGGCAAGGAAAAAAGGGTGCATGATCTATGCGCACCTTGCCTTGCAACAAGAAAGAAGAGGCAAAGAGGACCATGATACGATTAAAAAAATGCTGTTTGACATGACACGCCGTAAATTTTGACATCAAGAAAGTTTGGCTGTTGCGATTGTGTCACGAGTGCATGTAGGTGAAGGTAAAGAGAAGGCAAAGGAGAAATCCGTGTGCGATTGCATGCACTCTCTGCAGTAGGGTCTGCAAATGTTTGCTTCAAGAACCACTCTTTAGCAAAACATTTCCTGTACCAGGTGAAGCTGCGAAGATGAGGCTGAGGAATTGTGAAGACTTCATGGCCAATGTCTGGCTGGGTTTGGCCAAAAGTGTTTCTACTTTTTTGCGCTTTCCAACGTGAAGCAAAAAGGTGTGCCTTTGCGGCTCCGGAAACCCGCAAAAGTCTTTGGCCCTTTCTGCCGATGGATTTGGCGACTGACATCAACATGGCAAGAGAGCTCCCCGCCTGCTTGTTCATAAAGAACATCAGTGTCCCTCAGAGTGTCAAAATTGAGCGCCAAAATGGAATTCACAAACAGACTTTACATCCTGATATGTCAAAATGTCAGGTATGTTGTGAATATTGCTAGGTTTTCGAAGCTTCCAGAAGGCTGAAGCAACAGAACGTCTTGGCCCGAGTGGAAGTCGGGAAGAGCCCGCGTCCACTACCAGTAGTACCGCACAAGCCGGTGGCGGAAGTTTCAAAGATAGGAAACCTATAGGAGAGGTGAGCCTGTGATTCATGGATGGCAGAGAGAACTGGCTGACCATAAGGTGGTTGAGGCTTTGAATCGGCTTTGAATCTCTCCCTCACTTGACTGCGTCTTGGCAGGACAGCGGAAACGACCTGATGGATTGTCACCTGTCAGGAATGATGTGTCTTTCAAAGTTGACAACATAAAAAAAAAACGCAGCAATTCAGCGAGACTTCCTCAGCTTTTGCATTTGACAACATCAAAATCAAAGCAATTCTTCAAAGCAATTCTGCGAGACTTCCTTGAAAATGGAAAGTAAAGTGCAGCGCTGACAGCCTCGTACCAATGCGTTTTGCAATTTTTCCACTCCACCTATCTAAAGTACTGCGCCTGCCACGAAAACTTGATGCCAGGTCATAAGAAGTGCTGCACCTGTCACGCAAAATCATCTTAGCAAACCTACAGATCTGATGCTCCAAAATGCAACCCCTCGCAGGAAATCAGCGCCCTGACCTCCTAACATCTCTCATGAACA
>Ga0126342_10022174_pt1 | contig 10521 bp, 9 predicted proteins | sample Cyp1metagenome_FD_92528 | JGI IMG/M metagenome (GOLD analysis project Ga0126342, IMG submission 92528) | Coral microbial communities from Lord Howe Island, Old Settlement Bay, Australia - Cyphastrea 1 metagenome | ecosystem: Host-associated > Invertebrates > Cnidaria > Coral ...
CCGGCAGCTCGGTCTTCGGGGCCTCCATGTACATGCTAGGGCCCTGCAGCCAGTTCTGTTGAGAGTGTTTCCTTCATTGCGTTTTCCTTTGTTGCATTGGCAATGCCCAGTGCGTCAAACTTGAATCCTGGCCTATATATCACGTGGAAGCGGCACACACATAATAGTGGTTAATAGTGGTTAATAGTGGTTAATAGTGGTTAATAGTGGTTAAAAGTGGTTAATAGTGGTTAATAGTGGTTAATAATAGTGGTTTATAGTGACTAATGATTGTCCATTGTTTGTCCATTGATTAATGTTGATTAACAGGGGGTTGATAGTGGTGAATAGTGACTAATGATTGTCAATTGATTATCCAATGGTTAATAGTGGCTAATAGTGGTTAATAGTGGTTAATAGTTGTTAATAGTGGTTTATAGTGACTAATGATTGTCCATTGGTTATCCGTTGATTAATGGTGTTTCACAGTGGTTGATGGTGACAGTTGGAGCCAACAGGATGGCGCCCCCAAGACGGATGAGTTGAGATATGGATGGCTGTGGCTCCAATTACCTTGGTTTATGTTAGATATAACGAACTAGTTTCATCATGGGGTGTATATAGCAACAGACTTAACTGGAGGGTACGATCCTGGAGGAATCACATGGTTTTTGTTTAGTGGTTTAATAGGTAAAAAACGGGATAACATTGTGCTTTTATGGGATTTTACCAACTGGTAGGATGAAAATAATCTCCATCTTCATGGGAAATTCCTGGAATGAATAATACCCTCCGATAATCAGCTACATGGCTAGCTGTGAAATCCCCAAACTAGACATGGATGTGTATAGCTGACTATTTCTGGTGGATTTTCCAGCAAGCCACAGTTGAGTACAGAAGGGTGCAACTTAGAACCGCAATGATTTTATATTCCATGAATAGGGATGATGTCTATTCTGACCCCCAGTCATGGTTGGTGAATGGGATAGTTTATTGTTGGGTTTACCACAGTATCCTCAAGTTTGGACTGCCGTACATATTGCGTATACTGTAATTATCCTAATACCAACTGGTAAAACATCACACTGTAGAATATGATATTGTATGAAATATCATCGTATCATCAGTATTATTAGTATCCAAAATATTGAGACTATAGTACCATTAAACCATATAGAGTGACTATGAATATTGTGCTGTCCATGTTTATAAACGTTGTTATCCAGCTGGTTTCCTGGCGAAAACCATGTTTCAACATCTCCCAGCTGGGATGGTTACCTTGAATGTGGGAAAAATGTGGTGGCTCATCAATGAAAAGAAATATGAATTCCAAATAATTAAATAATCAATGCGGAAAAAATGTGGACAACCAAAGGTTGACGTTGATCACAAAATGGGATTTACCCTCGTAAACTAACATTGGAAATCCCATGGTTTCCCAAGGATTTGATTTACAAATCATGCAAGGCGCGTTGCGCGCCCATATTGGGCAAATGATATAACGACCTCACGTCGCGACCGAAGCCTGGAATCATGTTTTTTTAAAGGGGAATCATCCCAAAATGACCCAACATTTCAGGTTAGTGAATTACTATTATTTGCGCAGATAGCCGGTGTTCATGCTGGATATATCGCTGGATGGGTGAATGGCAACCTGTGAATGGGGAGAATCCTCGTTGTAAGAAATGCCAGTTTGTTTGGTCCAACTACAGCAATCCCCCAAAAAGATGCCGAAAAGTAATATGTATAACTATATATATATGTGTGTGTGTGTATACACCACTATTTCTTATGGGATTTTACCAATTTCTATCCATTTTGGGAGATAGCCATAGGTTTATTTTATCCAAACATCAAAAGTTCCAGCCCGCGTCGCCGCCAAGGCGTGTTGTATCCGGACCGGTCTCCACAGGCAGAGGAGAATTTCATGGGGATTTGAGCAGCAAAATTCATGGTGCCCCAGTGAGCTGTTCGTTAGCTAAGTTGGTGACTTAGCTCCAATTTCACTCGGGTTTATGATAGAATATAACTATAGCTACTGCGGGTTGTTAACCAACTTAGGAATATATGGTTGGTTTTGCAAATATCGAACTAGTTACTATGGTTTAGAGAAACCAACTTAAACATCACTGGTGGGAACAATGTGGGTAAAACAATGCCATTTTTACCACCCATGACTGGGAATGGTAGACATACCAGCTATAAAAATGATGATGACTGAGGGATGGTTTATGGCATTGTTTTACCCACATTACCCCAAGAGTTGGATGGTGTATAGTGGAACATCCTATTTCAAAAAAAATAAGATTTCGGGTTATCCACATGACTTAGGAAGCCATCATATTTCATACCCTCTGGTAATTTGTTGCAGCTGGTGTCCCCCCAGTTGTGTTTGTTAGTCTCGAAAAGCCCCATAAACATAACATAGATATGTGTACCATGTGTACCCTAGTCATTGATGTCAAAAAGAAACAACTTGGATAAGTATGGGGCACCACCTTGTATGGATACATATGGAAAATCACCACGGAAATGAAGTGTTGCAATTAAATGAAATGGACCATGTTTTTTTACTACTATGTAAGAAACAATACTGGAGAGTATGCCATACCTACAGCGAAGTTGCCCCCAAGTGGAATGTTTGTTGGCTGAGAAAAATCCATCGTGTTGTTTTAGTATATAGCATATATCCGACCCTTCCCCTATATACTTATGTTTATTCACGTAATTATCGGTTGGGGACCTTTTCCTTGGCTATTCAGATGACTAAGCAGTGGAATACGCTAGTTGGTGCCAAAACTCGCCACTTGCTGAAGTAGAGCAGTTAGGAAGCGAAGTAGACCTTTGAAGGATAAGAAGCTGGCTGATGATTCAAATATGCAGGTTTCCTACGTCATGGGGATACCTCCAAATCATCCAAGTCATTAGACTATTTTTAGTATTGAAACAACCATGGGTTTTTGGGGATCCTCCATGGAAAAAGACACCCCCCATATTTTCACCATAGAAAAGGGATAATGATCCACGCGCAATGACGGTAATGATATTTTTAGGACGGGTTGAAACCAACTGCCAGTAATTCGATATGACCAAGAATTTCATGGGAGTTTGACAAAAACTGATGGGTATAGATTAAATCTTGGTTCAAGGGTACATTGCAATCTTATATCTGAACCATTATATCCAACTATGTTTTGGTGGTCCTCTCACTGGTCTGTTTTGGTGGCCATGCCATCATCTGTGGGCGAAAATCATGCATCTTCGTTCGGATCTGGAAGCTTTGTAAATGGACTCATTGCTCGTGAAGGAGCGTTTCTTGGCAATCGAGGAATTTCCCTCCTAGACTTTTTCATGCACAATAATCTTGTGTTTGAAGATCCTTGGTCTGCAAGGTGCTTCTGGCGAATATGCGCGCCACATCCAATGCAGATATGTCAGATTTGCATCGCTGCAAATTGTGGGCATTTGGAAAGTATCCCCTGCCCGGGAATAGCTGGAATCTCAGCACCGTTCAATGTATATATGATATATTGATATATATATATATATATATATATATGTGTGTGATATATGACATATGATATGTATATGAATATATATATATATATATTATATATATATATATATATATATTATATATATATTATATATATATATATATTATATATATATATATATTATATATATACATTGTTATTTGACATACATACAGTTCGAACAGGTCAACTCTAGACCATGCCCTTGGGATGTGAGGACACTTTGATAGAGAAATGTCCTACCGTAGCCCCATCTTCATGATTTTCCATTTGTTGCATCGCCAGTTGCATAGCTATAACGGTATAACGGTATAACTTATAACCCACATGTGCCATGGTTAAAAACATAGATCAGCAGTTTTCCCAGAAAAGGGGATGGTCATCCCACCATCAGTAGGGATATACCCACCTAGTAGGAATGCTTAATGATGCTGGGAGAATGAGATCACCATACTGGATGATGGGCCCCCAAGTCGATAGCTCACTTACTTGAACTATGGTTGTGGCGGAATTCTATGGTTTCTGGTAGATACAATGAATGAGTCAATACGGTCTAGAAACCAACTTCTAACTGGCACCATCCTGTGGCACATATGTTTTTTTGTGTAAAATCGAAGCTTGCCCTCTGCTAATTTCATATCACCATGTATGCCATGATCCATTTTATAGATGATTCACTATTCATTTTCCTATTCAACATGGTGATTTTCCATAGCTATTTACATTCCCTTAGAATTAAACACCTCCCAGAAACCATGATTTCGTAGGCAATTTCCACAATTTGGATCATAGAATGGGTGATGGGATTCGAAGCTTAGCCACGTTTTTGGGTGGTTCCTATCCCCCCAACTGGGCGTGAGGACAATCGTTTCCTCTTCCACTGGGCGTCGGAGAGACAAAACCAATGGGAAGGCCGGAGACGTGGTCACATGATCAAATAAGTTATGTGGCTCGAATTTCACAAGGCTTGAAAAAGGGCATATAACTATATAGCTATAATGATATAGCAGATATAGCTATAATGATAGGGTATGTAGCTATAGTTATATCTGGATCAATTCTAAGGATAGATGTTTTTGACCAGCAGACATGGTTGGGCTTTCATGGTGATCTATGGGATTTAGATAAGTTGCTGCAAATAACTCCAACAAATAGGGTTGAAAAAAGGGAATATATATATAGTATATAACTGTAGTTGTTGGGGGGTATAAACATGAGTTGCATTTAGTGGGGCCATGAGATAATCGGTTTTAATCGTGATATGTTTTTGTTTTAATACTGAAATAAGTGGTTATAATGAGTTCCCAAGTGTTGGTTGGTTATAGTTGTGCTACTACCTGGCTTAATTGCCAATGATTCAAATAGAGATTGTGAGAAAATTCATGATATGGACACAGTATGACACAGTATAATAGAGATTGCCGATTCATCAGTATACAGTATAATGGACATGGGATAGGGCTTTAGCGGGTGATATATGGTGATGTGTTTTTCCTCATGGTTGGAACACCTCCCATGGACGATCCAAGACCTTGATGATCAAATGTTTTCCCAGGTGATTTGTAGAAGGGAAAAGCATCCAAGGATGGATTCTCCAGCAAGCCATGTTTGAGTACACTGTGGGGTATCATATTTTGATTGGAAACAAATGTCCGCTATGAAGTTCCGGCAGTTGTTCTGGAGTGCATCGGATTGACGCCCCGCAAAGTCTTTCTACACCGCCGCATCACGTTGGTGATGGACCAAGTTTCAACGCCGCATCTGGTGTGAAGGGATTGGCTCCGAAGCTGAAATGGACCAGCTGAAGGAACTGCATCCCAGTACTGCGATGTGCTTCAGATGCCAGTGGCAGCGCTGCCAGGAAGAGTGCCAGCCAGGGACCATCGACTTTGGGACACGTCGCAGACCTTACAACATTGGCACAGGGCAGCAAAGCAGATCTCTTGTGTAAGATTTGCGAGAGTATTCAGCGTGTGATCAAAGAGAATCAGGCTGGACCTTGATGAGCAGTTTACATCACCTGAATGTTCATGTGATACATAACAACCATTAGTGATTGTGATTCAAACGGGGAAAAATGAAAAGACTCAAACACATTAATGGCTTCAAGCTGGCAGGGCAAGAGCGATCCTCGTAGTGAAGCGTGCTGTATATTCAAGGTTGTCTCTGGAAGAAATACATCTGGGAAAAGAGATACACTCTGGTAAACTAACATAGCTATGGAAAATGGCCCATTTATAGATGGTTTACCGGTTTACCTATTAAAAAAATGTGATTTTCTATAATTATGTTAGTTTACCAGAGGGTCACAGATCAGATTCTGCAGGCTTTCTGTGTGAAGATTGCTTGCGATTTCTCTAAAACAGCTTCGGGGTAAACCTAAACGGTTGAGTTGGGTGGTTTAGTTGGCATCGGGATGTCGAGCAAATGTAGCTGTGAGGGCGTCCCTGCCAGATTTGCTTTCGAAATCGACAGCACTGAATCGATACTTTTTGGGATGTAATGGGATTTAGATAGCTAGTCGTTGGTGAATAATCAACTTAGGACTATAAGGTTGGGTTTGTTTCGTCGGTGATTTGGCCTAGTTTCCCAATGGGAAATCCACCATGACTGGAGAATCGAGTCAGGGAATATCTGTTATTTTTGGTGATTTAACCATGAAAAATGGTGGTTTAATGGGATTTAACCAACAAAAATGGTGGTTTTAATGGGATATACCCTCTGGTTATTGATTTGCAGCATTGACCCCAGTCGTTGCTCATGTCTTGCTGATTCTTGCTGCATGAAACATACACAAGTGACACTGCACGATTTGTATACTTCACTTAATCCTAGTTGTGAAACAAGTGGTAAACCCCACTGATAAATAAGAACACAGTGTTTCAAGGATTATGACCCTACCCCACAAAAAATTCTCTGACGCACGGTTTATGATTGGGTTTGCCACATTGTTTGTTAGTTACCCGTAATGTCAACTTAGGATTCTTATTTACTCCCGGGCTGTTTAAGTGGGGGTGGGTCGTTGCCATTTTACTAGCAGCTCAAAGCACTATTCGGAGAATATCCCTACCTAATGAACCAGGGTTATCCAAGGTTAACATTCATAGTCCTTAGTACTTGACCCATGTTTGATGATTACTGGATGTTATTAATCAACATTCCATGGATATCCCATGAAGATTCCTTGACATATTTGCATGATACCACCATGTTTGTTGGTTAAATCCCATTAAACCATTGAAGAATCCCATTAAATCACCAACATTTTTGTTGGTGAAATCCCATGGCATGATTTCTTCTCAAACTTTATGATATCTCTGGGCGTTCAAATCGCTTTAATGGCGAGGTGAAACGTGGGTGCAAGCATGGCCGGCCTGTGCCCCAAGCAAGCCACAAAGGGGCGGGGTATAGGTGTTCTCTGGAAAAACTGACTGGTTAAGGGTAGATGGTTGATTGATTAGTTAATCTTATTAATGTATGGTAATGTCTGGCTGGTGGTTTCAAACATGTCTTGTTTTCAACCCTGTTTTGGAAGATAATCCGCAAAGCCACTCATATACTTTCCAGGGAAACATGATGAAACCATCAACAAGTTGTGTGAGGCTTCCAAAATTTGAGTATAAGCCTCGGGGCAACTCGGGGCATGGCATGGTGGGTGCAACTGAGACATGAGCCAAAGGGATGGGACCCAAGTTAGCGGCGATGGCTGGCGGGTTGCCACGTTAAAATGCTTACCCTCCAGCAAACATGCAAATAGCTCTTGAAATATTTTGAAGTCGTGTCTATTGTTGAAAATTACCTATTACTTTCTGCGAAAGTAACATAGCTATTGAACATTGCCACTTACAGATGATTTACCCATATATAATTGTGATTTCCCATAGTTATGTTGGTTGACCAGAGGGTAAAGATCGTGATGTTCATAGCTTTTTGTATGCTGCCTGGTGATTTTGATCCTTGGATTTCCCTGCTAAGATCCTGGGCGATTGGGGTTGCGTCTATTCGGACTGGGAAGGTGGGGTGTTTTTAAAAAGGGCCGCCTGGAGGTCGGTTGAGCCCGAAGTTGGTGATTTTTCAGCACTGAAACTTGATGTTGAACATGGTTTAGCTAGAAAAACCTAGATAAATTGATCATTGTTTGATGCCAAATATGAATGAGGAGCAGTTTTATGATCACAAAATTGCGCTCCCTATTTGTGATTTTTTTGGTGTTGGCCAACCCAAATCGTAGCTGAATTCTCCCAAGTTCTAGCTGTGAAAGATGACTTTCCACTCAAAAAAAGAATTATTTTCAGGGTCAAGCTGTGTGAATTTCCTGGAGAGGCAAAGCCTTTTCCACCATGAAATTCTTGGAGAAGCCGTTTGAACTTTTGGAAGGAAAAAGTCTTGATGGTTTTCTTATTTTGGGGCCCTATGCCTCGGGATTTGTTGTTGTTTCTATGTGGTTGTTAGTCAACCACAGACCATACCTGGACCATACCTGGATCATACCTGGACCATACTTATACCTGGACCATACCTGGACCATACCTGGACCATACCTGGACCATACCTAGTTGTACCCCTTGGAGTTTGGTAAACTCTGTCAAATCGGGTTTTCTCATGTCCTCTGATAATGTTACAGTTCGCTGTGGACAATTTTAAGCTCCGTAAATTATTGAACTACATGTGCCACAGCAGGCTATGTCCGTAGCAATTTCAGGGTGTTCCTAGAGCAGTCTCATGAATAGCATTTTGAAGAAAGTCACAGAAGCTCAAAAAGACACGGGTGACCTTGTCAGCGTTTGGATGAGAATAGTCTACTCTCCAAACACGACCTTGCACTCGGACGCCAAATACAATAATTACTTCAGTTCCCACACTTGTTGGTCCAAGATTCTGCCAATTCTGGCTGCTTTACTCCTAATTTGGGATATTTGGAGGAGTTCGTTCATTCACCACTTTTCGATGAATAGGTGCTGGTCAAATTGGTTGACTACTTCTATGACCCATTCGGAAGGGGAAATCACTATTCTTGGTGGTGAATCCACTATTTTTCATCGGTTACTCTCTGGTAATCAAACGTGGCAATGGGAAATCCCTAATTTTCCTATTCATTAAAACATCATTGATAGAGGATTTTCAATTGCAATGTTTGATTGCCAGATGGTAAATGGCAATAAAACAGCATTTGTGTCGGTTAAATCCCATCAAACCACCATGGTTTATACATAAAACCCTATATTATAATATAATATATTATATATATAATTATATATACAGACATACATATACAAGGTGGTGCCCCCCCAGTTATAAATTTGTTATAAGTCCATGAATACTATAGATATACCACCAACAAAAACCATAGTGAAATTGAAGTTATGTGAACCCCAACTTAGCTATCGAACGGGGGCACCATCCTGTATGGTTAGTGCTGCAGCCTCCACCAGGATGGGGTTCCTGTAGCACCAAATGCGGCGGTGGCCAGCGCATGCGCTTTTGCCGCAACAGCGGGTGGAGAGCTTTGGGAAACAGTCACCGAATGAATTAATGAACTTTAATGTGATTTTATGGTGATTTTATAGTTGTTTTATGGTGATTTTGTGGTGATTTATGGTGATTTTATGGTGATCTATTGGGATTAATGGTGATTTATGGCGATTTATTGGGATTTCATGGGATTTAGATAGCTAGTCGTTGGGGTTCACATATCTCCAATTTCACAACCGGGTTTGTGGTAGATATAAGGAACTAGCTACTAGGGGCTGAGGAATATATGGTTAGATTTTCTGAGTCGATTTGGCTCAACTGTTCCCTGGTTGGGAAATCCACTGGTCCGACTGGGGTTTCTCGATTCAGGGAATATCTGTTATTTTTGGTGGTTTAACCCTGAAAAATGGTGGGTTTAATGGGATTTAACCAACAAAAATGGTGGTTTTAATGGGATATACCCTCTGGTAATGACTAACAGTCTGCTCTTGAAAATGGCAATTTCTAGTGAGTTTTCCCATTAAAAATGGTGATTTTCCATAGTTATGTTAGATTACCAGTGGGTATTTGTTTGGGGATTCTTTAAGCAAATCCAAGTAAAATATGGAGATGTACCCTCTGGTAAACTAACAGTTTGCTATGGGAAAAAGAAAAAACACCATTTGTAAGTTCCAGAAATCATACTATTTAAATGGGCTATGTCAAATTACCAGAGGGCAATCATCTACAAATGGGGATATGATGAGGGTATACTGGGTATATAACTAATGATGATTTGGTTGGCGGTTTCAAATAAATATATGTTGGATGTCTTCAATGATATATGGTGGTTTCCTAAGTCATGAAAGCACCCCAAATCACCCAAGTCATGGATGACCATGTGATTGAAGTTTGTACAAGTTGGTGCCCCAGTTCGTGAACGCTAATTTGGTGAACGTAACTCCAATTTCACTCGGGTTTATGGTAGCTATATCGAACTAATTACTATGCTTTGTAAACGAACAAATATCAGGGGGCGGCCAGCACCTTGTATTGAAATCGAAACCTCACTTGGGGATTTTCCAGGGAACCTCTAAGAGGATGAGGGTCCCGAATACTTCGACCTGGAAGGATGTAACCATCTTGTTGGAAGAACCGCACTTGTAGAAATATAGCAATATGCTTACCATGCAGTGTGGTAAACCCAATCATAAACCTACCTTTTTTGGGTATGGTTATGGTTTATACATGTTTATGCTAACGGGTGCAAAACCGTACGTGTAGTGACACACATTTTCAACATTCCTAATTTCACATCATGATTTTGAGCTTACACACCATGTTGCACTCTTATGTTCACGTAACTGGCAACGCGGGGTGGGCTGGGGTGGGGTGGGGTGGGGTGGGGATGTGAACGTTCGGTTGAAGTTGAACACGCCACTGATGCTACGCTGAGCATGGGGTGGGGTGGGGATGTTAACGTTCGTTTGATGTTGAACACGCCATTGATGCTACGCTGAGCATGGGGTGGGGTGGGGTGGGGTGGGGATGTTAA
>Ga0126342_10022175_pt1 | contig 10521 bp, 14 predicted proteins | sample Cyp1metagenome_FD_92528 | JGI IMG/M metagenome (GOLD analysis project Ga0126342, IMG submission 92528) | Coral microbial communities from Lord Howe Island, Old Settlement Bay, Australia - Cyphastrea 1 metagenome | ecosystem: Host-associated > Invertebrates > Cnidaria > Coral ...
AGCTGCCAGCTTTAAAACAGAGCTGCCAGCTTCATTTTGGAACTTCCAGATTGAGCTTCTAGCAACCCAGAATGCCAAATTAGAGCTGCCAGCCTCAAAACAAAGCTTCTCGGAAGCCTAGGGAACCAAAAAGCCGCGCACCGCGCAGTGTCTAGCAACTCAAACTCAGACTGAGACTTAGGACAGGAGTCATACAGTCACCTGACATTGAATTTCATCCACTGTTAGTCTTCGCCAAGCCTCGTCTTGCTTCCAGCGCTGCAACAACACGTGGATCATCGTCTGGAAGCATAAGCTCAGTAAAGCCAGGTCCGCTCTTCGATGCTATCTGCGAGATCTCCTGAAATAATAAATAATAAACACGTCTCTCTGGCAGGAAATGCCAGATCATCATCATTCATCATCAATGTCAATCATCATCATTGATTCATTGATAATCACCATTGAATCATTGGAATCATTGGTCATCCATCATCATGAATTATGAATCTTCAACATTGATCATCGAACAGTTTCATCCATCATTCAGTGAAGATAAAATGTACTGTAGGTGTTGTCAAGTCAGAATCATCTCAGAATCACAAAACACACATATATATATATTACTTTACATTGTCTAATATAATAGTGTATAGTAAAAAATAATATTGTTGTTGGTCATCATCATCACCAATCACCATCAATCACCATCAATCATTCATCAGAATCATTTTCATTGTCATCAGCCATCACCATCATCATTATCATCATCATCACCATCATCACCATCAATCATTCAGCAGAATCACTTTCATTGTCACCAGTCATCATCATCATCAACATCATCATCATCACCATCATCATCATCATCATCATTGCATCATTATTTATCATTCTCATTGAGTCATTGAAATCATCCATCATCCTGAGCCATGGTTGGGTCACACCAGCCAAGAAGCCTCCAACCACCTGGACCAGCAATCTGGGCCGTACACCACCCGGACTTTCTCTTTCAAGACTCCGGCAATGTACACGCGACTTCTGCTTTGGCACATGCCAAACTGGCAAGCATTGGCAAAGAAGACTTGGACCACATAGCCAGCTGCTCCAATTCTTTCTGGACAACTGTGCCAGTGTCACGGCGCGCGACATTCTCCACACACACATATGCCTCACAGAGGGTTGCAAGGCCACAGGTCTTGGGAAGTCACAGTAAATCCTACCGTACCCGCAATTGTCGAGTCGAGTCCAAACAATGTGGTGTCAGTGACTCTTGGACTCTGGGTTTTGCTTGGGCAGCTACTGGCTTATGAGTCTTGATGTACTGAAGGGAAGATTTCAACGTTTTGGAAGACATTCCGGACGCGGGCGAAAGCTCAAACTCAAACTGAAACTCAAACGCAGATGCTGACTCAAACCACAGTCCTTGTCCAAGCCCGAATAAATAATACAATTATAATATATAACCATATAATATAATGAATCAAAAAGTACAGTCGAGTCTAGTCATTGTCACTGTCACTGTCATGGGACTGGTCAATTGTCACATTGTCATGCGGTGTTGTTCCAAAAGGATGACGAAGCTGCAGCGGCATACGCACGACACGACACAACTGACACAACTGTTGAAGCAGACTCCACACAACAGCGCGACAACATTTTGGCTCAACAGACGTTCAAGCTCTGACCCTGAAGTTGAAACGTGGTTCTAGCCAGTTCTAGTTTCTAATTCTAATTATCCAAGTCTAAGCCCAGAACTCCTGTGTAAGATTCAAATCCAGGGCCTTTCTGGATGTGTTGAGACAGCTCAAGTCCTGCATGCTGTGGTGAACAAGACCCCGGAGTAGGCCAGCAACCAGTGAACAAACACTTACGGGATCGTTCTCATTAGTTAATTCTCAAGTATCAATTAAGTCACCAGAGTGTTATGTTATGTTATCAGTATCAGTATCAGTGCAGTATCAGTATCAGTTAACATTATGGTTCCAGTGACCCTGTGAGCGATGAGCCCAACCACCCACCGCTTTTTCTTGAAATTTGAAAAACTCAAAATACATAAATCAATCAATCCATAAATTACATAAACATACTTGATGATCTGATCATGTCATCAACTGCATGGTTTTGAAAATGGTTGTTTTCACGGATTGGTCCAAGCATTGAATGGCTTCTCACTGAAAACAACGTGTCACAAATAGCAGCATGTCACATGTCACATGTCCATAAACGGAGTTTGACCGCAAACCGCAAACGCGTACGCGCGGTGGCAATGCAGAGGAAAGGAGAGCAGTGGCGAAGAGGATGCGCGCGCAACCTCGCCTACCCAAAACCTGTTAGCAGCAGGCATGGAGAAGCATCTCTCTTTTTAATTTTGGTTTTTGGCACCACGGAAAACAGCATAGCATAGCATAGTCGCATAGTCCGCATAGTTTCACTCACCTCAATCAGAAACAGCTATTGGCAAGCCAACCGCGACAGTATCATTTATCATTTATTAATTTATCATCATGTATCTGCATTCATCATCACCTCAATGGCCCACAATCCGAACAGCCCAAACTTGTTCCAACTCTTACCAGTCAAGTCCTGACATTCGAAGCCCCCTGTGTACATCTCCACCGCCGGAACAGCAACCTTCTTCTCAGAAACCCAGTCCACACCGGTGGCTTTTGTCCGAGCATTTGAATGTAGCACGGTAGCACCAAAGGGCTGTCAACCCAACTTGACAACATCTCTGATCGTTCCCCATTTGGACCCTAAAATTTTCCCAAATCAGGCTACAAATGCTATAGGCTATAGGCTGGCTAGATACTATAGATACTATAGACTATAGATGCTATATTTGGTTAGATTCGCTGATTCACTGATATGATCTTTTTTATTACCGTTTAAAATTGTTTTTATGTTTGGACAAAGCTGGTGTGCAAAGTGTCTGCCTGGCATGCTTCAGAGGGTGACAGCCACCCCAAAACTTCAGAGTTGGGGTTGGATGGTACTCTCTGAGCATGAATGGTGTTGTTGATTGTTGATGTTGATGGACCCCTGCGACCAAGCCCAGCAGCAAGAAGATCATCGAATATGATCTCCGGTGCTGGGGTGTTGAGCAAAAGAGCCTGCTTCTGCCAAAGACCTGCAGCACCTGGTGCTTCTGAGGCGAACTTGTACACAAGCTTAGGCGAACTTGTACACAAGCTTCGCACTCTTGATTGAATGCGCTTGGCACAAAATCTACCCTTGGCTTGGCTGATCGATTTCTGATTGCCAACGACTAGCGATTGCTATGATGCTGGCAGGCCATGCTGGCCCCAAAACACAAAACCAAACCAAACCCCAAGAATACCAACAATGCCCAGCCCAGGCCCACAGCGACCTGGGGAAAACAACATGTAAGATGTATATCATAGATAGTATAGGATATCGGATATAGACTACAGACTACAGACTATAGAGTTTGGTTGAGTCTGCGACATTGAAATGTATGAGTAAGCAAAATAGGTAGTTATTAGAATAGGAGCATGTCACATGTCAGCCTGAATATATACCAGGTTCATAAAAACCTGCGAGCTGCTAGCTGCTAGCTATTCATCTTGTCATCACATCACCAGCAACCCGTCCTGAATGTCTGACAGAAGCTGGGACAGTGCCCACAAAGGCGCATCCACCCCGGAGCAGTCACTACCATACAACAATTCATCAGGCAAACGCCGCTCGTCAAATTTGCGGCCAAGCACATCTCTGACTGCTTGTAGCCACCAACTGGGTTTGGTAGCTGCAGCTGTATGAACCATGCCGTGGTCCTGGCATAGCAAAGCGCAAAGTTCTCAAAGTTCAAAGTTAAAGTCTTCAAAGTTTAAATTAATGCGATGCAGTGAATGCAATGCATCTGCAGTAGTAGCAATACAATCAACTTCAACTGACTCTGACCAAGCGTGTCTGATATTCTTCTGAAATTCTGAAGTCAAAAACCTCCTTGCCGATTCCAAGGCCATGTGCCATGTAACATGTTGTCCAGCAGACAGAAAATCACACACCGCATTCGCCAAACAAAATCTCATCAAATCTTGCTGGCAGCATATTATTTAGGCCGCAGGCCAGTCAAGCCAGCCGGGAAATATGATTCTTATGATCACCACCTCATTTGACCTTTCTGGGTTAAGGGCTAGGGGCTATATAGGGTTAGGGAGTTCCCCACCCCAGGTTGAAACAACAATTCTAAAATTCTAGCGGTTTGGGTCACCCAAAGCCCAAAGCCCAAAGGCTATGGCTTCAAAGGTAGGTAGGTATAATGGTTGGTAAAGGCCTAGTATCGCTTGCGACCACTGGTCCTAAGCAACGTTTTTGTTACAGTTAAGTTACAGTTACAGTGGTTAAACTGTTAAACTTTAAACCATATCAAAACCATGTTCGTAAGAGCACACAATATCACCCTTTGGAAATTCCAGGACCTACTGGATACCGATGATTTGTGATAACTGATAACTGATAACTGTTAACTTATGACTCGTATGGACTCCTATGTATGATAGATACAGTATGGCATAAATTAATTAAGTCAGGTCAAGTGCTGAGTCAAGTAGTAAAATAAGTTACATGCCCATTGGCCTATTGGCTCCAATCCCAAAGCTGCAGCCCCAGTCCTGCAGCTCCCCATTCTGAGCCCCATCATCTGCAGCTGCAACTGCAACATCAGCTGCAGTAGAAGAGGCACTCCCATGACAGTGGCTCTCACTGCTCTCACCTACTCCTGCCAGTTCGTGATGAGACCCAGTAACCTAAGCAAAGCCATTGCCAATGATCTACTGATCCTACGGCCCTACGGTATCAACAATACATGAATGGATCCACGATGTTCGTCATTCCTGATGGCTCAGGATTCAGTAGTCATATAATGCAGTGCAGTGTGATGTGTGTACTGTGTACATGTGTGCTAGCAGCATTGAACAAAAACATGGTCACATTCACAGCCAGGGCCCCAGCAACAGAATTAAAACAGTGAGTCAGCTGAGCAACCGCAGGGGCAGCAGAATCCGCATTGGCTTGCGGCATCAATCCCACAGCTGCCGCCTGGCCATTCACATGCTGCTGCTGGGCCACCTGCTGCTGCTGCTGCTGCAATGAATCTGAACCAACCAAATCGAATAATCATTGAATATAATCAACTGACTTGAACCATCGATCATCAATCATCGATCATCAATCATCAATCTCAATGACTCATGACTTTGTCATTGCCAACTGCTGCCATTGCCCATTGTCCATTGCTACATCCTGTCGTGGACCACTACTAAGCCTGAACCACTTGCCAAGTTGCCGGTGCCACTGCTTCAAACGGGTCAAACATGTCATCATCGGAATTGACGCCACTTTCATCCACAACAAGGTGCCTCGAACTAGACACCTGAGCAGGTGCAAGTTCAAAATTCAAAAAAAGCTAACAGCTAATGGTCCAGCTCAGTCACAACCCATGTTTCATGGTCCTGTCCGGCCGGTCTATGGTTCATATACTTTGTTTCATTGGGAATGATGAAGGTCAAAAAGCAATTGTCCCCCACTGTCTGTGTCACACACTCTGCCAGCATCCATTTTCTACCCCACAATCCATTAACACAGTGAGCTGCCATTGCCTTCCTGTCCACCCCCGTCCGTGTGCTGGACAGAGATGAAGACAATGAACCATCTAAGTCGCCTCAGGGCTTTCAAGCCGCCGGGCGCATTTAAATCGAATGATCTGATGAGTCAGACCTGATGATCTGATCTAATGTAATGAAAAGCCCCATGTGCAGCAGGCAGCTTGCACATCAAGACATGGAACTGGAGCTCGGAAAAAGAGCAGCTTTAGCAACCTCAGAAGAACCAATCGGGATTGGCAAGAGTAGCACGCCTTGTTCATTGCCATCATCAGTGCCATTGCCAGGACGGTTGCAAATCCCTTGGCTTGGAGGTGTGAGCCTGATTCCCATCATTGGTGTCGTCAAAATGCTTCCAGCCCCGGAAGATCTTGGGATCACAGTAGCCTTTGACTTGATCTCACTGAACTCATGGCCAGTCTCGCAAATCCTCAGAATGATCTGAACCGATGCTGAGTTGTAACATTTCTGATGCACCAGCAGTTCAAACTGGGAACGCACATAGCCCAAGAATTCGCAAATCCGTTTTCGCATCAAAGCCGCTGCCTTCATCCCAGTTTGTGTGGGAGACTCAGCAGGACAAGGCCCAAGTGGCTGCAATGTGGGCTCCGTCGTGATTGTGCTTTGGGCCATGTGATTGTCACCAAAGTCGACTTTCACGGTCAAAGCTGAAGCAAACAAGTAGATGTGGGCAGCCATGCCCAGCAGCATGTCACACAGAGCTCTGTGTGCGTGCTCAAAGAACGAAGCTATGTCGCTCGAGATGTGCGACAAGCCACTTGAAGAAGATGTCACGGCTGCAGCCATTGATGAACTCAAGCGAAATGCTTTGGTGGAAAACCCTAAGCCCAAGATCCTAGTCTATCCTAGACCGCAAAGTACGAGGATGCGGCAAAGAGCCCAAATGATTTGCATCCCAAAGCAATGCTACAAAGTCACTGCTCTCAGTCTCAGTTGAAGTTGAGCTGAGCCATGTGCCATGTTCTGAAAAGTTGCACAAAGATGACAACAACAAAGATGATTTGGTGAAATTAATTTGATGTTTTTTGATTCGATGAAGTCAATGACAGTTGTTGAATTGAATAATTGCAGCAGGAATCGCGAATGATTCGTGATTCGGTCTATTCTGAATTCTGGCTGACTCTGACTTTGGGTGCCAAGAAGCTTGTAGAGCTTGCCCTGAATCACCAGCAGCGCAAGTGTTGCCAGTGTGGTCAGCCGTTTTTGCCTGGTCCAGTAAACAGACATGACATGGAAGAAAGAAGAAAGAAGTGGAAGAAGCATCTAGAAAGCCATAGACAGAGACAAGGGAGAGAGGGGGAGAGAGAGAGAAAGAGAGAGAGAGAGAGGGAGAGAGGGGGAGGGAGAGAGAGAGAGATAGATAGGAGGAACAAAAACTCAAATAACAATAAGAAGCAGAAGAAAAAGAAGAAGAAAAAGAAGAAGAAAAGTAAGTGAGACACACAGCGACACACACACATACATCATACATAATTTAATATATATAATATATCATTTATCAGATCATATCATATTCATTTCATATATTTTAATATTATTATATTTTATCTTCTCATATCATATCATATACAGTCATATCACATGGCAGGACACACACACGTCACCTGACATGACACAGCACAAGAGTACCAAGTACCCCAACAGAGTCAAAGCATTTTAACCAAGTTAAACCAGCACGGCACAGTTACAAATCATACCAATGCTAAGGCTAAGATTGAATTTGACCTCCAGTACCTCCAGGAACTCAAGCGGATCTTCTTCCAATTCACCATCAGAACCACCAAGCCAGTCGCAGCTGCCACCAGCCATAGCCGCTAAGCCAAGCAAGCCGGCCAAGCAGCGAAGGTTGCAATGTTGCACTGCAAAAACAAATCGATTATTTGCTGCAGCTGAGAGTAAACCAGTCACAGTCAGGGAGTCAGAGTCAGAGTCAGTCTGAATCTGAAATATGGTATCCTTATTCTGAATACGAATAAGTTCTGAGCTGGGCTAACCAATTCTGGAGGGAAATATGGACATGACTCGACTTTTCAAAATCTACCTTGCTCTTCACAAGCTGCACCTGCAGCCACAATGTATTCAGTCATGCCACATCTGTCAGTGAGTATATCAGGATGATATCAAACCGTAAGACCCAAAATCGGAGTCATGCGCAGCACCTGCTGCAGCATACCGCCTACCATGAAGGATATATGATTTGATTCATATGACATATCTCAAACTCTGTCTGAACCGTCTCAACTTGGCTCTACCTGCTCTACCCAACCTTGTAAAGCTTGACTGGTTCAAAAGCTGTAATCAAGCTAAGCTGCGGTTTAGCATGGACTTGCTGTGCTGCACCAACCCAGAACCCGCAGTCCGTTTCGTCCCACATCCACAGCTGGATGGTGAGATAGCCTCCCCCACTTTGTGGCTCATGTGCAACGCTCACCTTGGTCAGTGGAGTCCATGGCACATACTGAAAATCAACATAGACAATCATCAACCACCCAACTTCACTTAACAGTTAACAACTAACAACATTCAGTAACAAAACCGTCACAAAAGAAATGACACACGAAAGAAATGGGGATCTGACCAAGTCTTTGTAGAATCTCCTTTGTATGTCCAACAGCGCTGAAGCAACATTGAACTTAGCCCGCTTCAAGAATCTTCTGTCGAAGGTGTCCTTGGGTTGTTGTGGATCCAACACTTGTTGTAAAAGGCAAAGAGCCATGGCAAAGTGTGTGTGTGTGCCAAAACCCATGACAGAGTCATGAGTCATGAGTCAAAAGCAAAAAAATATGTTTGAGGAGCATGTTCCATATCACTGTCCAGTCCAATGTGTCAACCTCCCAAATCTTATCTTATCGCATTGACCGTCATTGACCTCAGTAATACAACCGAACCGAACCCAACATATCAAGGCTCTCCCATCTTCTCTGTCAGATATCCAACGGGTTTAGAAACGGCACCAGTCACAGCTGTGATATGCCCAATTGCTTGCAGGAGCCTCTTTGCAAGCAGCGACACATGTGAATCACATATCCTCCCTGGTAGAAATGCCGCGGCCACCTGAAGTCTAGCCTCATTTGCATTATGAAACAAACAACGAAGACAGTGGCAAGGATCTTTCAGGCCAGGGTCCCTTCACATGCCCTACAAGCCTTACAGCTACAGTCTAGTCACCGTCTAGTTACTAATTATTTGCTAGTGACTCTCGACTCACTCTTGACTCTTGACATTCAAAGATTTCCTAGGATCATAAGACCCTGACCCGAACTAGTACTCCATGAAACAATTTTAAATCTTATCTTATCTCATCAAATCTTGCAAAAAGAAAAACAATTCAGAACTCGGCCCAAACTAAATCAAAAGTTATGGCAGTACCAGGGAACATCCACAGTGGTTGATGAGTTTGGATTGCCAGAACTGCTGGACCCTGTGTCATCCAAGTTCGTCCGTCTTTTGGTTGGATTTCATTTTCAGCACGGACTGCCTACATCGCCTTGCATTTCTAAGTTTCTGCTGCAGTACTCCATTATTGCGTCTCACTTTCAGTGGGTTGGGAAGCACAACGAACGTCCAACGGGTCGAAGGTGTCATCACATGTCATCACCATCATCAGCTCCAACCATTGTGCTGATGAGGGCCGATGAGCGGCCAATGATGGTTTTGAAAATTTTGAGTTAAGATGCTAGCTGCTAGCTGGTAGGCACTGCTCACTGCTCGGCTCTGTCACAGGTTCTATCATATCATTCGAGAATCATCTGTTTTGAAAATCGTGATTGGTCAAAATGCCAAAGTTGATTGCCATGTGCAAACTGCAAACTGCAATAATGTATGTGGTTTGAGTTTGAACCATGCCAGGCCAGACAACTTGTGGCAGCATAGAGGGTAGCTGGACTGTGTCAACATGGTCAGTTTTCACATGTTTTTACGAAAATGATTGCAAGAATGCATGAATGGAAACCGGATGTGACTGGTGTCTAAAAGGACTTGATTGGTTGATTTGATGGATTGATTGATTGACTGATTGATTGCATACATCCGAATCTGAATCTATCTATCTATCTATCTATCTCTCTCTCTCTGTCTGTCTATCTATCTATCTATCTATCTCTCTATCTATCTCTTCAAGGTCTGCCTTCTGATACCATTGGACCCATAGGATTTTGTCACCACAGTTTGGGCATGTGGTGTTGAATTAACTGCCTGTCCTGACCCCCTACCCTCTTGACCCATGTATCCCCAACAGCAAAGATGATAGGATATGTAAAAATTAACTTTGGGGGTGAAAATTGTGTGTTTATTTTTCGGTCGGTCCAGTCTAGACTAGACTCTACTCTAGTCACTAGTCACTAGTCTATGGAACCGTCCCAGAGCAGACGCATCACCAGATTCTCCAGAACCACCATGCCAACACCGGAACTCCAATCACATGGGAGTTGGCTGCTTTCAAATCAAAATTTACACAGCGCCATGAATAACCAGATCGAAACGCCGATGCTGCATGAAAACACATTGGGCCCCAAACAGTGTTGCAAGGAACATGAAGAGGACTTACCAGTACAGGCAGGTTACATTCTGCAAGCTCATTCCCTTTGCAAAGATCTCTGTAGAAGATTGTGTGTGCAAGATCTCCTTGCCAGGTTCTCTGTGGAAGCTGCTGGCTATCTGCACAAGGTGCCTATAAGAAATCTCCATAGAAGACCTCTGTAAATATCTCGGAAGTAAGATCTCTGTTAAAGTTCAAGTTCAAGCTCTCTAAAGATATCTCTGAAAAAGATCCCTGTTCTCTTCACCCAGTCTTTGGACAAGATCCCTTCAATAGATCTCTGAGCAAGATCTCTGCATACAAAGATCTTGCTAAGAATGTAAAGATTTCATTTGTACCGCATATCATAGATCTGTC
>Ga0126342_10022176_pt1 | contig 10521 bp, 16 predicted proteins | sample Cyp1metagenome_FD_92528 | JGI IMG/M metagenome (GOLD analysis project Ga0126342, IMG submission 92528) | Coral microbial communities from Lord Howe Island, Old Settlement Bay, Australia - Cyphastrea 1 metagenome | ecosystem: Host-associated > Invertebrates > Cnidaria > Coral ...
AAACCCTATTTTTCACGTCAACATGAGAAAAAATGACGTTTCGCTGTAGCGAAAACGACATTTTTGTTGATGAAAAACTCCTAAAACCATACGGCCGTCTATGGGTCGGGAACCATGTAGTTATATATAGTTATATATAGTTGTATAAATAGTTATATATAGTTATATAAATAGTTATATATAGTTATATATAGTTATATATAGTTATATATAGTTATATATAGTTATATATAGTTATATATTAAGTATCACAAATCATAGTTCTTTGAGTTATACGTTATAAAATGTTATAAACCAGCTTAGCTATCGTCAACGGGGGCCCCACGTAGGGATGTATCATGGCTGTACAGCAGGTGCCGGAGGCATTGCTATGAACAAGCTGAGGTTGACGTTTGGAGTGTATGGAGGAGAGAAAATTATAAACGGGGGTTTCCATAAATGGTGGTACCCCAATTTATGAACGGTTTATTTCATGTAAAATCCTTCTAAACTGGATGTTTTAGGGCTACCCCCATTTTAGGAAACCTCCAAATATAAATATTGAATGGGCTTATAAAGCAACTTACAACTGGAGGGCCTTACCTTCTACAAGTTCTGTTCCTTTCAAGACGTGAATTATCGGCTGATTCAGTGTCTTCAGCTACTGCTGATGATCTATTTGATGGTGGATGGTCAGAGTTCTGTTTCCAGTGACAGTTGCCAAACTTTGGTCTCTAAGGGTGAAACAGGAAATGGAACAAGTACCATACTTAGTGGTGCCCCAGACTTTTCTAATTTGGTTGAGAAAACTCCAAAAATTCACTATGGTTTACTGGTTGGTGGTTTCAACCCCTCTGAAAAATATTAGTCAGTTGGGATTATTCTTCCCAATATATGGAAAGTCATAAAATTCATGTGCCAAACCACCAATTTCACTATGGTTTATGGTAGGTATATTATACATACTATGATTTATAAACCAACGCACTCACATCCCTGGGGGTGCACCATCCTCCAAACTCCAAGTCGCATAGGACATCATCGAAACATGTGATCTCAATCTTCATCGTGAGCCCAACCGCAGTAACAATTCCTGGGTCAGGAAATCGCTCCAAGACTCCGAGGTTGGCTGACGTTAACAACTTTGAGGCTACCAAAAAAAACATGTTTCTTTGAATGATTGCAATGATCATTGCATTCAGCATGGTGTTTTTCAAACCCCAGTGATGTGAACGTTGGTTATGTTGGTTTATAAACCTGAATACTACAGTTATCTACAGTTACATCTAGCATAAACCATAGAATTCAGCCACTTATAAGGCAATTTGGCTATCTAGGGGGGGGCCAGATAGCATTGTTTTTTTCCCAAGCATTTGAGGCCAACAGCGATTCGATCTTTAAATAGGACAAATACAGGAGTCAATGTAGTGGCCACAAAAAATCGTTATAGTACATCTATGGCTTGACAGCCAACTTGAACAGGGGGTCAACTATAGGATTGAGTATACAGCGGGAACAAGTACTCCCAACTCTACTGCAAAAAGCACGTGAAAGAACCCGCTAGTCGCATAGAAAAAAGTACCATTACTGGCAATCAGCAGTTTGTGCCGTTCGGTTTTTTCCGAGTACCGAGTTTGCTGGTGACTCAATATGGGTAAGTAACGGCTACCCTCTGGTAATGACTAACATAACTATGGAAAAAATCACCATTGAAATAGTGAATTTTCCCATGAAAAATGCTGGATCTTTCCATAGTTTTTTGTTAACGTTTACCAGAGGCTAACCCAAAGTTTGAGACCTCAAGGCGCTACTTAAACCCTGCCAGCCAGTTTCCCCTGATGGCGTTCGCGATCACTTGGGTGCATACCTGTGTGGAAACGATCGGCTGGGCAAGGCGTCACCATCAAAAAATGTGGAGTTAAGTTACTTCATTTTTGTTCAAAAAACAGTCAAGGAAACAGTTTCAACAGCCATGATTGGGGTTCAAACACTGAAAATGGAACAGCGAAAGAGTGGGGATTCAAACATGTGATGTTTCCTCTATCTGACGTATAGAATGAGTATGCAGTATGGAAGAAGAATTTCCCAATCCCCGGAATTATTTTTCATGGCATTTCATGACCAACAAAAACAGGATGGATATCACCAACAAGAGAAACGGATGTCTACATCATGTAAAACCCATGACAAAATCCCCAGAATGTATAGAATAACCTGTAAAGCTGGCTCAACTTCACCCTGCAGACATCCTAGGTTTAGGGTGGCACCAAGGGCTTGGTCATCGGCGCTCTCATCCTTCAAAGGGGCACCATTTTTTATTAGTCGATTTCAAATTAATGATGTGTGGCAGAATATATGGAATTAATAACATTAAATTCTATGATTTCAATGGTATATTCGATTATTGTTAGCAAACGGATAGAAATCAACCAAAAAAAAAATGATACTTAGCAAGTGATGACATTATCAGGATATACTGGGCAAATTGGTGTAGCTCATGATCATGTCCAAAATGGAATACTGGGTTCGATCGCTATGATCTGCCCCGATATCAGGTATACCCCGCTTGAGCTGGCAATTGATATGTGGTCGCGAAAGGGAAGACTGGAGCATGTAGATGCCCCCAGCTACCACTGGTTGGTGGCTTTAACATGTTTCAACTCATGCAAAGCTTGTCCTGAAAATGGTGACAATCAAATGAGTGAATTAAACCTTCTGAGCGTGGTACTGATCTACTATCAATTTTGTCATAAACCCATTGTTCTTATAAGTTAAATTAAGTTTACTTCTCTTGTCCCAGTTGTAAACTGGTGTTTAAACCCATTGTTATAAAGTTATATCCTCCATAGACCCTAGGGGGCATCACCTTGTACGGGATTTAACATGTCTCAAACTTGATCTCCCTTGTTCATCTCAAATGTGTTCAAAAAAACAAAATCAATTTCCACCCAGCAGCCCGAAAAAAACGGCATTATGAACCTCCCAGTCAAAAGTATTCAAATAGAAATCCGAATCAAATTCGCTACCCCCAAAACCGGATTAATACATATATTTATATATTATCATGTATTGTATTATCACATATTATCATATATCATCATTTTATCATATTTTATCATATATCATCATATATATATATATATATATATTATATACAGTAATGATATATTATCATTTCATACCAAACATTCCCACTTCGTGGTTTACCTGCATGTTCACCATTTTCATCCCTTTTCCCTATCCCCCCCCTTGCGCCATCAAGATACTGCTCGGACATTCCCACAAGCGAACACTGTACTTGCCAGAGTACTGGTAATCGATAAGCATTTCCCAATGATTCCTTTGACCCACAGAGAGACCCCACAGAAATGCACCAGAAATGGATGCAGAATTGGGAAGCCATGGCTGCCAGTTTGCGGCAAACTATGGCAGTTTGCGAACTGGAAAAACCAGACTTTTTTCATAGGTAAATCATGGTAAATCAACTATGGCCATCTTCAATAGCTTTGTTAAACTACCAGAGGGTATCATTGGTATAGTGTTCACCTTTTTTTCCCAGGGCTCAGCAGGGAAATGAAGTTAAGAAACACTGGCTGAGTATTGTACATCATTAAAGACAAATACGACCTACACACATATAATTACCCATAGAAGCATCACTTGAGCCTGTCTGGCCATGAACAAGCATGAAACAAGACATCATATTAGAACCCATGTAAAACAATCATGAGACAAACATGAAACAAATATACTTCAACCAATCAAACATCCAAACATTTACTATATTATTTGATATATATATATATATATATATCATTAAAAACATCCCCGTTGTGAACCACAAGTTTTTTTTCCGTGCTTCCAATGACATAGTTCGCGCAAATGGTCGACACCTCATTGGGTTGGGCGCAGTACTGAGTGCTCCAGGTGATCAACTTGGCCATGGCAGTCACCTGCGACGATCGAATACGGAGAGGAGCTGCGATGCAGCCGATGCTGGGAGATTTATTAGTGATGACTATTAAGGGACTATTAATCTGGGTAAACTATAATATTTCACTAACCTGAAATAAGGCCATTTGGGGATGATTTCCCTTATTAACCATGATTTCCAGTGAGGTCGCAGTGAGGTCGTTATAATTTACCCAGGTTAATGGTTCTCCATATGCCATAGTCAATCCAATTTTTATTCAACAATCCATTTATCAATCCAATAGATGGATGACTATGAAGGGACTATTGAGATGGTTGGAGATGGATTATTGTTCTATATTTTTCCATATGACTATAGATGACTATTTGGCAACAATCCAATAGATGGATGACTATATGACTATTGGGACGACTATTGGGCAATCCATTATCAATGGTTCTCAAAAAAAAAGGCATTCTAGATTGGGATTTGCCAGGTGATGTCAGCACACTTCTGGATTGATCTGAAGGACATGTATATAGGACAACGGGCTTCTTAAACTCAAAAAATCTGGACTTCATTCAGTCTGGGATAATTATATAATATATATATATATACATATTAAGGTCATCACCAATGCACCAAAGCTTGATGACGGAAAACGAGCTGATCGTTTCTGGTGAACAGATCCAGATCTTCCCAAAAATGAAGACCCAACCATGGATGTTAGGAAAGATCTGTGCGAAATGCATCACTGGTTGGTGGTTTTTCGCCCTAGCCCTCTGAAAAATGATGGAGTTCGTCAGTTGGGATGATGAAATTCCCTATGGAAAAATAAAAAATGTTCCAAACCACCAACCAGATCAACATACCCTAGCCTATGGATCCAAGATGATCCAGTCGTACCTTCTTAGGAAGTGGGACCGGGGTATGATTTGGAGGGTGATTTGTACCTTCTCAGACAGTGTTTGGATCCACAGGGCTAAATTCTGAAAGGCAGGAGATTGTGAAAGCGCAGGCGTCAAAGAAACACTGCTGGTCGGGTTTGGGATTTAGATTTATATGGGAACAGGATGGCACGGTGGGATTTTAATATTGTTGGTATCAAAACAGTTATCAAAACAAGAAACAAACATAAACAAACTAGATGCTGGATGCAACACTCCACAACAGACTCAGTCATGGCGTGGCTCCCGTTTTTTCAATGTCCCTCCAAAACTCCACAAGAATCCGCCAGTTTGGAACCGTTGATCTATTGTGCCAACCACACACGTATACAATGAAAAACAGTATACCCTCTGGTAAACTAACATAGCTATTGAAAATTGCCATAGAAATAGTGGATTTACCCATTAATAGCATGGTGGATCTTTCCATAGCTATGTTAGTCTTTACCAGAGGGTACTAATCGTTTCTCAGCGCATCTCTGTGTATCGCCCAGACACTAAATAGATCAGTGTGCTGAGATCCGTGGTACACGCAGGTGGATTCGGGACCACCGGCAGCGGCGCCACCGTCGGCAAGCCCGGCACGGGCGGCACGGTGGGCACCGGCGGCGCTCCCACGGGATAGCCCAGTTCCGCCAAGGGCGGGGGGGCGGGTGGGATGGGTGCCGCACCGAGCATCGTGTTCAGGATCTTCGAGGCATTCGTCTCGTTGGCACCCAACGCAGGATTGAAGACACTAACCTCAGGTGGAACGGTCCATAGGTGAGTTTTTTTTTTGAGGCACCAAACATCTGGGTCATTCATCATCACAGTTTTTATATCTTGTTATTATCATATCTGAAACCACTAGTAATATATATATATATTACCAATTTCCGTGAGGAGATTCCAGAGGCCCAGAATTTGTTGCTATTTTCTCCAGGTCTCAAGGACAAAGGCCGCCTTAGCCTTTCAAGGCTACTTACCAGAAGGCCATTCCGGGAATTGATGAGCCAAAGCCAAACCGAATCGTGTCCAGCACATGGTGTCACACAAGGATGATGTCCACCACGGTTGATGGATATAACATGACATAACACGATATAACGAACTACGGTAGTATTCATGGCTTTACAATGCTTTATACACCAACAAACATCACGTTTGGAGGGGTCTCACCTCGCAGTATTTTGGCAAGCGCTTGGTGCAAGCGGCTAGTAGAAGCCATTGCAGCCTTCGTGGGAAAGCAAGATGAAACTGCATGTCACATGCGCGGGCCCCTCCAGTGGTAGCGCAATGCCGCAAACGTCTTGCAGGAAGTGCACGAATTTGTCACGCTGGCTTAGCTGCGACGCACTTCCATTGCCATTTTTTTGGCAGCTTGAGCTATGCAACTGCCTGCCGAAGTTCAAGATGTTCAAGAATATAATTCTTCAGTCCCTCGAGTCGTCAGCTAAAACACGTTGGAATTCAAAGAAGATCAGAAAGGTGTGTTGGAACGGAACCATGTCAACCATGTCTTGATGATATTTCCGGACACACAGGATGGTGCCCCCCCAGTTATAAATGTTATAAGTTGGCTTATAAACCATAGAGTATTACCATACACCAAGTGAAATTTAGGAGTTTTCTCAACCAACTTCGCAAACGAACTGGGGCACCACCTTGCATCCGGTGAAAATTCAAGGCTCCCAACCGATCCAGTTTAGCCACTCCCAGTTGCCATTATCATTTCGGGATGTTGTCGACGGTTGAACGAATATTCGGTTGATATTCATGGTGATATTAGGTATAGTCTTTCTTATTCGATTTGCCACATTAAAATACATGGGGTTGTCTCAAAATGAGGTGTCCTTTTTTCCCCTCAAAGTAACCTGTTTGGAATCAAAAAAGCACACCTCATTTTGAGACATATTATACATATATATTATACATTAATAACATGAAACACTCCTGAAGTAATTTGACATGCCATTACCATTGGCGCATGTGCCAAGCACCATGGCCACTCTAAGCTGCCAGACAGCGCCTACCTGGTCCGGTTCCTCGATGGAGGGACATGATGGAGAGAAATTCTCAGTCATGGGGGGTATCATGATATCATTCATAGTACCCTCTGGTAATTTAACATAGCTATTGAAAATGACCATTTACAGTGGATTTACCCATTGAAAATGGTGATTTTCCATAGTTATGTTAGTTTACCAGAGGGTATCAATGGCCATTCCAGGCACCAATTCATTGGAGGTACCTACCATTAATATAAGGCCTATTTTTCAGGCCTATGTAAGTGAATATCACCACAAAATATGGCCAGAAATATGGTACACTACCTCCATTTTAGGATCCTGGAATTCCCAGTGATGATATCATTCATAGTATGACATGGGGATAACATGGGAACATCATACTGTGGATGGTTGCGAAATCCTGCACCAGTTGATAGGTGGTAAACATCCCGTTATTTATAGGGTTTCAACAATCCATGGTGGTGCAGGATTTCTTCCATCCACAGTATCATTCACAGTATGACATGGGGAATAACATGGGACCATCATATTTCGATATATTTCGGATTCTTCACACAGATCTTCCTCCAGAGGATCGTCTTCCTTTTCTATTTCAGGCCTCACTTGAAGGGGAACAAAAAGATAGCGGAGACCAAAGTCTCGACTTGCCCAAGTCGAGACTTGTCATGGCTGAGTTTTCTAGCATGGTCTGACGGTCTTGCATAATGTTTTTCATGGGTTCTGCAATCATCTGGGTAAATTATGATATTTCACTAACCTGAATTAAGGCCCATTTGGGGATGATTCCTCTTATAAACCATGATTCCAGGCTTAGGTCGCAGTGAGGTCGTGATCAAATTTACCCAGATCTATGATCAACCATTCTTAACTATCATGAACCAATATTAACATATATTAACCATCTATAATCTCTTCATTGAATAACCATCTATGAAGGTTGATAAGTACGATGGCAACTTCCCCTCCGAGCGTCCTTCAACAATCGAATCCGCAGCACCAATTCCTCTGCGTTGTCGTCAGTGAAGATACCTCAATGCCGCAGAAACACTGCGGAAGTTGATTTCAATAGGGGCTTTTCGAAAGTAGGGGATAGCTATGATAGCCCCAAATCATCCAAAATTAGACATTCAAGCTTAATCAATTTTAGTATTGAAACCTATGGTTTTGGGGATCCACCATTTCAAGAAACCCCCATTTGATTGACAAAACAATGTATATATAATTATATATATATATATATAAATGAATTCGACCAAAACTTCCAAAGTGCCAAAGAGAAATCAATACATCACCGTATACTATTCACCAGCCAGGTTTTTTTCTGTTTCCGGCATTTTTTTGGCCACAGTTTCAGTTACCTAAAGACGGGGAAGTTGTTTCACCAACAACCACAATGCCGAGGAGAAGGATGCCTCTCAAGCATGCCGTTGAAAGATCATCGGAGATAATTTCACAGGATGTCCCAACTGACCACACCCTCTGGTTGCTCCGAATTGGTATCCCTCTGGTCATTTTTCAGAGTTTTAAGCGAAAATCCCAAAAGTTGATATCATGGAACTGGGGCTATGAATGGCCCCTATGGCTTCCATTGCCATCATTTCTAGATGCTTTTGCCCAGCTACAAAGCATTCAACACCGTTCAACACCTCCATTTATAGGCGATGTCCCATTGCCGTGTTTGATGACACAAAAGGTAACTGCTCCCAAAATAGAAATGCCTGAATCGTCCATCACACAAAGCCTACCGGGCGACAGTCCAAGTCGTTCATGAAGTCGTTTAAGATGCGTTCACCCACCTCAGAATGTCAAGGAATGGCTGGCATAAAGTGGGGACTGCAGCACTGCACCAGTAAAATTGAGGGGCTTCGATGATGACAGCCAATTCAACCAGCAAAAGTTGGCATAACAAACCAACAAAAACGGGGAGCCATGAGAGTTTCAAAGGGGAACCACAAGGGAAACAGGAACCATCTTCTTGCTGGAAACGTGGCCAACCATGTCAGTGATCAAGACATGGAAATCCATGGCTTTCCTATGGGACATGATCTATATGGCAAATGTTGGATACCTATTAGTTTACTGCTCCCCGAAAACAATGCGAAGTAAAATTCCTAAATAAAATGGTGAGTACGGTATTTACATTGGTATTCCCAAAAAAACAATTGGTATACATTTTGGTGAGTTCAAGAAAAACACATCTGGTTGGTGGTTTCAACCCCTCTGAAAAATACTAGTCAGTTGGGATTATTCTTCCATATATGGTGGAAAATAAAATTCATGTTCCAAACCACCAGCCAGACATCCTATTTTAGTGTTACCCTCTGGTGAACTAACATAGCAATGGAAAATCCCCATTTTTAATGGGAAAATCCACTATAAATGGCCATTTTCCATTGCTATGTTAGTTCACCAGAGGGTACCCCAAATCGAATTATCCCAAGAAAACCGACATCCCAAGTTCTCCCCAAACCTCTCGCACCGTGAGCTTCTTGTCCGTCATGACCTGTGCATCACCGGGGCCTCATACCCCCTAGGTAGCCAAGATACATGCTATAACAATAGGTAGGGTTTGGGGTAGATATATCTGTACTTAATGGATCTTAATGGCTTTATAGAACTATATCACATGTCAAAAAACATCACATACATAACTTGGGGGGAACCAGCAATTTCCACAACTATTCACGTGGAGTGGAGGTTTGATGGATCTCCGTGTATCAACGTGCATGATAAGGTGTAGATCTTGTTGAAGTGGTCAATGACTCAACCAAACTATCGAGCGTAACTAAACTCTTAGTCACTATAGGCTTTGGAACACTTTTTGGGACGAGATGACCTAGGAACAGGTCCTGTTGTGAGCAAACTTCCTTCGGGTAACCTCTACTGGTATGATCAAGTGTATAGCAACCCAAAAAGGGATAGAACATGATAGAAAATGATAGAACAGTACGGTAAACTCATTTCAAAAATAGTGTACAGATCATCACAATTACCCTCTGGTAAACAAACATAGCTATTGAAAATGGCCATTTATAGTTGCTTTACCTATTAAAAAAATGTGATTTTCCATAGTTATGTTAGTTTACCAGAGGGTACTTTTGAATCGGACTTTACCGTAATTATTTTTTCCATCTTCTTGGACATTCTTGGGGACTTTAGATATGGCCATCCAAACCGACCAACGTAAAGCGCTTTTGCGCCACCTTGTTGCTCAGCTGGATGCGTAAGAGCCTGGAAACGGACCCAGTTTCGACGTAAGTCGACTGGGTAAACGGTGGTAACAATTGATAACTGCTGGTTACTGTATGAATATTACATCTGCTTATCATATGATGATCATATATATATATATATTGTATCTTGGATTTCCCAGTGGACTTCCCAAAAAATACATGATAATCATAAAGTGATTATCATTTTTATCCAGATATATCCAGTATTTTTTGGGATTTGCTTAAGGAATCACTGGAAAATCCCAAGCCAGAAGCTCCATAAAATCTTCGCCTTATGGGGCGAATCTAAGAATCCCATTTGGAACAACGAAGCAATAATATATATATATATATATATATTGCGGAATGCAAGGTAGCACAAACAGCAACGAAAGATGCTATGGCTTCCTACACACCCTAAACCAAGCGGTTTCACTGCAATTCCTGTTTTGACCAAGCCA
>Ga0126342_10022177_pt1 | contig 10520 bp, 8 predicted proteins | sample Cyp1metagenome_FD_92528 | JGI IMG/M metagenome (GOLD analysis project Ga0126342, IMG submission 92528) | Coral microbial communities from Lord Howe Island, Old Settlement Bay, Australia - Cyphastrea 1 metagenome | ecosystem: Host-associated > Invertebrates > Cnidaria > Coral ...
ATCATTGTTGCATCCTCGTTGGGACGAACAATGCCGCGACACGATGATGACAGTCCCTCCGCAACTCACCTCTTCCCTTCCTTCTTTCTCCTACCCCGCTAGCTTTCGTCATCCACCCCCGGCATCAAGTTCTAAGCGTGGGGTCCCCACAGCTGATTGACAACTTTGTGTTCATATAAATTTATTGATGTCAATAGATCATTATAATTAATTATATATATATATGTATTGTAATGTCTTGGGATGTTTTAAGTGTGGGGGTCTCCACAGCTGATTGAGAACTGTGCGTTCATAAAAAAAATAGTTGTGTCAATAGATCATTTTTTTAGAAACATATATGTTGTAATGTCTTGGGATGTTCTAAGCGCGGGGGTCTCCACAGCTGATTGATAACTTTGTGTTCAAGTAAGTATAGTCATGTCAATCATGAGTATATATGTTGTAATGTCTTGGGATGTTCTAGCTTTCAATGTACTCCAAAAAGTGTTTTCCAAAGGATGTTCTAAGTGATTGTCGGTCGCTATATATAATTATAATATAATATATATATATGTGCATATAGTTAGAGTGTTAATATCTAAATCTATATATTTATTTCGATATTTATTTATGTTACATATATATATATATATATGTGCGTGTGTGTATGAGTGAATATCCTCCATCGTCACATCTCCCTTTATCATCCACCCTTCAGAATCATCTCCTCGTTTCTTTTCTTTTTGGTGGTTTCTATTGTTTAAATTGCCCAGGCAAGTGTTTAAGGCATCATCTTATCCTATTTTATTATTGGAATCCCATTCGCCCACTATCGAGTTCTGCAGCGCATATCATATCCCACCCCTCTTATTGTAACCCCCAAAAAAAGATGCAGCAAACAAATAATTTTACGGCAATCATGTGGACTTTGATGGCAAGCTCTTATGCTTACTAGAAAAACAATGGTACAGGTTGGCACCCCCCCCAACTACAAGTTGTTTTATAACCACCATTAACTATAGACATAATTAGTCATATCCAGCGGAGTTATAAAATTATGGATTGTGATATCACTCTGTCCAGATGAATATCGAGTGCTGACTTAATCATTACTAGCCTAATCAGTACATATCATTACTATAGGAGTGAAGCAAACTAAACAAACGGATAGAAACACTTGATGATTCCAGACATTTCCGAGGCTCAATGGCTTAGTGCGCCACCCCGAGCGCCCCGAGCGTTCGGAACGGACTGACAAGGTGCCGATTGGGAGATTAGACCTTGGTCAAGGGTTGGTGAAGAGTGAAGAGATGTGGAGAGGATAAGTGTCTTAGCAACAAGATGGGGAATAAAAAAAACGCAGCCAAAACTTAAGGTGGTCTGGGATGCCCCTTGCATCCCTGACATGTGAAATTTCAAAGATGCAAGTTTGGATGAACATAATGTTCTACTACAGTATTCTATTGGAAGGTGTCCGGAGTTCGAAATGTTCGATTTCCCTCCCGGGCCCTTCTTGTGCCCACGAATCTTCAGGCGCGGTCACGTCCAGCCGTACCCTCCAAACCGCTGGTGGATCTGGTGGATCGGAAAAGACAAACGAAGCCGAACCCCTCGGCGCTGCCAGCTTCGTAGAATCACAAATTCGCCAGAAATCGCTGGCGATGCTGATGGAATCTGTTTCAGGCTTGCACCTGCAGCTGCAGGCAAGCTCTTGGTCCGACACATCCTTGGTGTCCTACTGCAAAGCACTAGGGCGCTACTGGTGAGACTGCTAGAAGCAGGCCTATGGGGCATGGCCTTTGAATTGTTATGAAACAACATTGCTAAAACTATCTTCCAGTATTTGCATTAATGTCAGACTACGGTAGAACAAGGGTAGAAAATCCAAATCGAAAGGTAGCAACACAGCTGGATGGACCAGAAGAAGCACTGCTTCATGCAATGTCACCCTGATGGTTTGCATACTCCTATCCCCTTAATGTTATAAATACGCCCCTGGACCACATTAATTCTTTTTGGGGGTCCATATGGAGGGTATTTATCAGGGGGATGGGATTACTTATGGCTCCACGTGCGCACTCCTTTCTGAGCACTTCGGGGCAGTACGCGATAAGATGCTCAGGAGCACGGTGCTCCTGGTGCTCATGTTTGGGAGGAAGCGAGCTAGTATGAGCTAGTTAAGCTAGTTGCAGCTAGTTGCAATCCGAGTTGTATTTGGTCGAAGCCAATCTTATGGCACAACTAATTATGTACAAGTGAGAAGTGCAGGGTTCCGCCTCCTTAAAGTGGGCATGATGTAGAGGATATCCGGGTTGCCCTGTGACCGTCACACCTGGCAATAGAAATTCCCATATCATCCATGACTAATTCACATTTACATCCATGCAAGAAATGTTTTGATATGGTAAACAAATAATACTTGACTATAGTACATTTTACATTTACTGATTTATAGCATTTCGTTTATTGATTTATATACCATGTATTAGTTGATGATGCTCCAGCTTAATGGCAATGTGGTCAACGTGCTACTAATGCTGGGGAACCCGGGGAACGGCCCGCCAAGTGTGCACTGTCCCGCGAAAAAGGCGGACGTCAAAGGAGGTACCTACAGTACCTACAGTTATAGCCCTTAACAGTGGCAAATGGGATTAGAATGATATATAACCAACTACTTTTAGGAGTAATAGTCCCATAGAGTAACTGTCTGTAGGGCCATAACAGTAAGCTAGTGCCCCATAGTTAGCTCAGTTTTCTTGTAGGAAAACTGGGATTTATGACCGATATGACTATAGACGATGGAGGACTAATTGGGGGCACCATTTTTCCAAATGCTGGAAGAACTATGTTGCGGCCTCACTACATGGGTGGCCACATGGAGTTGGTAGGGCCTTCAACTTCCTTACACTTCCTTCATGCATTGCATCCCACCGAGTCTTCGTGCGCCAAGGTCCAGCTTACAGTTTCCTGATGGAAGTGACAGGCACTGCGCAGAGGATTTGCTGCGTAGGCTGTCACAAGGCCAAAGGTGCAGAATTGCACAGTGCCGTGTAAGCAGCTCCGATGGCCCAAAACCAGCTGCGCAGTGATTCTTGCAGACGGATGATCTAATGATCTTAGGGCCATGAACATACTGACAGGCACGGACTTATTATTTGAAACATTTGGAAACTAAAATTTGCAAACATAATACCTGCCACTGAAACAGCTCAAGGTTTTCTCTACGAACCCAGGCATTAAAGTTGCATCAGGTTCCATCACTTCCCGGGGAGCTTCCTAAATGCAAAGTGGTTCGGTGCATGATCTTAGATCTTGTCGATTCACGCTGTTTTCGCAGCTTTTCCTTCAGCAGTGACATGCATTTTCGGGTTCCTACAAGCAGAAAGAAAGGGAGTCATTCTTCCGGCGTACTTTCGCGTCATGTTGAACTCGGACCTAAACAGGTCATTACAAACCCACCACTTCAGGGATGACACGACTAGCAGGCAAAACAACTCACAAAGATCAAAGGGTGTTGTGGCCTTGACAGCAGCTTCCAGGTCAAGCCGAAGATTGTTCCAATTGGTGGCAGAGATGGTTGACTTAACCTTCCGTACCACCAAGTATCCCATGGTATTCCAAGATTTCTTCATACGTTCCTATTCTGTAATACATGCAGGTTTGCTGGCAAAAACATTTTTTCAAGTCTATAAGGATAATTCCTATAACACTCAGGTTAAACATCTATAAATCATCTATAAATGGATAAAGTCTATAAATTATCTATAACACTCAGGCTAAAGTTCCTATTCCTATCCTATAAATGGTTCAAGCTCCTGATATTTTTGCTCGGCTCATGAGCTGACCCGGTCGCATCAAGCCATGTGGCCAGGCGAGAGGAATTTTCGGAAAACGGCCTTTAATTTAGGGTCCCTGGGCCAAACCAGATACATGTATTACTTCGTATAAGAGATAACGAATACGCGCATATTATATATATATGTGTGTGTATACAAGTAAGATTCAGTTAACCTTTTTTCAAATATACGCATCTGAAAGCATGTACATATATATATGTATACATATGTATGCGTATATTAGTAACCTCCACTCCCATGGATGGGGTAAATCTAGGTGTGTGGCCGGGGTTCTGGTTTTGACCATGGCCGCGTTGCTGTTTTTTCATGTTTTTTTCTGTGTATGACAAGACTGAAGAGAAAAGGTACATGTTTGGTTGGGCCTGTCTCCAAGTATGGTTACTTTCCTGCAGAGATATTTTCTTTGGATGACCATGCTCACTGCTCACGTGAAAATATATTTGCATATGTGCAGATGTAGATGGCCTGCAGAGAGAGAGAAAGAGAGAGACAGAGAGAGAGAGAGATATATATATATATATAGTGTATATGCATATATGCGCACGCGAAAATATCTTAGTACTTGTAAGTGCTGCGAAAACAGTGCCTCAAACCTCAATATGGCTGAACTACTGCCGTATGAGTCTGTGAAGAAAGTCTCCCCCATGCTGATATCATGAATCACTGAGCCCTGTAGTTGTGCGACATAGTCATGTTTTTTCTGAATGTGAGATCGCATCATGAGTAATACTAACAGTATATAATAACAAAACATATGGGTGGATATATGTGTATATATATATGGTTGTAACTTGTAATAACCACATATAATGATTGATAGAATTCTTCCAATGGAGGCATTTTAAAAAAACCTTACGCTGCCAGGATGGGGGCACGAAGCGCAGGCGCATGCCCAAGAAACCGGTGCCATGTAGCTTGCTAGGTTCGTAGACTTACATGAAACACTAAAAAAAAGTGCCATGGATTTGGATACTGGATATGCAAAAGGATATATAATAAGAATATATCTGGGCAAATTATAACGACCTCACTGCGACCGAGCCCTGGAATCATGGATAATAAGGGGAATCATCCCCAAATGGCCTTATTTCAGGTTAGTGAATTATTGTAATTTGCCCTGATATATACTGTTTAAGCAGCTTTTTTCCTGAGTATCTAAGGTTGGGCATGAAGAATGCATGCTGATTGCGTTGATGACATTGACTGGCTTCAATAAATTCACAGGAACAACAACGAGATGTTTACTGCGAAAGTAAGGAGATTAGTCAAAAGTTCCAAATGATCTCCGAAACCAATTCTGGAATCACAGTTCATTGAATGGGAGGGATTACCTGAGACTGTATTTGGGGCTGGTTTTTGGGCTCTAAACACCTTTTTTTTCTATGAAACAGGACACATGGGACAAAATAGGACATCAACTACATTCTTTATATTCTTTGAGATATTAAATAGATAGATAGATAGATAGATTGATTGATTGATTGATTGATTGATTAGATTAATTAGATTAGATTAGATTATATAAATTAGATTAGATTGGATTGGATTAGATTAGATTATATAGATTATATAGACTATAGATTATATATACTATAGATTATATAGATAAGATAAGGTTAGATTAGATTAGATAGGTAGATAGATAGATGGATGGATAGATGGATGGATGGATGGATGGATGGATAGATATAGGAGATCAAATGTTGATTTGGTTGGGGTAACTTTGCATCGTATGATCCCCTCACAAAATCACAGGCTGCAGCTGCCTGGCCAGTGGCGCGGCCTGGTCCAGTGCCAGTGGGAGCCCGGGCGGCGCCAGCCCGAGCTCCAAGGGGAATCATGACCAGTGTTGGTGGTCGTGCAATCTGTTTTCATGATTTTGTGATGTTGTTTTCCCTACAAGAAGGTTATAGTTATGTGTGGGATTTACACCATTTTCAGACACACCTTATGATCTTATGGTTGTAGATGGGGCTTGAACATGTTTTTGAATGCTCGATGAACATGTTGTTGGCGTATCCTATTCCAAGCGTCAGTACAACCACCAGGTACCACAGGTGGTGACGCCTCCCTTCCAGCCGAGCCAATTTGAGCATGGACCTCTGTGTGGAGCTCAGATTGATACCGGAGACCCGAGCTCATGGGGCGCCAATCGACCAACATCAATGGGAATTTCAGGTTCCTAAAATGGAGGTACTGTACCATGTAAGGCCATATTTTGTGGGGATATTCCCTGAAATTTAGGCATGAAATATAGGCCTTATATATGGTGGTTATATATATGGTAGGTACCTCCAATTTAGGTTCCTGAAATGGCCATTGACAACAGACACGTTCAGTTTCTATATGTTATCTTATGTTATGTTATGTTATGTTATGTTCAACCATCCATTGGCGGTATGATTTTGAACCATTCCCAGATGGGTCAACAAAGAGGCGGGGTGGATCGTGAGCATTGCTGATGACTTAATGAGAAGACCCGGCTGCATCCAAACATATTTTGGGGCATCCGCAAAGTCCAGATTCCAATGGTCAATTTCAGCAGGGGCCAGCTCAGATATAGTTTCAATATGTTTCAATCGTCCAGCAGCAATAACTCACATGGTTGGTGGTTTGGAACATTTTTTAGTTTTCCATATATTGGGAATAGTGATCCCAACCGACTTTCATATTTTTCAGAGGGGTAGGTCAACCACCAACCAGATTATTCTTAACCATCATTAACCATAAAATAACCAGTAATATTAACCATATATGAATAGTATATTACCAACCAATGGTTGAAACCACCAACCAGTCATTTTGCCCAGTTCTTGTGCTGCCTCTTCTCGCGGCAAACTGGAGGCCTTTGAGATTGGAGGCGGAGCCCATTGTGCGCGAGAGCTTAGGCTCTGCGAGCAAGAACCCCAGTGCAGTGATTCCCAACTTGAAGCCTTGCGAGTTCCATTTTTCATATATTTTCATATCTTGCAGCCAACCAATGAGATTGTCCATGATTGTCCACCTGATGGGTTTTAGATGTTTCGAAAACTTCTGATCTGCAGTGTGGCTGAGCCGTGTGCAGAATGCCGCAGATGTCGCTGCCGTGATGTCGTTGCCAGTTGTCTCAAAAAGGGCGAAGCCATGTGGAGCATTGTGAAGCACGTGAGCAGCAAACACTTTTTAAAAAATCGGGATGTAGTATACACGTATATAAAATGAATTATACGCTGTATATATATATATACACACACATATATATATATATTGACCGATCGTAGCCAGATCTGCAGGACCAAAGAGGTTGTGGGTCATGAAGGGCTCATGAACAGGAACAAATACCATCTCAGAAACTACTAAGGATTCAGAAACTGCGTCTCGTGACCCATGAATAGTACTCTGCGCGCACTCTTTTCAGCCTAGGACCCTGGGATCAGATAGTGGGTTGTCTAATGGTAGGCCAAAAGAAAATTCCAGTTGGCAATTGTGCAGCAATACAGTAAATGGCTCGATTTTTATGTGTTGGCCTATGTTGGCTCCAAATTTCAGAAGCCACCACGTAGTATCAGACATGATTTGGCAACATCCCATTTTGAGATCTCTTTCGGTAGGTGCCGCGTTGTGCTGCACTTCTCAAAGCAATGGCCGCTTTCCATAGCGCAGCTCAACAGGAGAACTTTAGAAGCTGGGCACCGCGAAAATTGATGTTCCAATTGCACACCCTTTTAGACATCATCAAACTTAGGGAATCAAGATATTATACCCTCCTGTAAGCTAATTTAGATGTGGAGAACATTTGAGAGCATTGAAAAACCCACCATTCGTAGATCCATGGTTTCACCATGGTAGTGTTCCACGTCGTTGTAACAGTTTTCCCCCATTGTTGCCCTAGTGACCCCATGGCTTCAGGAGCTGTCTGACTTGCGGCTTCTGCCATCCAATGTGATGCGCACCTTGCCATACACGACGTGCCCCAGATGGTCCACAGCTTGCTGGGGTCACCACAGGGATCAGATCTTGGACCAAACATAGTAACGCACCAATAGAAAAGATACAAACAAATGTCTCAGTCAAATAGTAGCAACTTACATTACATCATATTCTACATAAATGCTACATATAATGTCAATTAATTTCATACAACGATAATTTGTCTGTGTGATATAATACCTGGTTGGTGGTTTCAAAGATTTTTATTTTTCCATAATATATGAGATGTCATCCTTCCCATTGACATCCATTGACTTTCATATTTTTCAATATGGTTAAAACCACCAACCAGATACGAATTGTTTTTTTGGGGATGACCGCTGTCATCTTTGCCAGGTACATCGCCGTGGGCTCCTATGCGGTGCTCTGTTGGTCCCGCGAGGCAGCATTACTGGAGGTACCATGGGATGGCAGCCATGGCATGACCTCACCATAGAAATCACCATATTTGGATGATAAAACTTGTGGACAACTTGGGGAAAAACCGTGGATTTTCCAAATAGATATATCATGATATATCGAAAGTGAACATTTTGATGTTTTGAAAAACCTGGTGAAATTTGATGTTCTATCTGTTTTTTTCTCAACTCCTTCAGGGCAGGGAGGCAAGTAGACTAAATAGACTTAACTTCAGCTATGAGGTTTGTCTTCTGACCAACGAGATCTTGAATGCAGTCTTCAAGAAGCTTTCAACCTTGTTGCTTGGAAAAGAGGACCGGGGGGGGGTCACGCCCCATGCATGGTGGAATTATGAAGAGCGATTACCACGGCATGTTTTGCAACCCATCGGGTATTCAATAATATTTTTGAAACACGACCGGAATAACACATGATCAGGAATCATAATTGTATATAATTGTCACTAATTGTTCGCATCCTATCATTTCAGGATTTCGTGATTTCGTGATTCGCAATGAAGAATGTTTCGTTATTTTTCATGGTTTCTGCTGCACGTTCCCGCGCCAGGCGCGATGGCTAAGACGGCCTCGCGGCGCAGCAGACAGTGGCTGATCCAATAGGGCTGTGGGATGGCGCCGGCGCCGGGTGACCCTCCAAGTAGCCTTCAAAATGGTGTTTTACTCTATGAAAAACCATGAAAAACCATCACAGTCAGTACTTTTGCATATTTCTCTTCCTTCCTGTAGATTTTAATAAAGGTGCAACTACCTATTTCCTTCAACTTTAACATCTTCAACTCTGTCTTCAATCACTCCTGTCTTCGTCCCAGCTCCGGATGCAGTGGGCCACGCCTGTCACTACATATATATATATATATATATAGATTTAATAATAATATAATAATAATAATAATATAATTATAACTATATATATAATATAATATATATCTATATATAATAATTATATATAATATATATCTATATATAATATATATAATATATATCTATATATAATATATATAATATATATAAAAATACATATATATATATATACATAATTCCGGACGGTATGTCAGAAACTATGTCAGGAGAGTGTGTCACCGTGGGGATCACTCGAAATAAAGTATTGTTTTGCGAGTATTTGGAGGTTTTTGTTAATATTCAAATTAAATACACACCTCAGATCCCCAGGTTACTATTATAGATCAGGTTATAATTCGTCATTATAGGGGATCGATATCGGGGTATTTGATCATATTTGATATCAGGTGGATGGCAGTGCTTTAAAAGATAGACTAAAAATGGACCTTGCGTATCAAAGATGTTGCTCATTTTTGATGTCACCTGTGTTGTTATCTCTGACTGTGAGCAATCATCTTATTTGACACGAACCCCCAAAAGGATAGAAACAGTTCGAAATTTGGAAATCATTGGGGCAAACATCATCCACAACACCCTGGGACTACTTATCGGCATTTGTGTTGGGAACCCAAAATCAAATAAAATCAAGTCAAGAGATCTGTCGTTCCAAAAAATCACCCCATAAATCTACGGATTTTTCCTCCTTGGATGCAAGCCACTGGAGTGTGGGAGCTGTGGGAGGTGGATGCAAAGCGACCTGAGGCGGAATCTATCCACAACACTTTCCGAAGCTTAGCACGTCGAAGCCTGACTGCAGTTACTCCGATTGTTTGTTCAGCGCCCAAAACAAAGGGGATGTTTTTGGAGGGCGCAGATGGCAAGGAAATCTGATGGCAATGGAGAGAGAAAGAACCTATGTCAAGCTTACAATCTATACTCACCTTGGTAGACTATTGGTTTATACCATAATATGCTCACTTTGTACCAACAATTTATATTTATTATTATGGATAACCTATGATTTATATTCATTATATCTAATAAGAATAATATATTCTCTTTTGGTTTAGTTGATGGTAGACTATTGGTATGCTAACCCCATTGCTGGATGGCTCGGTGCTGCACGAGTACCTGAGTACCGGAGTGAGCTGCAGAATGGAACAAAATGGCTCGGAACCTTCGAAGTTTGTTCAGGGGGTTGTTATGGTTTGTCAACAATAGTAATTTTGCAGTTTTAGTATGTTAGTGTTTTGTTTATCTATCTTTATTTGTGTGTATCCAATATATATATATATATACACATTATACTATATCATATAATATTTGATTATATTATTAAGGGCTGCCGCCCCCTGCCGCCGACCCCTGGCATCTCCTGAACAAGGAGAGCCCTGAACAAGGGCCGGTCGGGCGCTCAGCAAACAGTACGTAGTCTCCTGAACAAGGAGAACCCCGA
>Ga0126342_10022178_pt1 | contig 10520 bp, 10 predicted proteins | sample Cyp1metagenome_FD_92528 | JGI IMG/M metagenome (GOLD analysis project Ga0126342, IMG submission 92528) | Coral microbial communities from Lord Howe Island, Old Settlement Bay, Australia - Cyphastrea 1 metagenome | ecosystem: Host-associated > Invertebrates > Cnidaria > Coral ...
CGCCGAAGAGACTTAGGCTATGGAATCCTGTTCCTGCCATCATTAATCCGTCTTGGGTTGCAAAGTTGGACCACTGTTTGAAACCAACCGCTGTTGGGGATCTACGTCGGCTTATTTTTTTTGAGGAAAGCATTCGAGCGCCTTGCAGAGATGCTTTCCATTAAAGAAGGAACTGATGAGCTCTTGGACTTTGGGGATGCCTCGGCATCAACATATTGGATCATGAACACACCAGACCTGACGAGACGACACACCACCAGCTGTTGCACAGAGTGACTATCTATATCTACAGCCTCTGCACTCGAGCAGTCTCAAGTCTGATGGCCACATGTTTTGGTTTATGAGTATACTGATGCAGTATACAGTATACCACCTGTACCTCTCAAATCGTCAATCACACAACGCTTCAACCTTGTTGTGCTACCACCATGACACTGCTCAACATGGCAACACCGTGGTTCACCTTGGTGGCTCCATCTGAGTCAATCAACACGTCATCAAAATCCAAGGCACGAGTGGAGCCACCTACAAGGACTACATCAGAAATCTTGGATTTTGGAAGGCCGCTGTCTCCCAAACACCTTGGCAAATGGTGGCAAATGGTGGCAAACGATGACTGTTCGGCTAGCAATTCATATGGCTCAGGCCCTGGCTGGGAGACAGGTTCCATTGCCTTCTTGAAGTAGTCCATGCCTGAACTTCGGCAGAAGAATCCAAACCTTAGGATACCTATGGATACCTTATGCATTATGAGAACTATGAGTCCTATGAGTCATGAATTTAAAAGCGTTTGAGGAATCGACACTGAAGCATGGCTTTAGAACATGTTGGAACTTAAAATGGGCAGCTGTTAGAGTCAAATATACTTACTTAAATATGCACGGTACTGAGTGTAACATACATGGACCACACCAACTTGACGTTGAAGATAGGGACGGGTTCAAGAAGTCAGCTTAGTGGCAGAGCTCCTCGAACTTGGCCCGAGAGAGGCGCAAGCTGAAGTCGGCGCCTTCATGCAAAGAGTCCACCCTCAAAAGCACGGCTGTGTCAGGCTATGGCAGCAGATGCAACTTGACAGTCGCCAAAATGATACTGTTTAAATCCATTGTGCAAGTGGAATCATGTTGAATCATGTTGAATTCATGTTGAAATCAAGTTGAGTTCATGTTGAGTTCATGTTGAATTCAAGTCTAAGTGCTGAATGGGCCGAAGCATTGGCGAAATGCTGGCGCTGTGTCTGAGGCTCTGAGGCTCAGGCTCGATGGTTACCGAGGTCTGGGTGGAGAGCTGGCGCTTCGCACGCTCACACTGTGTTCTGAGGCGACGAATTGCACGTTGATTCCTCGGCCACGGAGTGTGCAACTGATGTTGTGCTGTGTCAGTGGCTGTCAGTGGCAAAAAAGGCCAAAAAGTGCTAAACAGGATTAAACAGGATCGAAAATGGTGCCAATGTTTCTTGCCAATTTCGCTACTCAATTTAGCTCCTGCACCAATGCACCAATCCTGGTGGAGAAAATCAAAAAAGGATAAAAAAGGCCTCAAAGCAGCCTGAGGGGCCGAGTTGGGTCAGATTTGTGCTTCCGTCGGAATTCTGAAATGCAATAGCTGAGCATTCCTTGGCTCGGCATGTGCACGAAGCCAAGTCGACAAGGCAGAACAGCGGTCGAAATTGGTCAAGATACATCACTCAACGGAAACTGTGTGTGTGTGTATTATGTAAATTATGTATGTATAGATACTATGGACAGTTGATCAGTTGATCTAAAGCACGCTGCATCGGCTGCAGTCGAAGCTCTGTTGTCAAAGTCTTCTCCACCCAGGTGCGGATCTCCAGCCGTGGCCTTCACTTCGAAGACGGCATCGGTGATCGTCAAAATGGAGACCTCGCTTTCACAACTTTGCCACAACTTTGCCACAACTTTGCCACAACTTTGCCACAACTTTGCCACAACTTTGCCACAACTTTGCCACAACTTTGCCACATGTCCAACGAGTTGTCCATCTCTACCTATATATATATACATATATCTCTATAAAAAGTTCGAAGAGTTGCTGCTGAGTCACATCAAAAGTCCCTCCGCCCATGTCGAAAACCAAAATGTGAGTCTCTTTCTCCTGGTGTCAAGACCGCAGCTTAACATTTCACAGACCACTGCAGGCTCTCTTCGTCTGACACCATCAAACTGTGCAAGTTCTGGGGCTTCTTGTCACTCTTGTCATTGCCAAAAGTCTCGAACAAGGAACATGTGTCTAAATAATTCTAAATATACAAATGCCATAGCAACATCCTGCAACCAAGAATATCCTGCCTTCTTTTTGTCTTTAGATTTAGCATCCAAGCCATAGGCAATAGCAGCAGCTGTGGGCTCGTTGACTATTCTCAAAACATTCCTTGGATGCTCAATTGAAACATCTGACATTGCTGGCGGTGGGCGTAGTGAGTGCAGAGCGGGTGCACAATCCAAATGAGCTGCGAAGCTTGTGCTGTCAAGGCACAGACCAGCAATCTCACCAGCATCCTTTGTTGCTTGCCTGTGAGGCCACAGGCAAGAGTAGACTGGGGATAGCTTCGGATAGCTTCGGATGCTCAAATGCCGTTTTCCTTAATCTTGCCTCTGCGAATCGTTGAAGTATGCTGGGACTGTAATCACAGCACTTCGCACACGTTGCCCTACGAAAGCCTGCGGACTGTCATGCGAAGCAAGGAGAAAGCCGACACAAATAAGAACGTGTTCATGCAATGCACTGAATTAGCTACCAGCAGCCAGCAAAGAGAATTCGGGCAGAAATACCTTCGCACTGACATTCAACCATCTTCAACCTATCTGTGCTCTTCGTGCTTGCTTTCATCGGTGTAGTTTTCTCGGTGGCCTCCGCCGTCTGCTTCATCTTTGTCAGAATCCTTAGATCCGTCTGCAATTCCTTCGGCCAACTTTGCCCGGCATCCTATGAGTCCCACGTCAAACACCAGCAATTTCTTTGGTTTTGCACAGGTCTCTGCCAAGAGGCATGGAGGAAATTTCCTCAGGATGAAACTTTTTATCGACGCCCTGGTACACCACCTGCGTCTCCAGACTGACGTGCATTGGTATAGGGCTGTCGCAGGGAGCGTTCAGGTGGTGCATACGCCAAACAGGAAACCGAAAACTGTTCGGGATATTGGTGCCCAACAGCCTCTATACATTCTACATTGTTTCGCTCACCACTTTGCAAAGGCTACTTACTGTTGCTGAAAGGACTGTGATAAATTGAAGATAAATTGAAGGACATACCATCTTTGGACAGCAATCATAGAAATATGAACGTGACCGTGGCATCTGCACTGCCTCAATCAAAGGCTTGTCATCTGCAGAACCATCTGACACCACCTGAACAAAACCACAATCAAAGAGGTGTTGAACTTCAAATCGTCAAATCAAAGGATCTTCATCTTCCATTGAAACTTATTGAAATTTCTTGAAACTTCCCAATCTTGCCAATCTTCCCATGCTGCCGCATGGTGCGCTATGCTGCACCCGGCCTTGAAGGGCCAAAGCTTCAAATCCGCTTGGACAACTGGGTCCTGCCACATTGGCAGAGCGGAAGCGCCCAATGTCATTTCAAGAAAGAAGCATGACAAATATATATATATAAGGTAACTAAATATAGTGTATATAGCGTGTGTATGTGTATCTTTATATATATATATATGTGTGTGTGTGTAATATACATGTATCCATCAAGCGCTCCTGAAACTTCCGACCGATTAGTCTCTTGGCATCGAAGACCGTGTTGGTCGGATTGCTCGCAACCTACCAGAAATTGAACTGATAACCCCCTGAACCACGAAGGATGTGCACACCATCATCGCAAGACTGTTGGGCCTGGTTCTTGGCAGCATCGCCCAAGAGTCGCTCGTTTTCCGTCCATGCAACATAAGACGGCGTCCTGAGCATGAACCATTTTGAACCTATGTCGATGCAAGCACTGCAACATGTCTAGTGCAGAAGAAGCGTCGTCCGGTTGCCCTGATCATTGGCTATGATCTGCACCTGACAATTCTCACCGCTTTGTCGAGTCTAAAGTCAACTTTAAGGGTTTGCCCCCCAAAAAAAAAAACATTGGAAGACCGCCTGCAGAGAAATTGATCCTACAGTACCAAAAAGATCCAAAAAGCACAAAGGCTCCCGGTGCCAAACATCAGATGAAAATGCGTTGAACTTCGCCTCACCGTCCTTGAAGATTCCAACACAAGAGTATGTAGTTCCAAGGTCGATTCCCATGGAATAGCTCCTCAGGAGACTTCCACAACTGACATCACCATCTCTATCCCAGATTCCCATTGAAGCCCCTGGACAGCACGTGTGTCAAGCGGCTTTTTTTCGTCATCAGCTGGAGGTCCATCCGGCATCTCGGCACAGGAAAAACGGGTCTGGTTCGACCCTGCTAGTGTGGTAACACCCGCTCCTATCACCTCAATCCGTCTTGAAAACGCTTCAACGGCCAAGGCTTACCCTTCTGCAAGAGGTTACCACGGATTGACAAGCAAAAGATATGTCAATGCTATGACAATGCGTAGCTACGAGCCAAAGGCTGCCGGACGCGCAAAAACATCAAGTATGCTGCCGGATCTGCAGGGCCAACGTTGGAGTTCTAAAGACTTGGCGCAACCCCGATAAAATCCGTTAAAATCCCCTGAGGCTTCCAACGGCCTCATTGGAAGCGATTTGAAGTGCTGTCTGTCCCCCCTTGTCCTCCGACATAAGGAGAACTCTGGAGCCACGTTTGCTCAAATACTGTGGCCCAAAATTAAGGAATCTTGCCTCTGCATTGATATCAATCTTGTTCTTCAGAAGAAGGCGAAGGGCGTTCAACTGACCTTTCGATTCAACGATTGAACATCATGGAAGGATCTGATTGAGAATTATTCAGCACTTTGTTCAGCACCCTTCATCTCAACGCCATTTGGATGAGCTCTTGCAGTTGAGCCTTCTTCAGCGGCATAATGCAAAGCTACCTGGGATCAAATAGAATCTTGATTTGTCGTTTAAATCGTCTTGAAACATCCCAATATAGTGCGATATACGATATACTTTGATAATCTGTGCATATCATCCTGCCCATCATCTCGCCATAAACCTCATCTGCGCACTAAATGCACAAATCAAAAAGCCAAACAAAGGCTGCAGCTCTGCCATAGAAGTCTCGGTGGTTTATGTCAGCGCACTGCTGCAGCAACCTGCGAGAAATAGTGTCGTGAATCTTCGTGAGGCTTCCAGCATTTCCGGGACGACTTCCTCAAAACTTCTGACAACTGTCCAGCTGAGTGTCCAGCACTTTGGTCACCTGAGCTGAGTTACTGCAGTGTGACCGCAGGGCCAAAGTTGCCGAAAAGTTCCCACACTGTCGCACAGTGTTGCCTCGCCCTGCGACTGGGGATGCGCGTTCAAAGCTGCATAGAACAACGGCGTCCTTGCTTGGCATGACAGGTCAAAAAGAGGTTGCTTCAAAGATCACCAAGAGAACTTATGCAATTCATATAATTAATATGCCTTTAAACAAACCAAATGCCGCCTTCCGTGCACATCAGCGCAAAAAACCAGCTGTGGAAATTGACCTCAGCTGCAAACAGAATAGCAACCCGGGCATTGCCCCTGGCAGCTGCCATTGCCAGTCGTTTCCATATTCAGCAAGGGCCCTCGGCTTGCCAGCAAGTCGGAGAGTGATGGGTCCTGGGTGAACAGCTTCGAACTGCTAGCAACTAGCGGCAACTAGCGGCAACTAGCAGCTACAGCCACCTCTGTTCCCAGTCAATCCAGCCTCACAGCAAGCAGCCAAATGTAGTGCATTTCGGCCATTTCGATCCTTGCAGTCACATCAAGTAGAGCAAAAGCGGCTTGGATGGTCCAGCATCAGGACCCACGTCCACAAAGTATTGCACGAACCTCTACGCAAACATCATCAATCTGTGTGTGTGTGTGCCTCCAAGTTGGGCTTGACGCCACAATCTAGCAAGAACTTGGCCGCATTCGCCTTCGTACAGCCACATTATGCCACTTTCATTTTTACAATGCCACCATTCTTGGTGGATGATGATTTTTTTTGCCAGGGCGTCGCAGAGGATTTGCCCTACATCATGGCCCTCGTCTCCCGCAAAGCAGCACTATCATAGGCACTAACTAAGCTGGATGTATAAACATTACAACTGTAGGTCTGTTAAAGCACCTATGAAAAGAATGAATCGGTAGAATGTACAATGCCATCTATGTAAGCACACCTTTCCGTGCTCGCAGGCCAAATGAAGAGGTGAGCGACCAAAGCGGTCCAAAGCCTTGACAATCGATCTGAGATCAAAGAAATATAAACAAGATCAGGTAAACATCAACCAGTCATACAGAATATCCAAACAGCATTGTCGTTTTGCCTATGGCCCATGATGGCCTACGGCACATGGGTTGGCACTTCGCATAATTTTGTGTCGAAACTGGTGCCAAAACTTCGACCTCCAACTCACAACCGTGGTCGTGGAGGAGTTGGAGCACCTGATCGGGCTGTGTGCTGTGGCTGCTATGGTTCCCTGGAGTCACCACTGACCCGTGCTGAATTTCATGGCCGCCTCTGCATGACCTTCACGCCTCAAAGATGTGGCGGTGTGGCACAATGCGACTTGTTTTCTGATCTAGATGGCTTTCACCAAGAGCTGGCCACCACGTATCATTGTCCACCACGTCCTGTTCAGCCTATTGGCACTGACACTCAATCGTGATAAATAATCAAATAATCAATTGCAGTCGTAGTCAAAACCAAATCTAAAGCACTTCAAATAGTCCATCGCTCATCGTGACGATAACAACCATCAGCGACAGCAACTTCAGCATTTCCATCATCATCATCATCATCATCATCATCATATCACCACCACCACCACCACCACCATCATCATCATCATCATCATCATCATTATCATCCCATCCTGCTCGGCATCACCATTTTCACATCGTTTTCATATGCATCCTCTTTTCTGCATCTGGTGAAACATATTTATGCACATCCACCCTTTTTCCCTCATAATCAGAATCGGTGTCTATTCATCGGCGTTATCATCTTCATCTTCTTCATCGGCATCATCACCATCGTCGTCCTCATCATCACCAACCACATAACCAAAAAATAGTGACGTATAGAGTATGTATGCAGTGACGTGTGACATGCGGAGTAAACAGAGTAAACATGCAAACATTTTGGCAAATCCTCGATCTATTGCTCGTCAAGATTGAGGTTCTGGCGCCGCCAGGTGGGCAGCACTTCTCCTCAGCACATCCCCAGCTCTCATAGGTCCATTATGTTGTGAATGATACAAATATGCATATGTATATACACATGTATATATAGAGAGAGAGGGAAATCCTTAGCCAATTTAGCCACCTCTCTTTCTTTTGAATACTCTGAGGTCCCATCTGTTGCTGATCAGTTGCGACCATAAGTCGCCGCCGGTCTCGGCTTTCCAGCCTTGGCACTTGCATACGGCAGTGTTTCCAGGCAGAGCGCCTCTCTCAATACTCCTTTCCAACGCTAAAAAAACATGTGCATTGTATTGTGAACTGTTGGTTGCATAAGTCTGTCTTTTCATGAGCAGTTTGCCCTTTGCGGATGCGATCCACACTGCCATTGCTTGCAGCCTGCATGCAAACAGATGTAATCGATTGCCAAATTCCACTGACATTAATCACCTCACTGGCAGATGAATCTGGAAGTTCACCAAGGTGCTACCTGCAAGAACGATGACGCAACAATGCGACCGTCTGGATCAATTTCCAAGCTCCTGAGGCATGGCTTCAAAAAGTGGCAATTTCAAAAGTAACCTGCGTTACCAGAGATGCAGAATCAACATGCTACGATTGCAAGTGTTGTGAAAAACAAACAATGCAAACGTAGTTCTGACAATCATTGTTTGTATCCAACAAGCTGTCCTCATTGGTACGTCTGGCCCCCGACATGGCAATCTCGTGTTTGTTTACAATTCCATTGCAGTGTCATGCAAGGTTGATCTTCCACGTTTCACTCTTTTGAAAACATATTTCCAGCAAAATCAACTTACGAGGGTGCAACTGGTGTGCCCGGCTCGCCCTGCAAGACTAGGAACACGCAATCGGATTTGTTCATGTTGAACGCAATCATGCACTGTGCAATGCTGCAATCAGAAATGGGGCTGCGTCGAATGTTCATTGCAGTTTGGCCTCTGACGGATGGACGGACGGACAGACAGTGAGAGAGAGAGAGAGAGACAGCGATAGCTGGATGGATAGATGTATACATGGATACAAGGACACAAGGATAGATGGATGGATTGATAGATAGATTTATTAATGGGTTAGATAAATAAATAGATTTAGTAACTAAATAAATAAATAAATAAATAGATCAACAAATAAATAGATGGATAGGTAGGTAGACAGGTAGGTAGGTAATTGGTAGAAACACAGGTAGTGCGTTTGCGCTCTTGATTAGAATTTCTGCAAAGTTTGCACAGGTTGTTGCAACATGTTTCAGTACAATAACTGGTTTCGGATTGGTTTTTCCGGGGCGGGGGGGAACATGCCCTGGCCACAAATGATTAAACACTCATGGCCGGAACGAAGGCATGACTATCTTGCACCTTTATGTTTCGAAACACTTTCAGGAGTGTGGCCACAGGGCATGACATGACCTAGAATCTGAGCAAAAACGTTGCATTTATATTTATACAAATATTTGAATGATCAGCTCCTTAGCCACTATTGTTGCCCATGTCTTTGCAGGACCATGGTCGATTTGAATTGACTCGGAGGGAGAAAGAAAAGGAAACGATGTTTGCCAGCATTGTTTCTTGCAAACGACCTGCAGTGTGCCTAGCCAGGTTTGCAGAAGTTACAGTGATAGTAATAATGCGTGACAGACGGAATGATTGAAGAACTGAGTTGGCCACCGCAACACTGCATGATAATTGAACCCTTGAATGGTTCTTTGAACAAATCCATCTGTGAGTTTTCCATTTCTTTTCAAACACCTCCTCTTTCCGCAGCTAACTCTCTTCAACTACCTTTCCTTCGCCCTATTTTCTCTACAGTTTCTCTCGTCTCTCAATTGTTTTGTTTCATTTTGTTCACTTGTTTTCTTTCATATGTCCTCTCCAAAGGTAAGTCTCACTACGTTGCCCCTACAAAAACGCATCCCGTGCTCCCACGGTTGTTGCTCCCGTGGTAGGCGCCAACAAAATGCTGTGGACGGTATCGATGGCAAATTAAAATTCATTCAATGTATTTCCGTGGCGATTTGCGCTACTAAGTACTGGCACTCCATTTCCACCATCAAAACCCCTTCCACTTGTCTTGATTGCGCAACCTAGGCCGTGGAAAAATTGTTTGGCGATGGGGATTGGCAGACAGAGGCGGCAAAGAATCAAGAAAAATTGAAAGATATTATCGCGGTATGCCGCGGTATGAAACTTAGAATGGGTCAAAAAGTGTAAACAATTGATTGGGGAGAACTTAGAATGCCCCCCAGTTAGAATGCCCCCTTCAAATTTGGAATGACTCAGTACCCATATGCCAAAATATTATGTGTGTACTACTTCAAAATGCTAAGGACAACCGAAGGAAAATGATCCAGAATACTAAACTGTGTGTGTGTGCATGTGTATCTATTTCTATCTATATGTATATTTAAAGACATAAATAAGTAAATAAATAAGTATACATATGTATATATATATGTATACACATAACAAACGCTATCGCACTACTTTTCCTTTTTTTACATCTTCATTTTTTTCCGGACATGTTTTTCATTTTTTCCCACAAATTTGCAAAAAAAAACGCGGCTACACCATTTTTCTTTGAGTTTTGGAAGGTTTTTGTTTATGTCCTTACATTTTCCTTCATTTTTGCTGAGACGTGTTGCAAAAAAAAAAGGCGGCTACATTTTTTGATCCATGATTGATGTTTTCGGCCCGTATATTTCGGAATGTTTTCTTCATGTTTCCTCACACATGTTGCAAAACAACGTGGCTACACCATTTTTCCCCAGTTTTTTATTTTTTTTATTCTGTCCTTTCATTGTTTCCATTTCTGCTGAGACGTGTTGCAAAAAAAAAACGCGGCTACACTTCTGTGGGGTCAAATGTGAAAAATTGTCGGGCATTCTATGTTTTAGGGCATCCATGATTAATTCCTCAAAAATAACAGGAAATAGAAACTTTTTTTACCATATTACATGGGTAAGTCGCGCATTCTGAATTCAACCACATATTTACATGTACACACATATACATATATACATATCGACATATCTACATATCGACATATCTACAGATATACATATATACATATCTGCATATCTACATATATACATATATACATGTACACATATATGCATATATACATATATACACATATATACATATAGACATATAGACATATAGACATATAGACATATATACATATATACATATATACATATATCCATATATGCATATATACATATATACATATATACAAATATAC
>Ga0126342_10022179_pt1 | contig 10520 bp, 8 predicted proteins | sample Cyp1metagenome_FD_92528 | JGI IMG/M metagenome (GOLD analysis project Ga0126342, IMG submission 92528) | Coral microbial communities from Lord Howe Island, Old Settlement Bay, Australia - Cyphastrea 1 metagenome | ecosystem: Host-associated > Invertebrates > Cnidaria > Coral ...
CCAGTGGCAGCACCATCACCAACCTTTTCTGCGGTACTCGAGCCCCACGCTCCGAGTGCTTGAAGTCACACGGACTCAACTTGTATTAATGGCTTCATCCATCATGAGTGGAACTTTTCTCACCTTGATTTGATTGGCTTTTTGATCATTTTGATATATTTTGATAAGTGTTAGTTGAACAACTCGACTGTAATTTAGTGCTTGGGGCTATGCATCACTGTTGGATGGTCCGTGCTCTGCTGCTCTGGTTCTGACTGGAATTGAGTGGTTGGTCCCAACGAGAACACCTGTAAACATAGCTTTATGCAAGTGACATAGCCGGGGAAAGGAGACATATGGAGACATACACATCTTGCACCCATATGGCCCATACGCAACTGAATGTACAACATGTACCCTCAAGTAAACTAACATAGCTATGGATTATGGCCCATTTATAGATTTACCTATTAAACATGGTGATGTTCAATAGCAAACTGCAAACGTTTACCAGAGGGTATATAGATGCAATGCAATCTGAGGCCCACCCATCTGATATCTGTGTGCCACACCCGGCGTCATTAAAGCAGCACCGACCTCAGAGTGCTCCAAGATTCGCTCAACCGTTCAGCGATTCGGGCATGCCATGGTGGTAAAACAAAAACCCGCGTGGTGGGAAAAACACTGTAATTACATGTTTAACAGGCCGTTTTGGCGAAAACAAGTTTGTAAATATCCCATGCAGTGATTGGGATATACCCTGATGGATCTGTCCAACCTACAGATACTTACCATTATGCTAAGAGTACGTCAGCTGCAGCCTGGTCAAATCTCCGTACAGATCTAGGATGAGGTTCGCCCCAGGGTTTCTTCAATGTGGTCATGTTGGCCGTGCACGATCGACCTTAACATGTGGGTGTGTTTGAAAACGGGGTATGCCCCCAAAAGGTGGGGAACATCATGGCAGTAGATTTATAGGGTACTTGGATATACCCTATTTCTCCCAACACGCAACAAGAAACACACAACATTTGGAGGTAAAGAACCTTTCAAATTGCTGATGGGCAACACAACCCCAGTCAACTCCCACCAAGAGGTATTGGATAGTTGTTTCGCAGGGGCATGCAGGGGCTTAAAAAAAAGAACCCCTACTATGCTGAGACATGCTAACCTGATTTACAGGCTTGCAAGCATTGCATAGTTTGCGTAGCATTCATGTCCCGTCTTTCATGGGGAACCCACACGCATTTCAATCATGTCGTGTGTGATACTGCATGCGCCGTCATTACGAAGTTTTCATCCTTCTTTCGCATTGGCTTCCGCTAGCACGGCACATCACCCCGTGCAATTCCCCGGTTTCAGGGAGCACGGGGTGGACCGAGTGTTCTTGACGAGGGGAAGTACCAAAGAGGAGCCGCAAGAACTTGCTTTCAAAATCTTTCCAGCAAACCAATGTGGATGTGGAAAATCTGGATTATTGGCCTGGGGAAACTAGTGATTTTCATTGGTTACGTATCGGCATGTATGAGAATGTATGTTCAGTGGATCTCAATCTCTAAATTCAAAACAAAAACAGAAAAACATAAGAAAAGGACCGGCGGGGGGGGGGGACTTGGGGGCACTAGATTGATACTAGCACTAGATAGGGACCTCTGACTTCACCATTTCACCATGACTCAACCATTTAGGGGAGCTTCTAACCTCATCATGCTTCAACCATTTAGGGTCTTAACTTTAGGGGACTTGGGGGGGGGTACCAAAACCCTGAAGCTCCAGTGGAAAGGAGGCGGGCACAAGCGAGACAAACTCGCGGGGACAAGCGAAGCAGTATATAACCTCCTTGGACAAATTTTAACGATGTAAAAGAAAATAATGCAATGAACAGCAAGTATTCAATCAAGAGTTGGTTTTTCAGGGACCAACCTTGGCAAGGATTGAGCTCACGTTTCATTTGGTGGACCTACTGTTCATCCCCAAAGTCTGTGTGCCAAGGGTGCGTAAAACAAAACTGTGCAGAGAAAAAAACATAGAGGATTTTGGAGCATCGAAGAAACAACATCAGGGATCACGCTGCAAGAAAAACTGCAGAGATACATGCATATTACATATATATATATATACATATATATATACATATATATATATATACCTGGGTCTTCCATAGGGGTGACTTTTTCTTGACAACATGCATGTTGTCAAGAAAACCCAGCCACTGTTTGCAATTTGGTCAAGTTTCTTAGAAATGGACAACATTTGAGACTGGCCCTGGTCAAACCATGATAGGGGCTTGAAGCATCCTACAATATTTCCTGAGACCAAAACATAAGGTATGTATCTCTTGTATGGCAAGTCACGCAACGCGACTTAAAACTTCGTTGATCAAATGGAACAGCGAGATTTGTGAGCACCTCTCAGAAAAGGTAAGCCCCTTCTGAAAAAAAAACAACATCGAATCAAACACCTGGAAGTGCTAGACTCAAACCTATCAAAAGATCATGGAAAATTGTGATCCGGGGAGTTTCCCCCCCAATTTCCCGCGTTTAAAAACGCCCATTTCCCGGGCAGTTCCGCCCATTTCAATTCCACTAAACTGCCAAATAATTTGCGGATTTTCTGAATTAGCTGTAGATTTTAGCCACACAGGCAAGGTCCGTGCTAGTTGTGAAGTAGTCCATGGGTAAATAAGTGGTCGAGAGCTTGGGCTTGCATTCAGCTAGGGTTTCTATTTTTTTGAAACTGTTTGTTGGTTTTCTAGCTGACAGGGTGTCATAAGTTCCTAGGGTGAAAGCTACTATCTGTTTTGCTGAATCAATGAATGCAAAGGACATCACATAAACACATCAAAACCATTCAAAACCAAGTTCTGTCAGGATGGTTTCCGCAAATTTGGGCCAAGTTCTGTCCAATTGTCCATTCTAAGGTGATTGTCAGAAAAAAGTGCTACTGTGCAAGTTCCAGATATGTATGTATGTGATACATACCTAAATTACATAAATCATAAATTAAATATAGTACATCATCATATACTTAAATATACTGAAATAAGATGTGTTTTTCCTTTACACGAGTGCTCCACCTTTTGCACAACCCTTCGACGGTACATGCATGTAAAGCGCAAGCCTCCTTCTTGTCATTGTCGGAGTCATGGCTTCTACACACGCGACTGTAAGGTGGCATTTCATGCAGCAACCCACCATCCATCAACAACGATTCGCACTGAACAAATAGATATAAATAAACTCAACTGTTGGGGTCTGCCTCTCTCTCTTCCCATTTCCAGGTCCAGTTGAGGGGCGCTGCCACTTCGCATCCTGGCTGTGCCGTCAAGCCTTTGGACTGGCACCGGCAGGAGAGGGGCATCTGGCCGCTGTGGTCTTTGACAGCGCCAGAGGCCCAGTGGAAAAACGGGCGCCCCGCGGTGGAAGCAACGGCTGGTTATGATGGCTGGTCACACATCAGTTACGTTGCAGTTGCTTGATGTGAATATAATTATATAATTACAGTATATAGTACAAGTCGGTGTGTGACACATATAATAATGTGCTTGGTGTTATATTTGCATCCGGCTGTATAGGTATACGTGACATTTGGCGAAGCAACTTGAATTGAATGTAAAGTCCGGTTCCCAACCTCATCTAATTAACACATCCAATCATAGATTCATCATCTGCCCATGCCCTAGTCACACAAGGAACATCCTTGCAGCCAGTGCCTGTTACGGCTGCATGACTGCCGCACTAATGGCCTTGGGGATAACATCGATGTGAAGCCAGGGTTCCCATGAACGAGATCATGTGGGGTGCGTGGCTGCCCCCAACATGCACGAAACTAAGAAAAACAATCAGCAAACATCTCCACATGTCTCCAACAAATCCTGTGGGCTAAGGGGTCAGCAACGACCCATGCATGTCTGTTTAAGACTTTTAGCGATGCGGTTGACATGTCAAGAGTCAAGATATGGCAAGTATACCTTATAATATCTCGTATTTTCTCCATGCGTTTAAGTGTTCAACGTGTTCAACATTGTTCAACCATCCAAATATTTGCCCTTAGTTTGCAATATCCCAGGTAATTCTTCCCAAGTTTGGTTGGTCACCTTGGTTTCATCGGTGACCAACCAAGGACCATGTGCTGTGCCGAGGCACAAGGAGGTGTCCCGCCGCAACTCCTGTCGTCATGGGGGGGACGAAAGTCACGGGCAAATCCGAGTTCTTCTGGTGCCATAGCAGCCACTGTACCTTTTTCATTCAACAGAATTGAACCAAATCCAAAGGAGGGGCCCCAGAAATGGTTGGCAGAATGCTTGCAGCCGATGCCAGGATGCAAGTCACACCTCTTGGAACACACCCAGTTGTGTTCACCCTTTGGATCATATACAACAACATGAAACACAAAGCTTAAAGAAGGAAAATCTTGGGATACCCTCTGGCCATTTTTGACATAGCTATGGAAGCCATGGCCCATGGTACCATTGATTTTCCCATTGATTTTCCATGGCTATGTTAGCTACTTACGCTACACATATGTTGCATGACCGGAGGGTACCCCGAATCCCAGCCGCCTCCTTTCAGCACTCGGCCCTCAGGGCCCAGCACGACCTCGCGATGGCAGGTCCTGGGGAGGATCGAAGCAACGCGTTGCGGAGGACCTGGAGGACCTGGAGGACCTGACCTGCTTTCAACCGGTTTTTCTGAGATTTATGACATACTGAAATATGATATAGAGTGTATATATATATATATATATGTGTGTGTGTGGGGGTGTGTGATATTTTTTCAACCACCCATTTCTGAGATATGAGATATTCAAGATATTACTGACATACTATAAGTCACATAGTCAGTCACTTTGGAGTTCATCATTGTCATAGTTCATCATCCCAAGTCAGGATGGGAGAGGACAACCCACATAAATTGACAGCGAGCTAGGTGTGCTGTGATGATCCGGGCGTTCACAAAAAGTTCACGGGATCTAAATTCTAAACAACTAACTTCATCTAACTTCAACAAAAATGGAAACTTCTGAGTTCGGAACCATTTCTTCAGTATCAAATATAGTGTTCCCCGCAGCACACATCTCCTTCCATCGAAGGAAGCAAGGTCGCAGTAGCGACCCATAGGCAAACCAGTGTCGAGGGGGCGATCCGCCAGCCACCAATCAGAGCCTCTTAGAGTCTTACCCTCTGGTAATTTAACATAGCTATTGAACATGGCCCATTTATAGTTGTTTTACCTATCAAAGATGGTGATTTTCCATAGCTATGTTAGTTTACCAGAGGGTAGTGGATTCGTGACAAGTTGATGGCCCGTTTGAAAACCCCAAGGTACCAATCCCTTGGAAAGGCCTACTGTGGATGGGCCAGCGAAATCCTGCACCACCAAACGGATGGTTCAATCATGTTAAATCCCTATAAATTGTGGGATAAACCACTGAATCAGAATCTATCAACTGGTGGATTTCGCAACCACAGTATGTCATCTATCTGACACCATCGAAAGTTCATCCCCAGCAGTGAACATCCGCCAGATCCGCATAACAAACGCTTGCTTTGGGGCTGCAGGTGTGCGGCTGCAAGGGCCTAATAACTTGCCAAGATGGGAATATTGGGAATGGATCAAGACTATTCAGATCTATTCAGTAGCATCAAAGCCAATACACCAGGAAAATCCGCTATCGTTGGTTATATATGGTTATATATCCCATTTGCTCTTTTCTTTTCCCTAATGCCATTACATCCCATGAAAATCCTTTTTTGGAAGATTATTCTGAGTACCCGAATATCTGGGCTTATCCCACAGATGTAGGGAACTAACCCCAGTTAGTAACTAGTTACAATATGCGGGATGATCCTTCAAGTATCATAGGGCTTTTCAAGAGGAGATTTGCAGGAAACAATGGGCTCTATACTTTTATTCTTGGCTTTACTCACAATTTCAGACATTTATAAATGGTTCTTTTTGAAAGTGTTCAACATCAATTAAGTTATAATTAATTCTATCAATCTCTTTATATTATCTAACTATATATATATAAATCCCATGAAACATCGCCATAAAATATATCTCCAACGCCGGCCTCGCGCCAGAGCCACAAAGCATCGGCTGCCCAAACGAAAGGCCAGGTGGCCCAGACGCAGATGCTCGGGACCACCTTGTGGAGATATCCCCATGAGAATTGGTTGTATATAACACCTTGGTTATTATATGCCACCCCAAGTATATAACACATGGGATGTAGAATATATATATATATATGTATATATATATATGCGAATTGTATTATTTCACTAAGCTGAATAGTTCGGCCATTTTGGGATGATTCCCCTTACTAACCATGATTCCAGTGAGGTCGCAGTGAGGTCGTTATAATTTACTCAGATAATTATATGTCTATGGATCCGAACACTGTCTGAGAAGGTACTTAACACCCTTTATAAATCATACCTCAAGTACTTCTTAAGAAGGTACTTGGATCCATAGGGATATGATATGATATAATTACCTAGGTCTTCAAACGAGCAAACATTGTAGTATATCAATGGAAGAGCCAAGTAGTTATATAATTGAATAATTGTATATTATATATAATTATATATATATATATATTATGTATGACATGTATCGACATGATTTATTATGGGATATGAAGAACCAACAATATGAAATGCTGGGTGGGGTATGCCTCCAAATAGATGGTAACTTTTATATACTTCAACTATTAATTAGGTAAATGATGATAATCCATCAGTTGTCGAGGGGAAAAATATTTTCAAACAAACCCTTTTGTGAATCATTGAGACAGCTCACCCTGAAGTAATTTCTGCATAGATCAATGGGAATTTCAGGATCCTAAATTGGAGGTACTTACCCGCTTTTTCAGGCTTAAATTTCAGGGAATATCCCAACAAAATATGGCCCACAATATGATACTAAGTTAGTACCTCCATTTTAGGATCCTGAATTTCCATGAATTTCCCATTTTTAACGAATATCTATAACATTCTATAACTGCATAATATCAAATCATACGCACCAACAATTTGCCTTACACTTTGGTAAACTAACAGTTTGCTATTGAACATGGCCATAGAAATAGTGAGTTTTCCCATTAAAAATGGTGATTTTCCATAGTTTTTTGTATGTTTACCAGAAGGTAACCCAATGGGTTACACAACCGCTTGGTTTTCCCAGGAACCCAATGGCTCCATCCCGAACGACCTGGCGTCCATCGCCGCGTCTCGGCGTGGCGGCAACTGGCGCGGAAGCGCAACAAGCCGGCGACGCCTTGCCACCTGAAACCATGGCATTTTTTTGGGTGGGAAGTGGGAACTCATGGGTTCAATGACAACTGGGGAAACTATGGGAAACTATCAGTTTTGCTGATTGTTGACAACTGGGGAAACTATCAGTTTTGTTGATTGATGACAACTGGGGAAACTAATGAAACTATGGGTTTTGTACGGGTTTTGATTGATGATTACCATTATACCATGTTATCTCACTATAAGTTGTTGATACATCCTGTTAATCAAAAAGGATACTCAAGATTTCTCGCCATAGCCATTGATTGATTTGTAAACCATGGGAAACTACCGGGTTTTCCCGTTTATAGAAGAGTTCCTGCAAACTGTCCCTACTCAGGCTGAGGTGGTTTCGAAAGAAGACATATCAGCCATTTTGACAACAAAAATCCAGGATTCTTTATACAATCCCTTCCTGCAAGTCATTGTGAGTGCTTGTGTTGACTCATCCTCAATCCAACTTGGCAATCGGAAACCATCCAGCTGAGTTAACTGGATGATGTCGACTCATAGCCAAAAAAGGTAACGTTTACCCACCAACTGCACCACTGAAACATGGGGATTCTATGGGTCCGAACTGACCTAACTGGCTCGCTGTCCCCTTGAGGGCGCCAATGTTCTCACTTCTATAATGAGACAAAAGAATAGGCCAAATGATCACTAGTTATAAGTCAGATAGTTACAATATATACTAATATATACTATATATAGTACATATACGTAGAAGTGCATTTGCACATGCAAATATATATATCTATATATGCGTCTTTCTCCCTCCCTATGAGGAGAAAAAAAAACTACATGATATCCGATGATGAGGCACCATCAACAAAAAATAGTGATCAGTTAATTACATTTAAATTACTGCTTTTCAGCCCCAGCATCCCATGAAAAATCAACGCCTGTGTTCGCAGATCCAGGGCCGTGCTGTGAACTCCTCCAATGGTGGCGACGGTGACAAAGTGGGCGTGGCCCGACATCCCTCTGAGTGCGGCGACGTGGCGGCACAATGGCTCTGGCCGCCTGCGGAGCTGAAGACTGTAGAAACCCCCAGGGGATGGGCAAACCGAAAACGTGAAAGTGGCTTTACAACTAACATGACTATAGGATTTATGTTAGTTATAATCTGTTATAATCATCACCGAAAAGATTGGCTTATAAATTTAAAATGAGTTGACCTTGCAAGTTAGTGATTAATCATAAATTCAATGGGAATTTCAGGATCCTAAAATGAAGGTACTGTACCATATAAGGCCATATTTTGTGGGGATATCCCCTTACATAGGCCTTATAATGGTACAGTACCTCCATTTTAGGATCCTGAAATTCCCATTGATAAATGATAACTTATAAAAAGGCACTATTGATAAACGAGCTTACATCTGGGGAGCCGCAGAAGATGGGTTTGTCCATATATGTCCGACATATGTCCTATAATGAGCCATGGTCTTGACATGTTTCGACCAAAGCAACATGCAGTGTGTAAAAGAAAACATATTGGCTATAGAGTATAAGAAAAAGGGAGTTGCAACGCCACAAACCATCTGAGTGTCCAACCATTTAGGTGTCAAGTTGCATTCTAAATAGGAACATGCCGATCTACAATTTCATAAATCCCTTGTTGGGGGTGGTTCATTATTGGCTTTGCGGCACGCAACAAATACGCAACCCATTCGAAGAGCCACCGGATTTCAGGAGTGCAAGCAGTAGAGAATTATTCTTCAACCTAATGTATAAACAAGTTCGGGGTTCAAGCAACAAATAAGCAACAATGGCACCTCCAGTAATTGAAACATGACATAAATTCATATAAATTTGGTACTGCTGAATGACAATCTCTGTGTTTTTTCTTAACACGCTGTGATGACAGTGGTGGTCATGGTGGTCGAGCCAGTAAAAAATGGCTGCATCACCAACAAACAAAATGAGGGATCGTGATTTTACTTTTAAGCATCGAAGCAAAGTTCCCAGTTTGTCTAATCCAGATTTGCGCATATCACTTACATCGTATTACATCTTACATCCAGATTTATGTGAGTTCACAAGGCCAATCATGTCCTTTTGGTAAAAATATAGATTTTCCCATTAAAAAATGTGATTTTCCCATTAAAAATGTTGATTTTCCCATTAAAAATTGTGATTTTCCCATTAAAAATAGTGATTTTCCCATTAAAAATGTTGATTTTCCCATTAAAAATTGTAATTTTCCCATTAAAAATTGTGATTTTCCCATGAAAAATTGTGATTTTCCCATGAAAAATTGTGATTTTCCCATGAAAAATTGTGATTTTCCCATGAAAAATTGTGATTTTCCCATTAAAAATTGTGATTTTCCCATTAAAAATTGTGATTTTCCCATTAAAAATTGTGATTTTCCCATTAAAAATGATGATTTTCCCATTAAAAATGTTGATTTTCCCATTAAAAATTGTGATTTTCCCATTAAAAATTGTGATTTTCCCATTAAAAATTGTGATTTTCCTATTAAAAATGATGATTTTCCCATTAAAAATGTTGATTTTCCCATTAAAAATTGCGATTTTCCCATGAAAAATAGTGATTTTCCCATTAAAAATGCTGATTTTCCCATGAAAAATTGTGATTTTCCCATGAAAAATTGTGATTTTCCCATGAAAAATTGTGATTTCCCAATTAAAAATTGTGATTTTCCCATTAAAAATTGTGATTTTCCCATGAAAAATGATGATTTTCCCATGAAAAATTGTGATTTTCCCATGAACAATGGTGATTTTCCCATTAAAAATAGTGATTTTCCCATGAAAAATGGTGCTTTTCCCATGATAAATGGTGATTTTCCCATTAAACATTGTGATTTTCCCATGAAAAATTGAGATTTTCCCGTTAAAATATGTGATTTTCCCATTAAAAATGTTGATTTTCCCATTAAAAATAGTGATTTTCCCATGAAAAAATGTGATTTTCCCATTAAAAATTGTGATTTTTCCATAAAAAAATGTGATTTGCCCATTAAAAATGGTGATTTTCCCATGAAAAATAGTGATTTTCCCATTAAAAATTGTGATTTTCCCATGAAAAATTGTGATTTTCCCATGAAAAATGATGATTTTCCCATGAAAAATGATGATTGTCCGATTAAAAATGTTGATTTTCCCATTAATTAAAAATGTTGATTTTCCCATTAAAAATTGTGATTTTCCCATTAAAAATTGTGATTTTCCCATGAAAAATTGTGATTTTCCCATTAAAAATTGTGATTTTC
>Ga0126342_10022180_pt1 | contig 10520 bp, 8 predicted proteins | sample Cyp1metagenome_FD_92528 | JGI IMG/M metagenome (GOLD analysis project Ga0126342, IMG submission 92528) | Coral microbial communities from Lord Howe Island, Old Settlement Bay, Australia - Cyphastrea 1 metagenome | ecosystem: Host-associated > Invertebrates > Cnidaria > Coral ...
ATAAAACATCATCATGAGGTACAATTCCCCAAATTAAAACGTCAAAACGAACATAGTTCGAACATAGTTCGAACATAGTTCGAAACCAACCTTGTACGGACACGTCCCTGGGAACACAGAAACCTGGATATAGAGGACACTGGTTGAAATAATACATTTCAATATATATATATATCCCCAAAATTAGCAACTTAATATATTTCCCAAAATTGGCCACTTGGGCAAGATCAGAGACCCCGTTTGCTTTTATGGACCTTTTTTCCAGCCTTGCGATGTTGGGGGGCACTTGTAGGAATGTGAATGATTTTCGTAGCAATTTTGGGATGGTCTTTTGGAACAATTCATATAGTGCAAAGATTTTGGGGTGCCTAGGTATATAACTTATATATATATATAGATAGAATATGAATGAATATGATAGAATCCTGGATACTACCCTGGTTTCTGATTTTTCAGTGATGGCCCCCGGAGCTGGAAAGATGAAAATTGAGGTGGATATGTTTTGACCAATGGACCTGTCTCAAATAGATCTCCATCGACATATCATAAATATTTGAGTACCATAAAGTGGTATCTTATCTCGACCGGCCACGATCTGGCGAATGTGATTATTTATTTTAAATGACATGCGGTCTGGAATATCAATACTCTGCACTGAATGATGTCCAATGATTTCGTATATTTCATTATAATGTCTATGTCCATTTATTTTAATTCGGAGGCTCCCGAACAGCAGTTCTCTACACCATATATAGATATAAGTATGTGAGGCCTTGCAGTGGTGTTGAAAGCAACATTAACATATGCTTCTTTCTAGATTGTTGGTGTTGACCCTAGATCATGATCTTGTGAACATCTTTTTGTGCTAGGTTCAACTCAGAGGCACCCAAGGGAAACGTGACATGTTCTCATTTTGCACGTCTCAAGGTTTTCTGTTCAAGTAACATGTTTCAGATTTCGTAGAGACCAAACTTGGGTTTGGGAATGTGTTTCTGACATGTAACATCATGTAACTCTAAAAGCGTGAAGACAAGCTCACCAGGGTAATTTTGGGAGATAAATAAACACACTTTCTGGAAAGGCACCCACAACTATGGGCTACTTCAGTACAACTTAACGGTTATATCTATATATATATATATATTATGCATTATATATAATTATATATATATATATACAATTACATATATACATTATATATATATATTTAATTATGTATATATATATATAATTATATATATAATTATATATCTAATTATATATATAATTATATATATAATTATATATATATAATTATATATATATATATATATATTTCACCCCAACAAGTTTCTTTACCGGTGTATCTACGATGACCCCCCCGCCATCTACTAGGTATTCACCATTTTTTTTGTTTGTGATGCTGAGGTGTATGTGGACATCACGATGAAGGCGACTGCGACTTCACAATATTTCAAGGGCGGTGCCCCATTGTGAAACAGTGCTGCCATGTGAGCCCATGTGTCTTGACAGTTCTACGCCACTGCCAACTAAAGATCGAGTCCCAAGGCCCAAGCCTACAAACCTATACAAGGTGCAAGACGTAGCATCACGAGGGTGTTAAAATGTTCTTTCGAACACAGCGTAGAATCAAGACGGTGTTGGAAAGTACTTCACAAAGTGCAAGATGTAGCATAACGAGTTTCTTTGTTCTTTCAATCACAGCGTGGAATCAAGAGCTTGTTGGACATTTCTATACAAAGTGCAAGACGTAGCATCAATGAACGCAAACGAATGAATGTTATTAGCCCACCCCACTCCAGCGCATGTGCAAGTTACCATGAACATATCACCATCATCAACATCTCTGAGAGAAAAAACACAAACAAAACACTAAACTACTCAGCACCGGTCTCCCTGGCGCGAGCAATAAATGGGACTTCTAGTACATATATAATATATCTATTACTAAATGGGGTCATAAACCAACTTATAACTGGGATGGGCACCACCACGTAGGGGAAAGGGAACTGTTGGAGTCGATGTGAAGATGTTTTATGGGGATAGTATGGGGATATAGTGAAGATATTATGAGATTGATGTGATTGGTGGATCTGCCTGAAAATGGGAGTTGCCATAACCCAGTGGATTTTGGCAATTTTCCCACAGTGGGAGGCGAGTCATAACCATCAGACCGGTTGGAGTACAAGCACGTCCAAACAAACACCATTTTGGAATGAATCAATCCGTAGACTCATGGATCTTAATTTTGTGAACGATACGCACCTGAAACTGAACATGAAAGCCTGGAAAAGAGTGTCGCTTCCAATGATTTTCCCAGAATGGCGATCTTTTTGGATTGCTTGGAGTTCCATTGTAGTTTTTCGGGAGGCACCTTATTAGCCGCAGCTTTATTTTGATGTTTGTTGATATTGAAACTCCATTGAATGGTTTTGTTTGAGGGGTTGGGGAGAACATACAGGAGCACTTGGTTCAGCAATTCTATGAAACCATGGCCTTGCTTTACATTGCTATGCAATTGCCATGTAATTTGCTTGTTGGATGCTTCATGTAGATTATTCTCACAATATTTGTTTGTTGGAATTGTTTAGATGATATTTGATGTGGACAAACATAGGCTATGGATCTTTGGAAACAAAATGAAACAAAGAACTTCAAAGCGTAGCAATCAACGTAGCATATAGTCCAATCCTTCAACCTATGCGGCTTGCCGCGGCTTGCTGCATCACAGTGTTGAGGTCTTCAAAGTTGAAAGGCAACCATGGCAACCCATAAATTATCGTTTCATTTGGTTAAACCATGTCAAACCAGTGGATCTAATTCGTCGGTCCTGCAAAACCTGCAAAATGCTTACTGTTTGGTGATTGGATTCTAGTTTGTATATCGGCTGTAAAGCTAACGTATTTGTCACGCGCATTTCAAAGAGATTCCAATGTATATTATATACATGCATTATAATTATATTTATATATACACAAATAATAATATATATATGCACGTGTTGTTGGTTACAGTAAACATCTCTCCTGGTCGCGCTAGGCGGCGAAGGAAACGGAGGCACTGACAGCGGAGCAGCACGCACGGGAGTCCATTCGGATCGCGCGGACGACGCGGGAAACTTGGGTCTTTGTTACGCAAAACATATGTATCTTCAGAAAGTGATTGCACGCGGCAGCGAGCTGCAACTTCAATGAAACAACCCAGAAGGTCATGAATCTGAAGGATTCAAGTTGCATATCCCAATCATATCCCCATTTGTTCCATTTGTTCCCCTAGCTATCTACAATTCACATTGCGACTATGTTTTTGTGTCTCCTCTAAGGAGCTGCTAAAGAAGTTTGCACAGTTTCAAAAGAACTGGACGGCCACTTGGTTGGGGACCACGGGAACTGGAGAGCTATGTGTATGTGGCTATGGTTGGATACATAGCTATGGTTGATGGATGGGTCCTTTCTGGTGGATGGGATATCACTCATATCATTTAAAATGTGAATTGTTGCACCTCAGATCATTCACATGGTTAGCAGATGTTAGCAGTGTTTGATGGAATCATCATGATGGGTTTTCCCAATTTATCTCATGGGTTGCTGATAAAAGTCTTATTTGACGAGCAAAAGCCACGATTCTGCTGTTGAGACACCTATGTTTGATGATTTGTTGTAAGCCATTGTAAGCCTCATGTTTGGCTATACAATCTACACTGGGTATATCATCAAACTAGTGATTTTGAATGTTTGTTTTTTTCAGCAGGTTTTCTCAGCCATACACGCAGCAATAGTTCATAGATCATAACACTACCAGTCACAAAAACTGTTTCTTCGGGGTGACAAGACCTGCCTAATACAGAGGATGCCAAGGTGCATATCATGTGCATAAGTGCAGGTATACGTTGTGCTAGTCACATGGGTTACGTTGTGCAATCCTGTGCAAAAAAATACTCTTCCTGTAGATTGTTTTGAGAAGGGTGTCGACACCCAAGGAGATTCTATGATTATAGTGCCATGTTGACCATGAATTGCAAACTTGTAAACCACCAAGGGCTATACACCCAGGTATTTAATGATATTATTTTGAATATATATATATATATATATAAATATTTACATACATATTATAGGGGATACTTCAAGTAAAAACTCAAGGAACTTTCTGACCACTGACCAAGCGTTTTTTTGATCATCAATTACTGTGTGTGGCATGCAGAATTACTTCGGTCACAGGTCCATTGGTGGTTGAATCCCATAGCCCATCATCCATATATCCTAATATTGAACACCCGCAGCCATGGTCCCAAAAATATGTCTACATGGGATTATTGAATTTGCAGTAGCAAACTGATGATGATGAGGAGCTGAAGCAAACAGTGATGGAGTTTTCTTTGGCCATGAGTTCAAAAATGCGTTGCTTTATTCTCCCATAAATGTGTGTTTTTCTCAATCAATCCATTTTTATAGGGAATTTACCATGATCTTTGCATTCCCATCATTGGGATGACCAAGGGCCCCATGGCCCATGGCCAATTGGGTTTCTCCCAGAACAGGTTATCCCCATGTCTCCCTACGTCCATTGGTTGATCTCCATCTTCCCTATTGAAAATGGCCAGTGTGAGGGTAATGGTAGACCTCATTTTCAGACACACCCAAATAGTTGTGGTTGGTATATCTCTGGTATTATCCTTTACGTCCCTATTCAATCCTGCGGTTATATAATGGTTAAATATGGCTACATCCCATTTTCAGACACAGCCGATGGGATTTCCGACCCAACCTGACAGCTCCTCCCAGGATGTAGCTGCGTCTGAAAGTTCGACGCTCAGAGACCAGCGCAGCAAGAGCACCTTCACAGATGAGGTGGGAGACATCGGGCACACCGGCCACACCGGGGACACCGGGGCCGGAACGGCTCTTAAAAGATTTTTCTACGCGTCTGTAGAAAATTGTCATTTTTTTTTGCGGGTAATCATGATACATGTTCGGGTTTGTCCCATTGTTTTTAGAGTTTTGCCCTTGATGTGTGATGCTTTTAATGAAAGCATCATGATAAAACATGGCACCTGGAGGTTTCAATAAGTAATTTTGGTATGTCTTCCTAGATTACGGAAGTTGTCAATAGTTGTCATAGGGAAAAGCATTGATCCGCCTGTGCACACCTTGTACTCGTAGTGAACAATTGTTTTTAATGTCCCAGCATTGGTGGATGAAGCCCATTCCAAGTCCGCGCCAAGTCATTAGGGTCAATGTCCAGGTTAAGACAATGAGTTTCCAACTGGATGGTTGGATCCCAACTGGATTTGTACCTTGATGGTATCATTGCTGTTTGGTGGTTTGGAACATTTTGTATTTTCCATATATTGGGAATAGTCATCCGAACTGACTAATAGTTTTCACAGGGGTAGGTATACCACCAACCAGGTTTTCTTTTCTCCCTAGGTGTTGTGTTAAACGTATAACAACAAGCTGCAGTGTTTGAAGTTCCTAATAAGGGCCACGTATCCTCTAAGAACATGGCAACGGAGAACTCATTAACAGCTCCCTGTTTATAGTTGACCTATAGCTATAGACTATCCCCAAGATTGGTTTAGCAACTCCTTGGATTGAACACTCCTGGGTTTGTTGTCGACACCCAGCGCCGAAGGACATCAACGAGTCGTTGTCGATCACCAAAGAATGTTTCTTGATGGTGATCCAAGACAGGAGCGGCGGTGACCTGGGCAGAAGCCACCTATTTTTAACACGTTTCATTACACAATATATATATACATATATATATATATATATATATACCACATTAAAATATTTCATTATACAACATAAATGGTAAATATCTATGATCATCAGATATGGTTGCTTTACTGAAACCATCGAACACATGTCTTGACACACCATGATCGTTGATTGGGTCAACCTTCGTAGTTTATACCGCAAGATCTTGCTCCATATATTTCTGGTTTGCTGTTGTTTGCAGACCATTTAAGAGTGGCCATAGGAGCAGACCAAACAATAGAGTCCTTGGGGTTAAGCTACCCTGAATCTGGGTAAACGAAAGCGATCTGGCTGGCCCACCTCACGATCAACACGGCTTTCAATGAGATGTATGTTCTTTGTTTAAAGCTTATACTATACCAAATAGTTGCACAATTGTATAGGCTGCAGTGAACGCTATATATGTAATTATATATATATATAATTATAATTTATAATTAGTGAGCCTCCAAGAAAGAAAAGAAAACGTTTACATACGACATTTGGATTGTTTGTATGTGATTTATACAATGTGTTTGTAGCTCAGAATGTCATGCCTTGGAAGCCAGCCCTCCTGCTCCTGAAGTATTCCCGAGAAAATTAAGGTTTAACCAACAAACATGGGAAATACTTGGGATGTATCGGATATCATGGGGAGATGTTGCGGGATATGATACTGGTAAGTAGCCAACCAGCTTGATATGATCTATGTTTTTTCTTAAAATGGTAATTGAATGCCAGACGACTATGGCGATTTGACAATTTGTTCATGGGGAAGCTGATGATATACAGGTTTTGGGATACCCTACCTTAAGACCAACCCATTCACAGATTAGTCCAGAAACTATTATATTTGGCAGAGATACTGTAAAAAAATGTTGTAGTAACGATATCCTCTCCGCCAAAGTTTACGACTGATTACCGTCCGGCAATTCAACATATCTATGGAAACGCATAATTGGGTAAGTCATCAAAGCTATTGGATTCCATGGCAAACTGTTGAACCACCGAGTGTATGTGGACAGCATCCCTACAATAGTGTTATAGTTATATTGCAGGTTTGTGACATGAGCAGTTTTCACAACCTCTGTTGCTTGATTATTATATGGGGTTTTGCTATCCAATATATTGGTGATCATCACAATCCATGAAAGTGGGAAATATGTTATTAACCAGCCAGTACAGAGGTTTCTCACTGCTCAAATGGCACATGTTTTTGTGAGTTTATCAATAATATGAGATAATGTGAGGTTTCCTGCTCTCCATCCAATTTCGCTCTCTTGCAAACATGTCCCTTAAAGAGACGGTTTTGTTTTTCCCCATCAGCGTGTCTACACTGAGGGGTTCTTACCGTAAGGATCCGTAAGGGTAAAGGCCCGGGGTTCGATCAGGGGTCAGGCTGTGGGCCCTTGCTTTGAGCCTGCGCCGGCTTGCACAAAAGTTCCTTACTTGTGAGATGTCCATGTGCATTTCGACTGCGCAGGCTCGCACCAAACGCTTGGCCCGTTTTTCTTGTTTCCGAAGGTCTACTTTTACCGTGGCGCGGTGCTCGTTTTTCGATCTATATGTCCATTTTTCTTCGAAGGCGTGGGACATCTGGGACATCTGGGACATTTTAAGAGGTGTTTTGCGTGAAAGGTGCAGGACATCGGACACTTCTTCATCCGTGTGGCATGAGTGGCATTTTCTGCGCGTTACTCACACATTGGCAAGTGTGAGCCGAGATTGGTAAAATTGAGAGGTGGTTTCAGAGGTATTTTTCGTGGCCGGCGCAGTATTTGGTGAGCATGGACGACGCTTTGAAAGGGTCGAAAGTCTCCTTTTGTGAAACCGTCGTCATTTTTGATTTGGGACGTGGTGATGTTTTTGTGCGTGGCAGGCGCAGTACTTCAGATCATTCCGGCTCATTTTTCGTGGCAGGCGCAGTACTTAGACCTCAGCAAAAAAAGTGTTTAAAATCTAGGTATACGAAAAGATACTTGAATATAATATAGTTCCTGGAGATTTTCAATGTTCATTTTTCATGGTGATGAAACTCTAACATGTGCTCGCGCAACACTTTGTGTGTCGGATCGCTCTCGTTGTGACGCGGTGCGAAATTTGACATCGCTGGCGCAACCTTCTCGCAATTGTGCATGTCAGATCGGTCTCGTTGCGGCGCGGTGCGAATTTTGGCATCGCTCGCGCAACCTTCTCGGAACTTTGTGCATTTCAGTTTGCTCTCGCTGTGGTGTGTCAAATCGCTCTCGTTGTGGCCTGGTCTGATTTCAGCTGATTCTCTGAGATCCTGGTGACAAGATCTTGTGAGTTCTCTGAAAGGTCCTTCTATGATGATCTTGCAAGAGTTTCATGGTGCAGTCTTAGAGGTCCTCAATACATGTAGATCTTGACCAAGGTCTTGTAGAGCTCCTTGTGAGAAGATGCTGTGAAGCTCCTGATGAAATCCTTCAGAGGTCCTTGCCTTTGTACAGGTCTTTATTTGTCTTTATGAGAAGATCTTGTGAAGATCTTTCTGAAATGCCCCAAGAGGTCCGTGGATGATCTTGCGCAGGTCCCTGTAAGCAGATCTTGTGGAGATCCTGGTGAAGTCCTCTCTAAGAGGCCCTTGCATGAAGATCTGGAAGATGCCCTGTTTTTCGGGGGTTCTTGTATGAAAGCTCCTCTGAATGGTCCTCTGGGATGTTCTTCGGAGTTTCTTGTATCAAGATCTTGTAAGATCCTCTCCGCAATCAGCCGGCTTTTTTTGACGATCTTGTGAGATTAAGATCATTTGCGATTCCTTGTGAGAAAATCTTGTAGAGATCCTGGTGGAATTCTTTCAGGGGTCCTTGCATGATTTTGTACAGGTCCTTGTGAAAAGATGTTGAGGAGATCCTAGTGAAATGCAATGCTGTCTTGCATGATCTTGTACAGGTCCTGGTGAGAAGATCTTGAAGAGGTCCCGGTGAAATTGTTACGTGCGGGTGCATCCCACTTAGTAATTGGTTATTTACCCCCAGTTGTTTATGCAATATCAATACTTATATATGGGATTAGGTGTGTTATATATGGACGATACACCACACTTATCATATGCACTTTAAGCGGGATGAACATCCAAGCAAGGTGTCCTTGCAAGATCACGCACAGGTCCTTGTGAGAAGATCTTGTGCTGCATTCGAGGGCTTGTATGAAAGTCATTCGGGGATGCTCATGGGGAGCTCTCTTTTTTGAAGATCTTGTAAGATTCTGAAGATCCTTTGAGATTCCCTTAGATGTTCTGGTATGAGGTTCTGGAATGAGGTCCTGGTGAGTAGACATAGCGTTGCTTCTTGTGCCACAGTTCCTGCTGCTTTAGTTGCGATAATGTCTTACCTGATCTGTTACTGTTCCATGGCTACTGCTGCTTGTATCTCATACATTGACTTCCTGCGGCCCATATATGTATATTTATAGGTGAGCTGGTGCATGGTTTGTTAAAGATTCGCGGTGATATCAAGAGACTTGGCGAATTATACTTAATGCATTTAAGGGTCCGATGCGGGATACCACGAGATATCCTATCCCAGCTTTGGATGAATGTTTGTATTTTAGGGTTTGGGCTTGCAAATTGCAACATGTGTTGACCAAGGATTGAAGGCAAGTGTGGTTTGTGACATTCCGCCCCAAAATTGGATTTCAAGGCGCATCATGTTTGGACCAATCCATATGCACAACATATGACGCTTCGGCCCTTAGGTTCCCCGGGCTTCACACGCCTTTCATGAACAAATTCAGGTCCGATCGTGTGTTTTCTTTGTGTTTATTCCAGTTGTTTTTGTGTGTGTGTGTTGAAGACCGCAAGTCTAATAGACATGTAATTAATGTTGCGTGCGGACATTCTTCTCAAAATGTTCGTTGCACAAGACAAATAATCTAAGATTACGTGTTTCTTTTGCATCGACGAAGAAGCAAAGTCACTGGAAGGGCTGCAGAATTGTTAATCTTCCATCGTGTGACTGAAAACATGATGGGTCAAAACTGTTGTGGGTACCATGGAAGATGTAGACCCTTTTTACAATCCCATGCAAATACCAGTGAAAATGTGTCGAAACCGACCCCCGTGCTGATAGGCAGTTGTTTTTTTTGAGCGCGTTCACACGGCCCACAGCGGTGTTTGAAAGCACTGGTTAAGGGAGGTTGAGAGCGTAGCATCAAGAGCGTGTTGCAAGTTCCAAGAGAAGGTTAAGAGCAAAGCATCAAGAGCATGCTGCAAGGTACAAGAGAAGCTTCAGAGAAAAGCATCAAGAGCATGTTGCATGTTGCAAGTTGCAAGAGCAGGTTAAGAGCAAAGTATCAAGAGCGTGTTGCAAGTTGCAAGAGAAGGTTAAAACGTATCATCAAGAGCCTGTTCCAAGCTACAAGAGAAGGTTAAGAGCAAAGCATCAAGAGCGCGTTGCAAGTTACACGAGAAGGTTAAGGGCAAAGCATCCAGAGCGCGTTGCAAGTTACACGAGAAGGTTAAGGGCAAAGCATCAAGAGCGTGTTGCAAGTTACACGAGAAGGTTAAGAGCCAAGCATCAAGAACGTGTTCCAAGTTACAAGAGAAGCGTTAAGACAGTAGCTCACGAGCGCGTTGCAACTTACCAGGGTGAAGGTTAAGAGCAAAGCATCCAGAGCGTGTTGCAAGTTAAAAGAAAAGGTTAAGAGCAAAGCATTAAGTGCGTGTTGCAAGTCAAAAGAGAAGGTTGAAAACGTAGCACCAAGAGCCTGTTCCAAGTTACAAGAGAAGGTTGAGAGCAAAGCATCAAGGGATATCAA
>Ga0126342_10022181_pt1 | contig 10518 bp, 7 predicted proteins | sample Cyp1metagenome_FD_92528 | JGI IMG/M metagenome (GOLD analysis project Ga0126342, IMG submission 92528) | Coral microbial communities from Lord Howe Island, Old Settlement Bay, Australia - Cyphastrea 1 metagenome | ecosystem: Host-associated > Invertebrates > Cnidaria > Coral ...
AATCCAGGTCCCATCAAGACCAATCCAACCGATGTGCCTTTCAGGAAACCATCTTTTGCCGAGACACTTGGCTCAGGGTACGCCAGAGGTGGGAAGTGGATGTGGACCGTGTCTTGCTAGCCATACTGGTTCGTGGAACGTGGCCGTTCCCTTTTAAGCACAGGGTGCTTGCTGGTGGAAGCTTGGAGACGCCGTTGCATCTGCGATCGCTGGTGGAAAAAGGAACTCATTGCAGGGCATTGAGTTTGCGGTTGTCACAGTGGTGCTACCCCACTCATAATATATATATATATACATATGTATATATATAATAATAATATATGCATATATATATATGCATATATTATTATATATATATAGAGAGAGAGAGGTAGATGTTCCAGTTCTGGTGGATTAGTCAATGGGAAAATGCAAAGAATAATTTTCAGCAAATCCAGGGCAGTTTTGAACTGTTAGTGGGCGGGGGCAGACCTCAATATATATATATATCACCAATATAATGATCAACATGTATGTTATATATCATTTAAATTATTTATCTCAAATAGATTTATCATTATATCACCAGTGTTATCCAAGATTCTGGTTGAACTTGCACCCAAATTTCAAGCTTCGCAAATTGTTTGGCAACGACACCTCTGCGAGACTCTGAACGAAGCCATCACCGAAAGTCAGGCTTTGCAAAGTGCTTGGCAAGGCCACTCCTTTTAGGCTCTGGTTAAACCAGTCGCCTCGTTCTTGGATCCAGCTGCTAAAAGTTCAAGGAACAGTTATCCAATTTGATGTCCTAAAATGGTAAAAATAGAGGGGCCGGGAGCTGGTTAATCCCATCTATCATCACTATATATCACTAAAAAATCATGTACCTGTTGTTATTTCGGGCTTTCTGAAGAAACCCCTCTATGAAAATCAACCAACCAATGGGAGTTTGGGACATCTATGATTTCATCCATCCCCAGTCATACATTATCGTCACGACGTGAGGTCACGATTTTTAGGAAAACCTAGAGTTACGTTTAATAGTTACCATTAAAAAAATATGAACATCTAAGACCAAGGGAATGGCTAAGAATTGCCATGTCACCAAACGTCAATGTTTGCAGATTTCTTGGCAAGTTCACACGCTCGAGACTTTGGTCGAACCTGGCACCAAAGGTCAAGTTTTGCAGAGTGTTTGGCAGGCTCACTCCTTGAAGGGTCACATCGAACTTGTCGCCAAGAATCAAACTTTCGAGGCTTTTTGGAAGATGGTACAAATAACCACCTGAGTCTGTACCTTCAATCCTCGTCAGCCCTTCCAACGCAAAACCTTCCTCAGCCACAGGGAGTCCTTGGAGGTAACACCATGCAGCATGTAGATCTGTGGGAAGAAAAGTGCACGACAATATCGCACTTTTACCTTGGTTTGTTCATGCCCTGTTAAATGTTTAAACTTCAGTGCTTTATATTATAAAACCATACTGTACAGGCAAACCCATGAAAAGAAAAAAAGCAAACATGATTAGACATCAAAGAGTATGACTAAGTTACCCACAATGCCTTGCTCCCGCAACGTCTTGTGGAGCAACAATTCTGAAGCGTTCCAGTGGAGCACAGGCTTTGCACCTCTCTTTGGAAGTTGTTCCAAGACCATCTTACGTACCTGTGTGGATTGGCTAAAGAGAAAACCAAAATCTACACCACGGGGAAACCGTGCTTGTTACCTTTCGAGTTTTCCTAGGTCCTAGCACTCATAGATTCGCAACCCAAAAGTTTTAAAAGCGCCCAAAAGAAACCCATGGCCCTCCTGCAATGAAACCAACACTGTCCAGCCATGGTTGATTCGCAGGGAGTACACCTCCTAAACCCAACGCCATTTTTTATCATCCCCAAGATTGAAAATAAACAATAAAACATAATAAAACCAACAGCCAGCCACTTCATCATTCATTGGTTAGTATTCCGATTTGATGCTGCTTGAATCCATCATGATTCCGAACGCAAACACACAATTATACTAGTTCTATCACCTTCCATCCCCCTGTCTTTAATTTGTTGCTGGTTAAAATCATCCAAATCAGCGTCTTCAGTCTCCTCTCATCAAAAAAAATTGAAGCGTCCAAACTCTGCCAAGACATATGAATCTTAAAACACAAGATGACACACCAAAAATAGTTCACGTTTTCCAAAAACGACACTTGTTTTTTCCCCCAATAATAATCCCAACGATTTTCACACCAAAAACCGACACTTTGTAAGTTGTTTTTTCCCCGACCACAATTTTCATATCATAAATCCAATATAAATCCCAAGGTACCCTCCGGCCCAGAGTGGAAGGGCTGACGCTTAGCGTACATCCTTCACCGTTCAAACAGATCAGCTGCAGCTCTATTAGATCGCCATCAGCACTGGAGAGCATGGTGAACAGCTAGATTTTCCCTGGAAAAATGGGTGAAAAATGGGTGAAACAAATCATGATAGCTGGTATCAAATCATGATAGATGCCAAATAATGATATAATATGATATAATCATTCCCACATAATGATGGTACACGTTTCTAACTACACACGTTTTTAAATACGTTGTCTGCTGTATAAGTCCTGATTCGACCTTTTTTGTTGCTTTCCCCAGTGACAGACCCAATTTTCAGACTGCAAAACCAGGGCTAATCTTTGATCACCAACAAAAAAACACTGTTTTTAGCTGCTGCGGTTCCAGAGTTGTTCACCAGTCGTGGAGTGAAAAACTTTCGCTTTCGGCTTTCGCCAGGGTTTCCCAACACCCAGAGGTGCCACTGAACCACACAATACCACAGAATCACTGGCGCGGCGCGGCGTTTGTTTTTTGCAGTGGCTTTTGCTTCCTGCTTTTCACCATGGGATGATTTTCCCGTAAACTCACCATGGGATGTGGCAAATCTTCCGATTCTTTGTAGCTAAAAAAATGCTATAAATGGCCTAAATGGGCTCATGGCTTCCACACGTCACTTTACCCCATCTGTAGGGGCTTCCTGTTTTATTTCTTCCGATTCTGGGACCTGTCGCTGCTCTATCCATGACGAATTTCATGGAGATTTACTGGAGATTCATAGGACATTATTGGAAGACTAGAGGATTCTTGGATTCTTGGCCAAGAAGAATAATGGTAAAATCGTTTTTTTTTGGCTGCTCTATAATGAAGAAAACTCTGGGATAAAACCGCGATAATTTAGGATGATTAGTGACCGTTTACTTGGAGGATCATCGAAAAAATATGAAAGCCAACAGGAAATCCTCCCCCCAAATAGCCAATTGTTTCCTGTTGGCATCTACAGAGACAGAGACAGAGACAGAGACAAATATGCATGCATAGATGAATATCATGTTCAAAGACATAGAATTCCCCTTGCCATGTGTGGTTCCCAGGAGTTACCTATAACGAAAGATTTCTTATACATCCAAAACCTGTGATGTCAAAGTTAGACTTGCGAAAAAAAAAAAAAAAGTTCCGATGAAGATAGAGATAAATACATCCATAAACAATATATAAGGATATAATATATATATATATATATGTTCGTAGTTTTTGTGTTCCCTCGCCGTCAAAGTAAGAAATGTCTGAAATACCTAAAATATCTCGTCCCGGAGATTCAATGGAGTTTGTCTTTAACGTGAACTGTCTGATCTGGCAGAATTTTGTACCAGAGATTCACGAACTTATCGTTGAAGGCTACCAACATGATTTTTTATATATCGAATATAAGAATGATAGCTACTGTAAGATAAGAATGAATATCATGCAGAATATTCTGATAATATATATATATAAGAATTATTACCAACATGACAGCTACTGCAGATATATCATGATATATCGAACCAATGAGATCGCTTACTCACCAACAAACTTGAAAAAAATATGACTGAATTATACTGAATTGTATCACCTGGCTTTCTGAATCGTGGCTTGACATGAAGAACAAGTGCCTGATCTGAAAGTATTGTCTTCAACCAACTGGATACCCTGCAAACACACCTCATGTTTTCTCTTTAGCTGATTCGGTGTGTACATACAGTATATGGTATATATATATAAATCATACGTGTATATATATATGTCTACATATTACCACATATACATGTATATATATATATACCACACTGTGTGTTTTTTGCTAAGGGAAATCACAAAAGACGAACAGAAGAACGCTCTCTAAACCGATTGGCATTTTATCAGAACTTGAGGGATTTCTCCAAAACTGGGTGCTCTTAATATATCTCTATACTGGTTGGTGGTTGAGCCCTACACCTCTGAAAAATATGAGTTCGTCAGTTGGGATGATGACATTCGCAACTGAATGGAACAATAAAAAATGTTCCTGGTCCCCTACATTTTGACCAACACTTGGATATTTCTGCATCCCAGTTGGGTTAGGTGGCTCAAAAAAAAACATCCCAGTTACGATTCGTGGGATCCTCGTAAGGGAATGGCTCAAAAAGCTATTGCTGATATGGTTTAAACCCTATAAAAGCACTAGAATTGATGGTTTAAACCCCATAAAACCACTAGAATTGATGGTTTGAGTCCCATAAAAGCACTAGAATTGATGGTTTGAGTCCCATAGAATCCACTAGAAGTGATTGTTTAAACCCCATAGAAACCACTAGAATTGATGGTTTGAGTCCAATAAAAGCACTAGAATTGATGGTTTAAACCCCATAAAACCACTAGAATTGATGGTTTAAACCCCATAAAACCACTAGAATTGGTGGTTTGAGCCCCATAAAAGCACTAGAATTGATGGTTTAAACCACATAAAAGCACTAGAATTGGTGGTTTGAGTCCCATAGAAACCACTAGAAGTGATGGTTTAAACCCCATAAAAGCACTAGAATTGATGGTTTGAATCCCATAGAAACCACTAGAAGTGATGGTTTAAACCCCATAGAAACCACTAGAATTGATGGTTTGAGTCCCATAAAACCACTAGAATTGGTGGTTAGTCCCATAGAAACCACTAGAAGTGATGGTTTGAGTCCCATAAAAGCACTAGAATTGATGGTTTGAGCCCCATAGAAACCACTAGAAGTGATGGTTTAAACCCCATAGAAACCACTAGAATTGATGGTTTGAGTCCCATAAAAGCACTAGAATTGATGGTTTAAACCCCATAAAACCACTAGAATTGATGGTTTAAACCCCATAAAACCACTAGAATTGGTGGTTTAAACCCCATAAAACCACTAGAATTGGTGGTTTGAGCCCCATAGAAACCACTAGAAGTGATGGTTTAAACCCCATAAAAGCACTAGAATTGGTGGTTTTGTGTCCCATAAAACCACTAGAATTGATTGTTTAAACCCCATAAAACCACTAGAATTGATGGTTTGAGTCCCATAAAAGCACTAGAATTGATGGTTTGAGTCCCATAGAAACCACTAGAAGTGATTGTTTAAATCCCATAAAACCACTAGAATTGGTGGTTTGAGTCCCATAAAACCACTAGAATTGATGGTTTAAACCCCATAAAACCACTAGAATTGGTGGTTTGAGTCCCATAGAAACCACTAGAATTGATGGTTTAAACCCTATAAAACCACTAGAATTGGTGGTTTGAGTCCCATAAAACCACTAGAATTGATGGTTTAAACCCCATAAAATCACTAGAATTGATGGTTTAAACCCCATAAAACCACTAGAATTGATGGTTTAAACCCCATAAAACCACTAGAATTGATGGTTTGAGTCCCATAGAAACACCTTAAAAAGCCTGCGTCGCCCCCCCTCCTCTACCAGGTACGGCTGCAGCATCTGGGGCGTCAATTTCTCTTGCAAGGTACGGGCCTGCACTGTGGAGGAGTTAACCCATATACTGCAACAATATAATGTAATATAATATAATGTAATGTAATATAATGTAATGTAATATAATGTAATATAATGTAATGTAATATAATGTAATGTAATATAATGTAATATAATGTAATGTAATATAATATATAATATATATATAATGTATATAATGTATAATATATATACATATATATGCATAATTAATAGTGAGTAATGGTAATTATTTTAATTAACAGTGATATTATTGTGATCTTATGGTGATATACCCTCTGGCAATTAATAGGCAATATTGTGGAGATAGAACAATATTCGATCGAACTGGTGATTAATTCCATATAATTATATATTGTGGAGATATACCCTCTGGCAATTTAACATAGCTGAAATGGTTCATTTACAGTTGATAAACGTATTCCAAATGGTGATTTTGTGATTTTCCATAGCTATGTTAGATTACCAGAGGGTAACAATATTCGATCGAACTGGTGATTAATTCCATATAATTCCATATGATCACCACGGTAAACCCTATAATATCTAACACACCATTAGTTACAGGTGATTAATTCCATATATATAATTCTATATGATCACCACGGTAAACCCTATATTTATCCCTGTTTTTTGAACACTACGTATTGGTTACAATACTAGGTTGATTCCTGAACTACGTATTGGTGGTTTGTCCTATAACTGACCCAGGATGAGGATGATCAAAAGACAACCCAGCTAGATATAGGGGGCGGTTTTTTTAAACTCCAAAAGGCAACGTACACTGCAAAATAATTACTGAGGTATCTCATGTTTTTTAAATCTGTCTGGGGATTATCTAGTATTGATATGTTTTTTTGTTGCACCTGCGATCGACGAGCCGAGTGAGGGTCTGTTGTTGAAGCCTCGTCCCCCAGCAATTCATATGGTCCTTCTCCTGTTTCCGCTGACTGCCCTTTTTCATTTTTTGGCGCGTTTTAGCACCATGGCTGCTCGGCATGTTTTCAACTTCATATTCTTGATCTATGCTTATGCAACTGCTTTTCTTACTTGGGGATGGGTCAAAACCTTTTTTTGAACATCCCAGCATCATCCAACTATGATGTGAGAAGGGTGACAATGGATTGGTTTAAGGGAAAAATTACAGGAAAGCCCCATATTTAATGGGAAAATAACTCTGGCTTCCGGTTAAAAATTTCCCTTAAACCAATCCATTGACACAGAAATCCAACTTTTTTGTTTTCCCATAGATGGGATATCTCATCCCTTAACATCCCCATAACCATAGTTAACTATATATATATATTGACCGAAACCTCAACCAGCTTCTGGGCTATGGGTTTTCCATGGTTTTCCTACGCCCTGCTGTGTGGTTATCCCACCGATTCGCTGGATCCTCCATCCCAACCTGTCGGGGGTTCTGACGAGGTGAGGCTTCGATGATTTTTGGAGATATGAATTAAGGATGAATCGATTCATCAGGAGTAAACATGGCATTCATATGGCATTAATATGGCATTAATATGGCATTAATATATGAATCAATGGCATTCATGGATCTATGATCATTCAATCCCAACATCCATAGTCCGGGAATTTTTGAATCCCTACGGATGACTATCCCTGGGACAATCCAACCAACTTGACCCTGGCACAGATCTTCTAAGGGCCCCCACATGGGCTTATCGGCTTATTCGACTATTGCGTGCCCCCAAAAAAGTTGCTTTGTAACCCCAATGACTATGGTTTATGAGGCTTATAACATCTTATAACTATAGTTATTGGGCTTTATAGTCACATAACTGGGGGGGCCCACATTCTACAAATATCTACGGTTACTGGGGGCACGCAATAGTCTGAAGTGGTGTATTTGCCTCACCATCTAACAGAAAAAAAAGAAAATAATAAGCAAATTTAGATCATTTTAGATGGTAACCAAAGAATAGCCACAAAGCTTAACCAAAGGATAGCCACTGGATTAAGCTGCAAAAAGCGATGTTATTTGCTTACTAATAGTATACCCTCCAGTAAACTAACAGTTCGCGAACTGGAAAATCACCATTTTTTTTGGTAAATCAACTATAAATCAGCCATTTTCCATATAAATCAGCCATTTTCCATAGCTATGTTACCAAAGGCTCCCCACATGTCACTCCAGCGATGTTTCGGCGCCTGCTCGTCTCCAAAAAAAAAGAAAGAGATCTCAAGGTCCTGCGGTGACAGGTAGTGACCAATGGTACAATGCGGGCCCCCCCTAAATTATATGTATATATATATTATGTATATATATATATGTATATATATAGAGGGATTTATATGCCCAATCAATTTTCATAGGGTTTATAAACTCCAGTAACCAGTTATGTGACTATAAAGCCCAATAACTATAGTTATAAGCCTCATAAACCATAGTCATTGGAGTTACAAAGCAACGTTGCCATTTCGGGGGGCTACATTGTACATATAACTGATCCCTATCCAATCTATCCAATCACAAGTTGGATCAGCTCATTTCGGTGTTTTTTTGTGCTGCTGGCATCTTGCCAAACCAGACCATTCACCAGCTTGAAAACGAACATTTTTTCTGTATCAACATGGCAGAGAATTTGTACATGAAATTGTGTTGTCTGAAGATTTACAAACCAAACAAACTTGCTAAATCCCAGAATTCATCATGATTTTCGGCATGAGCAAATGCAATAAAGATTGTGTGGTTCTCCATTTTGAGGGAAAGACCCACATCCGCTTTTTCAGAAACTCGCCATGGTTGGTGAAATCCAATCCGTCGCGGCAAGCTACACCAAGTCCTCGTCTTTTCGTGCCAGCTTGAGTTCCTCCACTGCATCCTGGATCACCTGTGGCAAAAAAAAAAGGAAGATGACCGCTCTATGGAACAGATTTGAGAAGTATTAGTGGAATATATCGAATATCATATTATATTATATATACGTATAAATATATATATATATAACTATATAATTATACAATTATATATATGTAAATTATATAAATATATCGAATATATCGAATATATCGAATATCATATCATATCATATCATACTAATATATATTATATTATATTATGTTATATTATATTATATTATATTATTTTATTTTATATATTATATTGTATTATATTAAATTATATTATATTATTTTATATATTATATTGTATTATATTATATGTATAGACAAGTAAAAATAATATATATATATAATTATAAATATATCTCATATAATAAACTTTATATATATATCAGATATTTTCATATTAATGGAATAGGACATTACAATATATTACATCAGTGCTGAGTCGAAATAACAAGTTTTTCAAAACGTCAGCTGACCCAGCTAGTTGGCCACATTTCAGGTGGAATTCGGAATGATCCCCAACAGCTACGTCCGATTGCTCACCTTTAGTCATAGTCATTCAGCCAAGTCCAAGGGAAAATTTGGGTATGTTTTCTTCGAAAATAAAATCATTTCGAAAGCTGATCCAACATGATTCAGAATGATCTAGAATTATTTATCATCCAACATTATCCAACAGTATTTATATAATCATCCAACATTCCAACAAGATCATTCCATTTGGGATGTTTCCAAATACAAAAAAACATCACTTGATATCATTTGCAAGGTTTGGTCGGCCAAACCTTCACATCCACATGTGCCAAACATGCCTTTATTCCCGGAATGATTTTTTAATCCTCGACGCCGGAAGCAGAATTCTCCACCCCCAGCTATCCAATCAATACATATCAAACATCAACCATCCAGTGAATCATCAATTCCGGATACCCTCTGGTAAACGAACAGTTTGCTATTGAAAATGACCTATTTATAGTTGATATTTACTCATTAAAAATGGAGATTTTCCATAGTTTACCAGAGGATAATCATCCCGCGGGTTGACGCCCGACAATTTGTTTCGGCGAAATTTGCAGGAAGTCACTAGCTGAGAATAGTGGTTAAGAACAGGATTCCCCATTCATGAATTTTGATCATCCCCAATATATTAGTCCCTACAAAAATCAACCAACAATTTGCTATTATTTTCCCTATTTCCCATTTTTTCATTTTTTAGATTGTTTTTTTCTCACCCCGGTTGGGTTTCACCCCCGTTCAATGTTGCAGTGAGCGGTTGGGTTTTCAACACTTTTTTGTCAACCGTGGATTCATAAACCCTAAAAGGCTGTTGGATTGGGAGGGTACCATTCAGGTATCAGATTAATACTATTGGGGGAATAGCCCCTAATTAATAAACCATGGTTTATTAATCCAGGTTTTTGAACAGTATTCAAATGAATTTTGACACACCGCAATATGCCGCAATATGTTGTTCCGGACCGGCACCTTCAGCAGCATCAACGCACAGTTCTCCTGGATATCACCACTTACGGTACCAACTGGTCATCATGTTACTTAGTAAGAGTGCCAGGAAATGTATTATCAGAACCCAGACATCTTCTTGGTTCTTAGCCATGTGCGAATTGAATGAAAACTCATTGGTCTGATAGCGGTTTTTTTTGCATCCGTAGATTACTGGGATGTAGTGACCTGGGACGTATTCGCACTATTGCGCTATATGTTACTTACTGCTTTGGCCTCTTTCTGTGTTAGGGGCCATAGCTACCCAGGATCTATTTGTAGAATCCTAGGAACTATATACAGAATCCCAGAAACTATTTATAGAATCCCAGAAGCTATTTAC
>Ga0126342_10022182_pt1 | contig 10518 bp, 10 predicted proteins | sample Cyp1metagenome_FD_92528 | JGI IMG/M metagenome (GOLD analysis project Ga0126342, IMG submission 92528) | Coral microbial communities from Lord Howe Island, Old Settlement Bay, Australia - Cyphastrea 1 metagenome | ecosystem: Host-associated > Invertebrates > Cnidaria > Coral ...
ATTTGAGGCTGTGGGGAAGCATCCTGAGTCTGCTTTTGACCGGAAGTAGATCCAGAAATTCCACACCAGGAAGCAAAGGATTGGAACAAACTGCCGTGGGAAGCCTTTGAGGATGACTTCGAATATGACTTCGAAGATGGTTTCGGATGACCGGATTGGCGTAGCGTATTTTCACACAAAGCCATGTATAACAGGCTGGTTGGTGGTTTGGAACATGTTTTATTTTTCCATATATTGGGAATAGTAACCCCAACTGACTAATATTTTTCAGAGGGGTTGAAACCACCAACCAGCATATATAACAGGGGTTACATAGCTGTTTTTTTCTGTTATGAGCTAAGCTCTTGCCATTCTGATGCCAAAAAACCAGAAAGATGGGGACATGAAAACTGGATACCTCCTGGGAAACATTGACATAGCGGGAACATCACCATGCAGCGGCGCAGCCGACTTTTTGGCCGAAGTTGTCCTGATTGTAAGCTGTTTTTGTAACCTAAATGGGGGATTTTCCAGCAAACCATGTTTGATTACCGGAGGGTTTATGCACACACACACACATATATAGATATTATATTTATATGTATAGTTGTAATACATGCTTTCAATTTGATATGAGCCCTGAAAATATGGGATGCGGAAAAGGATCTTCCTACTGTTCTGAAAGGGTCCTGGGAGTGGATTCCATGTTGACCTTCAGTAGCCGGATAAGTTCCATCCGAAGAAATCCGAGGGATCCAACCGTTACCACATTTCTGGTTTCTCACCACTCAAATTGAAGCCATTGATGTTTTAAGGTTGGCTGACCCGAAGCCATTGATTGAAATGGATTGAAATGCTATGATGATCCCGAATGAGCATTCAAAACACCTGCTTGTTGATGATTGGTTAGGGGTTTATGCCATCCAAAAAAAGGGGGGGCATTATATCACCGTTCTTAAGCAGGACAAAGGGATGGCATATTGGGTCTTGAACATTGCTCAATTGGAATACAATGCTGCAGAATGATTGTGATATGCGAGAGCCATCAGAATGGATAATATGGGGATTATTATTTGGATTTAAACAACCCAGGACGAATATTTGAATAGTTACTCATTTAATCGCCCATATTTATTACCCATATCACATTCAGAAACATCATTTTGGGTCAGTATAACTATATCACATCAACATGGGGTTATCATAGTTATATAGTGATATGTACTATATATAGGTATTATTGTGGTTGTCAATATGCGATTATTGATAGTCTATACATTATAACATATTATAACACTATATCAATTGTTGTAGCCCTTGGTTATGGTGATCGGTGATCTGACCCCAGCCGGGCTATAACAATGGAGCCAGACCTAACTGACCCCAACGGCAGGTCCGGTGAAATGCTGGACGGCGCTCTGCTGGGCATGGCAGCTGCGCAGTGTGCGCGGCTGGGGGATGGAAAAGCCTTGACCTTGCGACTTGGTGCCGAGTGTGCCGAGTGCCGGGTGTGTCCTGAGTGCCTGGCTGTTTTTAATCAGCAATAATGTGGTTGAAACAATCAACTATAGTTGATATTAATCCCGAAGTTATGTGGAAGTTATAGGTGATACATCAACCAAAAAGGGATATAATATGATATAATCACCATAGTTATATCACCATATAATGAAGTATATCCACTATATTTCCTACAATGTGGTTAAAACACTAATAAACCATCCCGAAATTTTCCTAAATCACAATAAATGGTTGGAATAAATCATCAACATATGGGCGGTTTATTGTTTTTCCAACATTTTGGCTATTTTAATGGACATCTCTATCTTTAATCCAGTTTTAAGGTATAACCCAGATTGAAACTGACTATGGCTATTTTAATCTATTTTTATGGGGAACATGATGTGAATCCAGAGGACTTGGGGAAAAGGCATGGAATTTTCAGCAGGAAAAGTCGTTTTTCAAATCTGAGACATAATTCATAGTAAAAGCAACCATTTTAGATTTTCATGTTTTATTCAATAGAAGAAATTGAAGGATTTTGCCTAGAATATGCAATTGGCCAAGGATATTTCACGGGATTTTTCAACAGAACAAACATGTGGTTTAACGCTCCATTTTATTTACAAAGCAACTCAGGGTGATGCAACCGACACAATTTTTGGCAACATTTATTTTTTCAGAATGTGGGCTGTAGTCAATGGGGATTAAGCAAACCACTGGGCTTACTTCCGGGGATATTTACTGGGAATATACCCTCAAGTAAATCGAGATATATATGGAAAAGCCATGGGGAAACCTAGGAAACGATCCTGCGAAGGTGAGAATTTTTCCTAGTTAGCTGTTTTATTGGAAGCTGAAGATCTTCAAGCACAACAAAGGGGGGATGGCGGATGAAAGAACCCAAGAGTTCATCGCCGTAGCCAATTTGGTGCAATTGTAGCTTGCAGCGGCACATCGTTATTCCTACTCTATCCATCCAATTCTTGCCATGAAATTCTCAAATTTGGTAGAATGCTCGCTTCTTACTTGCCTTGGCTCTTATCCCTTCCTTGCCATCGTCAACTACAAGCTGGATCCAATGGAAGACTTTCGTTCCTGCAACGGCACTTGCTACTTCATCCGCCGCTTTGGAACAGAGGCGTTGCCTGCAACGTCGCCAGCAAATTTGAACCTGAACTGCAGCAAATACAAGGACTGGGTGTTTCCCTGCAGCAACAACAGTACCTTGGCAATACAGTTCCCAGTCTTTGTTGCTGTTGAGAACGGTCGCAACTTCTCAGCCGCCGCACCTAATTTCTGGGGGATATCTTTGAACATTCTTCAAGACGTCTTCTTGGACCTGATCGGCATGGTGACATCAGTGACATTAGTGACATCACAGAGGAACGACTGGCCAAACCCAGCACATGTCAACCAGACCATTTGTGAGACGAAAAGTGTGCGGGAGAAGATTGACAACCACTTGAATACAGGGTATACCATCCCAATTTACAAGCTCGGTATTGCCGGGTGGACAACTATGAAACTTTCGCATGATTGGTCTTTGCTGGCAGGTGTTCCAGAAAGAATCACACTTGGGTTGGGCATGGTTTCATGGATTTTTCAGTTGGTTGCATCCTGTGCAGCATTTTCTTGGGGCGCTGCTGCCGCGGAAGTTTTTGTTTCAAGAGTTTACAGCGAAAACAACGATGCTTGCTTTTACCTTCTGAAGCCTATTGAAACCTTGACTGCACTGGGAACACCTCTCGTCCTCCTGAGCCTCACTCACTTCAAGCTGAAGAACTTGATGCTGTCGGTGGTGAATGGTGATTTCTTGTACTACAAAACTTACGATGTTCCATACAGAGTAGTGGAAGCTTCGGCTGTAGGACACCCTTTACTGACCGTGGGGCTGCGTGGAGATCCAGGTTGGCCGGCTGCACCATATCAGCAGCTGACCTTTCGCCACATGTACCGATTGGCCCAGGTCGTTGGTTTCCTGTTCCTTTCTTACACTTGGAGTATGGTTTCGTTCATTCTTCCATTTGGCTTTGGAAACTTTTTCCTCCGCATGACAGAAGTGGCCCTGAGCCATGATTTCTCTTGGGGCTTGTTTGGCTTGATCAAGTTGGCCACTCTCGCAGCTGCTGGCACTTTTCTCATATGCCCCGCTGTGATTGCCGTACTTGCCGCTCGTATACTGAGCACGGAATTATCTAAATTGGGAAAAGCAATTTACTGCATTTTCGCAAGCGTTCCTTTGATTCTCTCGGCTTCCACTTCGGTTCGGGCCTGGGCGGTCTTCCGGGCAGTGGTCTGGCACCAAGGAACGGATGGAGCGGAGCAGCGTTTCGAATGGTACCTTTTTGGCACGCTGGCCGGGTACTTGGGTTTCTTCGGCCTATTTCTGCTGGACTTAGGTCCTGCAACAAGACTCTTACTCTCATACACAGGAACATTTGCTTTAGATGGCAGTCAACGAGAAATGCTTCTGGACGGAAGTGATGGTTTCACCTCTCATGTCGAGCAAGTCCTCGAAATGTTCAGCTCCCAGCCGGAGAAGGTGAAACATCTTCGACCCCACGACACAGAGAGCCATGCCCACCTTAACCAGCTTGAGACCTTTGATGATGACGGCTCCAGCAGTGGCACAGACGGAGTTACAGCCTGCTAGAAAATGAGCCAAGATTCTCCATAGATGGCTTTTGGCTGTGTCTTCTGATGTGACATGTCAGCGTCAACGGTGACGACGCTCTTGCGGCTTGAGGCAGAAAACAGGGTCCTGGTGCTTGTAGCAACATTTTTCAGCTGTGGCTCCAAGGTGCTTGGTGGAGAGGAAGGATCCGTGGAGGTAGGAATTGGTCAGTTTACAACTTTCGGACCATCTGATCTTTGACAACAATGGGTGGGTGCATTTGGATGCTAGGTCAGCATCTAAACATTCCATATCCTGATTGATAGCTGAATATCGTAATCTCCAAACATCTCATCTATTCTGGCAACAGTTTTGGAAAACCATCTACCGGGGTGAAGTGCTTTGGAGATTGAAATGCTGCAAACCGAACCCTCGGGACATTTTGTGAAGAGCATTGCGAACTACAGACCAGACAAAAGTGGGGAATCGTATTGCTCGTTCGATTTCCAAGACTCCGGCTGATCACTAGGTCACTAGAGCCTAGATGGCTCAATCCCCATGATCTTTGGCCACATTTTCGCCAGAAATGATCCCAGTGACGTGGCCAAATCCACGCAACCCCATGCTTCACAGGTGCCCATCTCTGACGTTGTGGCCTCCCAGACGTCTGATCTGGATATGTCTACAATCGGTTCCTAACCTTCATTGTTCTTGGTCGTAACATGTTGTAAACCTTTATTCCAACATGGAATTCGATCCCAATTGAACACATGACTATAAAATGACATCATCGTATATTTCATCAACAAAACCCCATCGAGTCGCCATGTTTTTCTCGAAAAAACCACACACACCGAGGATTTGCGGTTTCGCCGCCTCACGGCTAGAGCTCTGTGGCAGTCGCGCGGTGGTGGAGATGGCACAGGTGCGACAAATCCACCACTATAACTTGAGGTTTTAATGGGAAAATCAAGTGTACATCATAGATGTCATTGCCATGTTTGATTACCGGAGGGTAGCATGTAGAATTGCAATTTTTATTTCAGTTTTTTTTGCTTGAAGTAATTATCCATGATTTACCGTTTTGTCCCAGTTGGTCCATGATTTATTTTGGGGTAACTAAGCAATTTGGACCCCAAGACGTTGAGGACAAGGCAGCCTAGAGATTGGCTGTGAAGTCGATCTGTTGTGAGATGGATACCCTCAAAAGGGTCAACCTAATATGGCCCGAACATCAAAATGGTAGGTAATATGGTAAACGCCAAAACATTTGGGGATGATACTTACTGCCCATTTATGGTGATATTAGGGATGGTTTGTGAAACTGGGTTTACCACATTAAGTCATGTGTTTAAATCTAAAGGGATTTGTCCTTGCGAAACTAAATTGCTGGAGGTGGTTTCGTGGTTTCGCAAAGTCTCTCCCCTTTCTCCCCTTTACAAATGGGATACAACCAGATACCATTAAACCAGTTTAAACCAGATGAATATTAATCTGGTTAATACCTTTAAGTCAGTCACATGCCTTGTGTTCCCTTTACCCCTAAATGTCGGGAAGTTTTCGGAAACGCCACGGCGTTTCGACGTTTCGTGGTTCAGGCGGCTCTTCACCTGGACTGTGCTGAGCCCAGTTTTTTGCGGGCGCTGATGGCCTTCCTCGGCAGCGGCTGCAGCGGCTGCACCAACAGCCGTCCCTTGGTGAAACGACCGGAGGATCATCGGCGAAGTGATGAGTTGTTAATCCGACTGAAAATCGTTGTCCCATTTAATGGAAAAAATCTGACTGAAGACTAATCCTAGGTTTGTTAACCACTTGGGATGATCCTCAAAGTGGTGGAACTAGTTTTCGATTTCCCTCTGCTTTGAAGTGTTGTTCTTTTGTACGCTCCAAAGTGGATAGAGATACCATGTATGGCCTGATTTCTCATGAATTCTTGGTCAATGAATCATCCAAAATGTTTTGATGGTTAAATAGCTTAAGTCCCAATTTCTGGTGATATATCCAATTGTTTTGATGGTTTTTCATCCCCACGTTTCCTAGCACAGGTGACTTGGCGGCTGCGTCCAAAGTGCTGCTCCACAGTGCGGCACTTGGCGAAATCTCTCAGTTGGATCGTCCTTGGCAGGATCCTCCCAGTGATGAACCTGTAAATCCCAACATTTCCAAAAAAATCATGACCCAAAATCATATCATCATATTTCTGAATTGTTCCCCCTCTGGTAATCAAAGTCAGTCAGCCGGAAAAATTGGGTATATCATAAAATCTCTGGATAAATTGGTCAATTCCAATTTTTTCCGGGATAACATCAGATTAAATCAGATTAAATCATTATATCTATTTCCAGATATATCATATATCTGTTATTTCCCATATTAATAGATGTTATTTCCCATCATATGTCTGGATATTATCACCATAGTTATAGAATGGGCTAGCGCCCGGGTGCCGCCGACCATCCTTTTTTGGGGGCAAATCAGGACTGTGGGTCCTTGTATGGTGTTTTGCCGCTGTGCATTGGTATGCCAGTGGCTGCCGCAGATCGCAACAGCAATTCCCGCCCTACTTTTGCGCCCTTTTGAAACGGTGCTGCAGGGGAGGGTCTGTACACAAACAAACCATGCCTGTCTTGGACACGCGTTAACGCAATGTACGCCGTCAATGGGTCGCCCGTGTCGCCAACGTGCATGTCCATGACAACGCCTTCTTTGCAAGTTTGCCCTTGGGCTGCGTGGGCCGTCGTGGCAAACCCTGGAGCCAATGGAAACTGCTTCCGCGTGACACGGAGTACTGGCCGCCTCCGCCCTTTGTCCCAATGCCACGGTTTCTTTTGCGGCGCTACTGGAAAAACGTTGTCTTCATCAATCCCTTGGACACGCCAGGTGGTCTCGGTCTTGAACCGGATCAAGATGCACGCTGGCAACTCGTTCCAAATCTTCGTCGCCTCTTGCCTTGCCCCTCCGGCGGCATCCGCGGGCCAGACCCAGGTTCTGGGGTGGTGAAAAATTGGATTGGAGCGCGCTGCGAGCGAAATACCGAGACGAAAGACAATGCAAAGAATGTAATTAATGAATCAAAGCCGGCTTCTGCATTCACGGCGGGTCGATAGAAACGTACAGATGCGGGGAGAGTCTGCAAAGAATGCATTCGTCGGCACGTAGAGGCCCAGCAGCCATGGCAATGCATGGCCTGCACGGCCTGGAAACAGGAAGATGCATTCATGGCAAAACACGCAAGCCCACAAGCCACATTTTATCGTATTTGCACGTGCGAACAAACACAATGGTGTAGTGTCTGCAAGACGCGCAAGGACGAACCGAAATTTTCTGCCGCGGCATGGCAACGGGCACGCAATGGCGGTAGAGTGTGTTTGGCGTGTTCAGGTAAAGCATGGGGTTGGTGGAGATGCACCGTATGCAAAGTAAAGCAAGCAGCGTGCGCTTTTGAATCAACATCGTTCTTGTAATGGTGACCAAGTCTGTAGCAACTGCTGGAAATGCCCCCTTCCCCGGGGAAGCATCAGCAAAGCAATACAACGGGTAGCTGCAACGCAGGCCAAAGTAGCGGTGAGGGCAGCGAAAGAAAAAAAGGCACGTGCCATTGCTGATGTCTGGGCTGCCATCGCGGAACGAAAACGGAATAGAGAACAGGAGAGCCCCCAAACGCAGGAAGAAGCGCCGAAGGCAAAACACCGCAGACAAGAGAACGGAACAGAAATGACCACAGAAGGGCCTGCAGATGTGCGTGGCAAACAGGAAGGCAGAGAGCCTCGGAGAAAGGCACGAGTTTCCAATACCGGTGTCCTCATTGCGATCAGTCTGTGACCAGCACTATATGCACAGGCCGAGTCGATCCTGAGAACAGAGGGCCATGGAGGCAAACGGCCTGTGGCCAGAGTGCCTGGTCGAAGCTTCCGCGGAGAATTTTAAGGGTCAGAGGGCCATGGAGGCAAACGGCAGGCTTCAAGGCTCTAACAACAAATCCCTGCGGCCAGAGTGCCTGGTCGAAGGTGCCGCGGAGGATTTTAAGCATTTGGGGGCTGGCACACGGCAGGCTTGAACGCCCTAAGAACAGAGGGCCATGGAGGCAAACGGCAGGCTCCAAGGCTCTAACAACAAATGCCTGTGGCCAGAGTGCCCGATCGAAGCATTCAGGCATTTGAAGCCAACAAAAACAAGCTCCACACCTGCGGTGGTCTCAGGCGCCGCCCTTGCCTTGGCGAAGGCCAAGGTCGGCGGATATTATATCACCATAGTTATAGTGGATATATCCCAACTGATCAGAAAAATCCCATTAAAATCCCATGGTTGGGTCCACTCCCCATATCTGGTCTCCAAGTCGTGCAGGTCTCCGGGAGGGGCCCCAACTCTGCCTAGACCACGAGGGCGCTTTGAGGGGCCTGGCGGAGGCGGCGCAGCCCTTCTTCGCAGGTGGCGGGGTTGGGAAGGGTCATGGGGGTTGATGGACTGTTGGTCATTTTTGGGGTAGGACATCATGGGAATATGATATTTTTGGCAGGGTTGATGATTTAATGGTGATTTTTTGGTCTGATGAAAGTCAGATAACTATGGAAAAATATGAAAAGTATGGGCATTTTTGGATGAAATCTAGATTGAATAAGGGTTTGATGATGATTTAATGGGTGATTGGGGCGGTTGGGGTTTGTAGGCCTGGATGAAACCCTTAGATATAAACATCCCTTATATTTCCTTGCACCTTTTGCTTTAACTAGATATATATAGTGTATTGTATGTATGTCATATGTACAATAAGCATCTACCATAAATCGCAAGGTGTGTTTTGATACATTAGAGTTATGTTTGCCAACTTAGCTATGCAGGCTATAGATTCAACTACATGTAAACTCCTGGGTGAAAGTTATTCAACTCCATATTCATTCCATGTAAACTCCACATATTAAATAGGATGGTCTCTATATCCGCTGTGTTTGATGTTGATTTTTAATGCTTGGAAGTGCAGTTCCAGCAAAAAGTGGATATATTACCTCAGTTATAGGGGTTATATCCCAACAAGTTGGGGGTTATTGGATAGATATCATTGGTTATATTATATCACCATAGTTGTAGTGGATATCCATCCTAATTTATCCATGATAAATCCCTACAACTATAGTTGATATATACCTACAGTAGAAATTATAGGTGATATATCTAATCACCATAGTTATATCACCATACAATGAAGTATATATATATATATATATCCATTATATTCCATAGATACCCCCTGGTAAATTAACATACACCCTGAACATCATCAGTTTTTAATGGAAACTCATCTTCCAACCCCAACAACTGGCAGGGTTTTCATGGCTTGACGTTCCCATGGTTTTTCCGCCCTCCGGCCCTCGGCGCAGTGGACGTGGCCGTGAACGTAGCCACGTCTGGTTTGCTGCGCGACGCAGTAGAGTTCATCCATGCGGCCGTGCACGTGGCAGGCGGAAGGGACATTGGGGAATATGGTGATCTATGTAGTGATTTATATGTGTTTCTATCACTTTCAAGTGGATTTCATACGTGTTTCTATCGCTTAGCCACTTTTGAGTGGTTTTATATTCGTTTCTATTAGCTTCGTTCTCTGTTTCAAGTGATACCTTCATAAATCGGTAGTTTTTCAAGCCACTTCAACCAGTGCCAGCAGCTGGGGTGAGCCGATGAGGGGATCCCGTTCTTCACCGGTCATTGGGGGATAAAATCTGTCAGCATCCTGTGATTTCTGGGGTCTTCTCACTGGATGGTGGTTTTTTATGTTTTTTTAGGCCCCGATTTTCGTGAAGCAAAGCAGATCTTCTGGTAACATCGCAGTTTGGCAGGTAGAAAAGCAACCTTTTTCCCCGGATCACATCCAATGCATCCAAATTTGGGTCTAAACTCTAATGTTTTCTAGTAAAGAATCCAAGTTTCGTTGGGAAAACCAATCTTTCCTCTGAAATTTCGTATTTTTTCAGATAGATCAGCTCAGATTTTTCTCCCCCCATCCTCGCATCAATAGTTCGACGTCCAGGCAGCCCGGACGTGTCACTGAACGGTCCTGAGATCCAAACGGTGGAGGAAGCGTTTTCCTCAGAGCCTCGATGTGAATGGCTGGTGGGTTGATTTCGGGAACTTTTTTGGCTGGTGAATCGCTGGTGAATGGGGATCTAACATGATTTATCCATGTTTGATATCACTCGAGAGACAAAAAGGCTCAGGCGTACAGGCCTCAGTGTGCAGTGAACACTCCTTAGTGAACAGGCCTTAGAGTGCAGTGAACAGGCCTCAGAGTGCAGTCAACTGCCGGCTTTACACTCCTCCTCGCCTGAGGCTTACTGAAAATCAAGATCAAACGGTAAGGGAGACGAACATTCGTCTTTGGGTGAAAATGTCTGTACATTGCGACTCAAACCTTTGTGTCTACTTTCAGA
>Ga0126342_10022183_pt1 | contig 10517 bp, 9 predicted proteins | sample Cyp1metagenome_FD_92528 | JGI IMG/M metagenome (GOLD analysis project Ga0126342, IMG submission 92528) | Coral microbial communities from Lord Howe Island, Old Settlement Bay, Australia - Cyphastrea 1 metagenome | ecosystem: Host-associated > Invertebrates > Cnidaria > Coral ...
ACAACCAGACATTTTTTTCCCGGAAACACCGAGAAATGTGAAGACGGGCGCAAGGCGAGCAGAAGAGTAATAAGTGGGTAAGTTAACTGGGGAAGACTAGGATATACTAGGGACATATCGAATACAAGTGGGGATATTTGGTGATATAGCAACCATAAATGGTGATTTCACTGTCTTTGAGTCTTTGTCCAACAAAATCCAACAAAACATTGTTGGTATTTACTGCCGGGTGAGCATAGGATAGACCCTTGAAACAGAATTGGGATGTTCCTGGGTATTGCTATGGGCAGGACGAAAAAAATCAGCCAATTGTTCACCATGAACTGGCTATGAGTTGGGAATCATGTGCCAGTTTCTGAATGTCAATGCCACCATATTTTGTCGTGTCATCTCGGTTTTAAATTCATAGCCATATGCGACCCATGGTGCTGGTATATTTACCTACATGGCTGGGTGATTTTGTTCGGGCCAATGTTGGTAAATATTCTATACATGGAACATATGGGATATGATTCCGGTTGGGAAACCAGGCGAAAAACCGCGACACAGGGCCAGCCTGGTAAACAACGAGGAAACACATAGAGAACAAAATAGGAGAAAACATTGGAACATCGGCAAAGCAGCAAACCTGGGAAAGATCGAAAGATCTGAGAAAAGTTGGCTGTGGGAAACGATTGGGAACTGAATTGGTAAAGCCCGAAAAAACTTATGGCAGGTATTGGAAAATGGTGGAGTTTGCGGATCTATATAGAGCAACTCCAAGTGGGGCAAGCTGCTCAGTCCAGAATGAAATTACCCTTTGACTATTTAACATGGCAAAAATGGCCAATTGATAGATGTTTTTGGATGATTTACCTATTAAAAATAATAATCCTCCATAGCTACGTTAAATAACCAGAGGGTATATCGAATGGATTTTTCCATGGATTGTCATACTCATCAAGGTCTAAACCAAAGGGCCCCAAATGGACCTGCCAACGTTTTGCAACAATCCTTGGACCGTAGCAAAAGATGGCGCAGTGGCCTTTTCACAGTTGGAACATGGTGGTCCGTTACCCTTGTGTTCCATGATGTCCCATGTAAATTGTGACAAATCAATACAAATCATTCTTCAAGTTTTTTTAAAAAATGTTGGTAGCATTCCCATGACGGATCCATGGTGCTGGCATATTAATGCTAACATAAAGGGGGTATATTGATGGGATCCATGGAGCACCATATATAGCATACATGGATCCGTCATGGGATTGTGATATACATGTTGCATCACTTTGCAGTTTGTGCATAGGTTGTTTTCAAGTGACGGCTACTACTCGCCCATGCGACGATTTCGCGTGCTGCTAGGTACGGTGACAAGCAGGTGATTCATGTGCCTGGGCAGCCGGCTTTGAGGGGCCCATTCCGAAGGATGTTTTTTCTACGCGGACTGGATGGATTTGTAGCACAACTGGTTGGTGGTTTGGAACATTTATTTTTCCATAATATATGGGAATAATCATCCCAACTAACGAACTCATATTTTTCAGAGGGGTAGGTATACCACCAACCAGTAATTGTAGCAATATTTTTCTAGGTCAATCTTGGATGGGTAGAAACTAATCCTTTAGTCTTGGGTGGTATCAATGGGATTAAGTATCTACGTTCACCAGCTAAGTTTTTTTTTTGGGCAGAGTATCTAAGATTGGCCATGTCTTCATATTCTTCCAACAGCTTTGGTGTGTCGCATTTGTTTGAGTGGATGGGTTTGCTTTTCAGCCTACGATTGTTTTTGTTTGTTTTGTGTAGCAGTGGGTCCAAACAAATCAATAATTAAGTCTTTGGTTTTGTGTGGTTTCCTGCTTTCCACACCATTGTGGAACTACTAACTACGTATCGAATATGATCACAATTTGAAACAAGATGCCTTGGAATGGCCACAGAAAGAGATAATATTATGGTTATGGGTTCTGTAGTGGGGCGTTTTGGTCCGGAAGCTTGACGCTGCAAGCCAGAAATCCAAGACAATCTCAGGACTCCAGCCGGCGTCTGGGCAAATGGTTAATTTTACACGGGCATACCTCCTTGCTGGACAGAAGTCAAGATTTTGACATCACATTGTTTCAGTATGAAGTGCCTCAAGGTCAGCATATTTTTCTTGGATGTGTTGCTTGTTTGTCCTACATAACCCAAGTCCATCCCCACAATTACTCGAGTAGTCATGACCGGGTTTACTGCCCCAGGTGCACAGCTGCAATGGGCAGAAGTAGGCATAACAGCTATTTTGATAATGTGGCAATGGGTCAAAACCTATCACTCCCATATTGGGTGGGATCAGTTGTTTTTAATTTACCGTTTGGGTACCAGGGTTTTGACCCACAACCATATGTTGATTGCAACTATTACCCAGCATGTTTAAGGCGAATTGGGTCGTCCTCAAGGCGACTTTGTTTAGTCGTCACTCGTTGAATGCCAAAGTGGTCAATAAGTCGGTTCAAAGGCATTTTGCTTTGACATGGTTGTTGAAGATCTTGTTTGACAAGTGTTTATCTTAGCTTGGGAACTACAACAAAACGTTCCTGTTTTAGCAATTGAATCACCAATTCTTTGAGGTTATCACTTCCATATCCTCAATTCCTATAGTTATACCGTTATACCCACCATTTTTGAAACTGATTTACCATGGCAACCCACCCAGAACCACCCAGAACCACATGGCATTTTACCATGGCATTTCGCATATCAGGTGGTGGGTCCCGACTTCACCAACGTCCCCTGGGCCTCCTTCGAAGCGCAGGCGGAAGCATCGCAGAAACTCACCACGGCCTACAAGTGCCTGGGCGGAGGACTCTCCATCGAAGAATGGTCGTTTTTGTGCTTTTTGTTTCATGATGTTTCATGGGAACATATTATATATCTATAGATATTATTTTTGAAAATTATCTATTATTATGTCTCAGTGTTTTTTATGAGAAAATTTTGTCTGTAAATGGTTGTAGTAATGACTTATAAGTTATAGTTTCATGGCAAAAAAGTTCTATAAATGGCAAGTAGACTTAATTCATGGATTTGACCAAAAAAAGATGTAGGTTTAATACTCGTTTAATACACTTCGATCTATGGTTTAGTAAAAACCAATGGAACAAAAACGGATTCTCCAAGCATCGCTGGATGATTTGCCTTTGGTGTATGATTCAAACGTGGTATCATTGGACAATTCATGAAAACCATTATTGAAGCATTAGTACATGGAACAGTTTGTCCAGTGATAATAACGGAATAATATTGGAATATTAATGAACATTGGTACAGTTGGTATCATTGGAATAATTTGGACCATTATTTGAAATGTGTTTTGCAATGCAAATTTATTGACAATGTTCCATTCAAAATGGGAACATCGACTCGAACTACTTCCGGATTTTTGTTTGGTCAGAATCTTGGAAAATAGGCCTTGACTCGTGGGTGACCACAAAGAGTTATTGGCAAGTTTAAGATTTACAAGGTGACCCCCAAACGGTGGCTAAGTTGATTTATAAGTTTGTGGATCCTATGGTTTATGGATGTTTTATGGTAGTTTTATCGATCTAGCTCATGGGGATTATACATTGACAGGTTACAAACCACATAGTAAGTAGGCCTTTTGCTTTTGCTGGCTCTGCACGGAGTGCGAGTCACATCATCCGGGCACTCCTTCTTTTTGCTGTCCCTTTCAAGAGACATGAGAATTGACTCGCACAGGCAGTCTGTCCTTTCACCATGGCCCTTTTCCCTTTCTGGCACTTCCCACACCTGGTACAGTAGGTGTTGTACATGCTGTTGCCATGTTTGGGTCTCGACTTCAAAGTAGATAGTAATTAACGGTAATTTTAAAAATATTTATAAGTTATGTACACAAGGTGGTGCCCCAAACAATAGCTAATTTGGTTACTAACTCCAATAACTATGGATTATGGGAGATATACCTATACTATTCCTAGGGTTTTTGTTAACCAACGTTCAACTTATAACTGGGGGGCACCACATTGCAGGTGATATCTCCAGTCATGGCAGTTATACATCACTTTCTGCCGAGGCACGTCCTGGAAGAGTTCGAAGCTTCGGACGCCCAGCGTCTTCGGCTGTTGCCCATTTCAGGCGCGCCATGGCGCGCTGGCCATGGCAAAAGCGGTCTCTAATGGTTGATCCAAGGGGTTGATTTTGCTGAAAACTGAGTTGGTTGGAATGTGAAATACCCGGCCTGGTAAATGTTAACAAAAAGCTATTGAAAATTGCCATAGAAATCGTGGATTTACCCCATTAATAGCATGGTGATTTTCCATAGTTACGTTAGTTTACCAGAGGGTAACTGGACCAGTTTTCTGAAAGAAACGAGTTTTTGTTGATTGAATCATGACCAATTGATGAATCACGAGTTGATTTTGAGCTTCACTGCTTGATGAATCATGATCGATCCGCTGGGGAAATAGATTGGAATCCAGGACTGGCTGGTCTGGCGGCACGATGATCTCCGACTACAGAAGTTGAAACCACTAGCCGGGTAGTGTTAACATGTGCCCGATTCATGAGGGTTTGTGAATCCCAGGTTGCCTCTATAAGAAAAGAAATTTTGAAATACATACTTCACCTAAAAAAAATAAAAGAAATTGAATGTTGAGTGGTAGAATTGTTGCTTCAGTAATTACTGTACAATGTTTGAATGAACCTAAATTGCGCGGAACATTCACAATTCACAATTTTGATTTTGCTGGTATGACCGGTTTTCTTTGCTTCGATCATCTTCCCTCAGTTTCAAGAGCTTATCCGGGTAAACCCTGGTTGGGCACTTTATTGGGTTGTATAAAATGTGTTGCCATATAAAAAACAAAATGACTATTCTATCTATCTATCTATATATATATATATAAATATTGTATAATAACTGTGAATAATAGATAAATGCATAAATGTATATATACACTTATATATATATGTATGTATGTAAATATATGTATGTAAATATATGTGTGAGACTGTGATGCTACCAAAGATAGGGCACGATTCTAGTTGCAGACCCAGTTGTTTCGCATCTGGGCCGCCTCTATGGCCAGGTGGAATCAATGCGGGACCGTTTTTCAAGCAGCTGCCACAGTTGACCTTTGAGGCCATCGACAAAGCCTTCAGGCACGGCGAGTAACGGAAACGAAGAAAGGCACGGTGGTGGGATGTGGGGACATACAATGAGTAGTGAAGCATCATCAGGTATCAGTATGTGGGGATACATAGATTATAGACTGATAGAATAATCATCCCAACTGACTAATATTTTTCAGAGGGGTTGAAACCACCAACCAGGTCAAAACCTATATTTAAAATTCGTTGTGTGGTGTTTCAAAAGCGCTGGAATCTTTCCAGAGAATGGAGGTCATTAAAACACGCACAGAGCACCAACAAGAAAATACCTTCCGAGGCTGGTGTACGGCTCGAACCAGTGGGCCCATCATTTCTCGAGAAACCTTGGGCAACCTGACCTAACCTGATATAATTTGTTGGTCATTCGGATGGTGACATGCTAGCAAATAGAAAGCAACATGCACCCTAATTCCCCAACAAAAACAATGAATACGCTTTACAAGGTGGTGCCCAACTAGTTTGCTAAGTTGGTTTGTAGGTTGCGTAAGCTTCATGGGTGATTTTTTCCATGACAACTATCCCCCAAGGTGGCTCAGGAATCCCAGTGGGTGTCTGGACCTGGCAGGTCCCTTCCGATGTCCAGTAAGCATCATTTGCTGCAGAGCTTCAAAAAACACAAGTTGGAGATGTGTATCTTCGAGGCGGAGAAAACCAATGGATCAACCACTGAATACCCGGAGAGGTCACGGTTTACATGGTTTACGATGGTTCGTTTTTGTTAGAGTTAGAGATGATAGCTATGTAACCGTTGACCAAGTTGGGTACTGGGTCACCATTTCAGGAACCGATTGACTGGAGGTATACCTACCATATGTAAGGTGATATCTTCCCCACAAAATATGGCCCAAAATATGGTACTAACGTAGCTCCATTTTTAGGATCCTGAAGATCTCCCATTGACGGGGGGATAGAAACAGCACCTCGCCCATCTGAGCCCCTGTTGGGTCATATCCCGTGATATGTTGAATGGTTTATCCTCATCATCCTCATTACATGGTTCAGATCTCCACTTTTGTTAGACAAACCATTATATATATGTGTAGATGTGTGTGTGTGTGAATATATATAAATAAATAAATATGTATATATATATATATATACATAAATAAATGTATATATTATATATACATCTATAGAGGATTGTGAAATTCACATCTTGGTCAAAAACCTTCGTTGTTGAGTCATTTTTCAGTGTAATCTGAGCTATGAAGTTGGATCACAGTTTTGGATATATGCTTACTATAGGATGGGGCCCCCAAGATAGCTAAGTTGCTTATAAGTGGCTGAAATCTATGGTTTATGGTAGATATAGCTATAACGGGGTTTATAAACCAGCCTATAACTGGGGTGCACCATCCTGTAGTCAGTAAATAATTTCCCTCCAACATCAAGTACCTAAGTACCCGTTGTGAACAAGGCTTTCGTGCTGGATCTCTTCATTCCGGGATGCCCAAACCAGGGATGCTCCCAGGGAAGCTCCCAGCTGCCAGGAAACTTCACTGGCTGCGTATCAAGCTGCCTGTCCCACTTGCGCCTGAGTTTCGCAGATCGCTGGCAGTGATACAGCTGACAGTTTTTCAAACCAAACCTTGCTGTTTAGATATCCAGGATATCATCGTTGTGGCTTAGCCTCTGGTAAACGTTGACATAACTATGGAAAATCACCATTTTTGATGGCTAAATCAACTATTTCTATGGCCATGTTCAATAGCTATGTAGTCGTTTACCAGAGGGTAAACCCCATTCAAAGCCATGAAAATCCCAGGGTAAATCCTCCATTGCAATAGCTGCTGTTTAGCGATTCCTTGCTGTTTTTTATGGTTGCCGGGATGGCTTTTGTCATGTTGATGGATCCAACTTGGTAACATGGTAATGGACAATTCCAACTTTCAAGGGGAAAACATGGGGATTGGTACAATGTGAGGCCCCCCCAGTGATGTGAATGTTGGTTTAGATTCGCCCCATAGTTCGTTATCAGTACCATAAACCATAGTGAAATTGGACTTATGTTCACCAACTTAGCTGTCGAACGGGGGCCTCACATTGTATTCATCTATAAATGGGTTAGGTTCCATCGCTAGGATGAATTAGTGGAGGGTATCCTTTTCGAGCTTTTGGGAGTGCGCGACGGGCCAATTGTGACTCATATCCATGAACTTTCGATAACTTTCGTGCAGAGGAGCTTCGAATATCTTCGAATCACTGCCCCGGATCATCAAAGTGCGCATAGTTTGGGAATAGCTGAGTAGCTCTTTTGTTGGCCCCCGGTCGCTGCGGAATGATGAGTCGTGCAGACCCAACTGAAACTGTTGGCCCCCGGTCGCTCGGTGACTGATGATGGTTTTTTGAACAGCGCCGAGCATTACAAAAAGCAAGCCGTACGTTACATTATAGCAACCGGGTCACTAGCTATATCTAGCTATGTTCTGAAACCTCAATTCATCAATTCATCATTGCCAGATGCATAGTTTTCGTATGTTTCTTTTGATTCCATGGGTTTACCTAGCTTTCAGCACAAATTCGCCGCAGATTGGAATCCAACATATCAGCTCCACCTTATGGGGCTCTAGTCCTGCTTGCTGTTTGCTATATGTTTGCTATTTTTGCGCGTGGCCTGATTTTTTTGGGACCAACTTATAAACTTGAAACAACTGTTTATAAATTGGGCCATTTATAAACATAGTTTTTTTTAAAAAAAAAAAAATCTTTAAAACATGTCAACGTTGGTTCACTGAAACTGCTACGCTGTTTTAATCACAACTCTGTGCGCAAAGTCTGCTGCATCATGGTTCCGTTCTGCGTGCAAAGGTGTGGTCAATTCGCCACGCCACCGGGGCTGCCATAAATATGTAAAAACACAGTCGTTCCACATGGACTATTTCCACGTGCGATGTAGGTTGAATTTCGGCCTACGCTGGTTGGGACATATGATACCTCGATATATCTGGCATATAGAGTCTATTTATACATGAATGTTGTATTCATGGCGTGCAGATAGCATATATATATATTATTATATATTGATAGATGTATATTGCATAGACATGCTAATAAATGTTTTTGCATGTATAGTATTTGATGTAGGAATCTCATCGGGATCGCCAAATGCTATAGATGCTATAGCATCTCACTAAGAAACAGTTTCTGTTTCTCTGGTGGTTTGGGGTAGTGAATGCCCTGGGGTAAACGTTTACATAGATGTGGAAGGCGCCATGGTTTCCCTAATGATCGATGCATGGTTGTTTTATTAGATGTTTTTTCCATCTATGTTATCCATTGTTTTACAGTTTAAAGGAGGGTATATGTCGAATTGCTGCGCAATTGTCGTTTTTGACATATGAAATGTCGCCTGTTTTTCTGAAGTGTTGGGTTTCTAAGATTCACCATGGAAACCGTCCATGTTGTTGTGCAACGTTTCATGCGGTGAAAAGACGCATGGTGGTGGTGGCTGACATAATAGATTGACAAGTGCTTGCTTTCCGGGGTAGTTCCTTTGTGCAAACCATTTCAAGCCTTTGTTTCCTTATGGAGTTCAATCAATATGAAGATCATGGTTGCTTCACTATTAATCATCCCACGGATCGTAATTGGTGAACAGCCCTGGTTAATCAGTCCAGTGGGTTATCCGTGACCCCTCAAAGTGCGGTCACAAATTGTATTGTTTTTGTTTTTTTCATGTTCATCATTTTTGAGTGAATGGACAATGGTTATGAATGTTCCAGATGAACATGTTAAAACCAAAAACCTTGCTAATCCCAAATCCAAACGTTTCAAGTGAGTGAATGATTGATATTCAACCGGCGGGTTTCAGCTGGTTTCTCATGGTTCAATCTCTGATGGTTTCTGATATCCAAACGTGGTTGATTTCAACTGATTCAGCCTCTCTAGTTTTGTTTTGGGTCAGTGTATATTTTGGTTGGTGCTTTGGAACATAAATGGATTATGACTTTCCATTCAGTTGGGAATGTCATAACCCCAGCTGACGAAGTCCAATTTTTTCCAGACGGGTTGGTATACCACCAGCCAGATATTTTTGTTGTCATTTATTTTGGACAAATCACCCATGACTTGGCATAAATGACCAATATGACTGTTGATTATGTCCCATTCTCCCATAAATCACCAATGATTTCAGAAAAAAACATGATTGTTCAAAAAATGGCTCATAAATCGCCAGCGGTTTTGAATCTATTGGTTTTTGATGACTTTCCTAATGACTTTCCACGTTCCGTCACGGTGTGAATGACCTGGCCATGTCCGGCTTACAGCGATCCTTCGTCATCCAGTGCCCGAAGACGGCCAGGCATAGATTGGTTCGGGAAAGAGATTTCGCTGAGATGGGCCATCAGTGAAAAATCACTCGTTCGTAACTGGATTATAGTTGGGATATATTTTATTTATTCATTTAATTTACCCTCTGGTAATTTAACATAGAAATTCGCCATGCTATTAAGTTCGGTAAACCATCTATTTCTATGGGCCATGGCTTCCATAGCTATTTTGACATAACCAGAGGGTATGACATGTTGATATACACCTTCCGGCTCCTTCCGGTAAATTAAGAGTTTGACCTTGAGAATTTGCGCCATTCTTGGTGGAAACTCATCTTCCAAGGCCTTTTTAAGGTAGGGTCGAACTGTTAATCTACTGGAGGCTAGTGATTTATCACCCCAGCAGCCAGCTAATCCCATGGCCCACCTAAGCAGATTTGGGCATTTGACATGATTTTAAGCACCCACACATCGATATATTCGGATGATCCCGCCCCCCTTTAACCCTGGAATATTGGGGGGGGGGGGGTAAGGCAAGAAATTTCTGAGAAATATTTCACCTGACCACATGAAATATACCCCCCCACATGTTTTTGGGGCTTCGAAAAGATGTGGGGGGGGGTCCTCCGGATGCAACATTTTAGCCCAGAGATGGTATGGCACACCCTTTCATTTTGAACATACATACATTCATACTTTCATACATTCATATATATATATATATATACACATACATGTACTTAAATACACATAATGTATATATATATATATATAATATTGGCACAAACATACTTACAGAAAAATGCAACGGTGAAATTTTTGAGGGGGGGTAGTTGCAAAACCATGGTATTTTACAGTTCTAGCAGGGTCCCCCCCAAAAAAAAACCATTGCCAATGCTGGAGGAGCCCCTTCTTGTTTCCTACCCCTGCGGTAAATAATTAATTACAACAGCGAAATTTTTGAGGGGGGGTAGTTGCAAAACCATGGTATTTTACAGTTCTAGCAGGGTCCCCCCCGAAAAAAATCCATTGCCATACCTTTTTAGTCCTTACGCGGGTAGGGCCCACGCGCAAACCACACAACTAGGTAAATGGATG
>Ga0126342_10022184_pt1 | contig 10517 bp, 10 predicted proteins | sample Cyp1metagenome_FD_92528 | JGI IMG/M metagenome (GOLD analysis project Ga0126342, IMG submission 92528) | Coral microbial communities from Lord Howe Island, Old Settlement Bay, Australia - Cyphastrea 1 metagenome | ecosystem: Host-associated > Invertebrates > Cnidaria > Coral ...
AGTAGCCACTGTCCATCCGTCCTGACCTTTTGTACACAATCCTCAGCAGCCTTAGCATCAGCACATCCGGCAAGCAAGACTTTCAAGAGCACCACTGTCGAAAACTGCCGCATCTAGGGCGCAGTTTGCGTTGTTTGGTGGAGGATGGCAAGGTCAATTGAGCCTGTGAAGACTGGTTTCAGCCAAAAATTAATGGCTACAGTTGTGCTTGACCACATGAGTCACCAACTCTCCAGAAGCCCTGCTCATCTGGCTTCAGCAAGTGTCAATGCTACTCGTACGGTCCAACTATAAATCACGGAACAAGAACCGCAAGTAGGGATGGTCTTGAAAGGACACTTGTGAGAACTCCACGGCCCTCAGCCATGCTGCTTTGGATAAATTCTGAGGGCCCTGCAATAGTTAGAAAAAAACTGAAATCAATCAGGAAATTCGAGATGATCAAACAAGCCTTGGCTGCTCCGGCATCTTCATTGAAGCTGTGTCATGCTCTGACGTGCAATTGAAACATTTTCTTGAAACAGATTGAAACGTGCTCATGCTACTCTCATGCAACTCTCATGTTACTTTTGGAGGTGGATGCAGTGACATCAGCAGTGTAAAGTTCATTCCCTCTCTGTGTCCAAACCAATAGCACCACCAAGATTCACAAAATAATCCAAATGTTCTTATTGATGGGAAATTTGATGTCGCATTCCTCAGCGATGCAATTGCGATTCCGGCAGGCTTGATTCTGCCGCACTGTCAAGAGATCTGTATGTATGTGTGTATACATATATAATATATATATATATTCGGTTAAAGGTCTGTATTGGGCGTTCGTTTTTGCGTCTGTTTTTCGGGGCCAAATCCTCCAACGTATGCCTTGCGCAGCAATATTTTCAAAGATTACATTCCTTGCATAAAGTGGCATCATTTTGTACAGTCCCCTAATATAAAGGAGTTGCAGCACTTCTTTGCAAGGAATATAAGGTTATTTTTAAAGAGACTTACAGTTTTAAAGAGGTAAAGGAATCTATGCAAGGAGGACAGCATGATTTGAGAATGGAATCCTGTGAGTATCTATTTTAAACCACTATGGTATTGAAAAAAGAGTGTTGGTGCAAGTATGGGCAAATTTTCCTTCACAAAGGGGTGAACCGTTTAATTGAAAAGCATGCAATAATACAAAAAAAACGTCACTATGAAGTAGAGCCCTTGGGTGTATGTAGTATGTTTCGAAAGAAATAAGACAATTAACATCAAATGAGAATATGATTGATTGTTGTCAGTTTACTAGGCAAAGTTTGATGGAATGTATGAAGTTGTAGGAGGATTAAAAAGGTAATTGCATTATAAAATCTATATGTCTAGGAAAATATAACTGGAGATGAGTCTTATACATATCTATCGTACTTTTTATATACACCTTTATTATCTGCAAAATCTTCCGTAAATAAAAATGTAAAATCTCAAGATGCACTAACCATATCATCTAATCTTGCACAAAGCTCAGCTTTGGCAGAAGCTAAAACCTTTCAAATTGCTACAGAAAATGTAATTTTAGTAAACATGAAATCCACCACCAGTAACCATTAAAAAAAAAAAAACTACCTTACAAAAGGTGGTATTCATCAAAAAAGATAAAGATAATATGCTATACTCTGTTGTAACAACAGATAACACAATTTCAATCCATCTATTCCCCTAATCATATTGCTACAAATCCTAAAGGTTATGTAAAAATACCAGATGTTGCAGAAGATATTGAAAAAGCAGACTTGCAAGAATCAGATCATAGATATAAAATTTGTGCTGATATATTAAAAATGTCTGAAAACATAAAAAAAAAGAGCACATTGTATAAATATAATGAAATAAATATGTCAAATGTAGATGTAGATGTCACAGCGCTATGCTGCAGCTACATATGTGGGCAGGATGTGTCCAGGCGCATGCGCCCAGGATACTTTCCTGATGCAGTGCTACAATCGGTGAGAGGATAAGAAGGAAGACAAGGCATTCAAGGACATATCTAATACACAAAATGTAGGTCTTGGGGAGGGGGGTAGCATTGATATATATATATATATATATATTAAAAGTATGCTACAAATATGTTAAAGGTATATTTAAAAATATTCAAGGTATTCTCATGTTGTGTTAAATGGTACACTAAAGGTATATTAACTGGTATATGAACTTTTATATTAACTGGTGTATTGAAGGTATCGTCAAGGCAAACTAAAGTTATTTTTTAAGGTCAAGTAAATGGTATGTGAAAGGTAGATTCTAGGTATATCAAATGATATACTAAAGGTATATTAAATTGTATATTGAAGGTATAGTATAGATGTATTAGATGGTGTTTTAAAATTATATCAAAGGTATATTAAAGGTATCCTAAGGGTATATTAGAGGCAAGAACATGGCCAATAAAATTGTATTTGTATCAAGGTATACTAAAGGTATATTAGATGGCATATAAAGCATCGAAGGTGTATTGTATTGTATTGTATTTAAAGGCAAATTAAAGGTATCTTGAAGATACTTTCATAGTCAATAAAGCAGTATATTAAGGGTATATTGAAGCTATAGTATAGTCATTGTATTTTAAATATTTTTGATCAACGCATGATTCTTACTCTGTTACCTCTACTTCATCAAAAAACAGAAAACCATGGTCAATCATGGTCATACGAGAGAAATGGGAGGAAGGCTGAGCTTCATTAAAGCATGTATTGCATCCTTCCACACATGATAGTTTTCTTGCAAGAATTGTGTTTCTTATTTGAGGGAATACCTTGTCTTCAAGGAATATTATAACCTGTAAGCAGCCTTTCCTGTAACAACATTTTTCTTCAAATCAAATGCTTTCAAAACTTGTGTCTTCTCATCTTGCCAATGTTTATTTCTGCATCTCCAAATCTGGAAGGGTGGTATGTTGTTTTTGAGCAAAGAAACTCATGGAAAAAGTTGGATTTTCATCAAAAAGTATGCCTAGACTTTTTTGGTTTTTCAAGATGTGCTAGTATGAACAAACAAAAAAAACAAAAGGAAAAAGATTGTTTTTGATCTCAAAACATGTAAAAAAAAACCAACAGGTCGGTGAAATGATGTTTTTGATAAAAACTAACTTTTTCCATGAGTTTTCTTGGTTTTGGGACTTCCAAAACAAAAAACAAAAACAAACACCCTCTCGAGAAAACCAAAAAAAACTTGGAGAAAAAAAAGAAAAACATCTGTTGAAACAGAAAATATTGTTTCAGGTAGAAAAGTTGTTTTTTGGTTTTACCTCATTTTTTTTCGGTTTTTTTGTTTCCTCGGGAGGGTGTTTGGTTTTTTGGTTTTGGAAGTCAAAAAAAACAAGAAAACTCATGGAAAAAGTACGTATCATTTCACTTATGTTTTTTTGGTTTTTCAAAATGTGCTAGTATGACAAACCAAAAAAATGGAAAAAAAATGTTTTTGATCTCAAGACATGTCAAGCCACAAGAAAAAAACAGTACGTGAAATGATATTGTTTGATGAAAAACCAACTTTTCCATGACTTTATTGGTGTTTGGACTTCCAAAACAAAAAACAAACGCCCTTTCAAGGAAACAAAAAAATCCTCAGGCAAAACCCAAAAAACAACTTTTCTATCTGAAACCATCAATTCTGTTTCAAAAGATGTTTTTTTGGTTTTTTGCTTTTACTACAGTCATTGCTCTAGTTAGTTAATTTCAGCAGACGTACTGCCATGGTCGTTCTCACACTTGTACTGTGTTATTGCAGTTCCTCATGCAAATCTGCTGCAGAAAGTTCACTTATACTTGTGCTCTTGTAGCTGCTACGTAGCTACTTCTGTTTTTGTATCTTTGTCGTCTCACACACTTGAAAAGCAACACCTCTCAAAAACATCGTTTTTGAGAACGCCCGAAACCGCCCTGAAGCCATATCATATATTCATAATCATACATGTTACATGTATTATATAAATTTGTACAATACAAATAGAAATATTCAGTTATTCAATCATACTCACATGGATGAGCCATTGGTGCAATCATTCGTTGTTAAGGGTTCCAGTAACCGTTGTGCTGGATTCCCCATGACCCCACTATATGGGTCTAAATTCTAGATACAGTATGAAGTACTGCAAGTAGCATACACCACATGTCCACATCCCAGCGAGCCACTATCCACATGTCACATGCCACTTGCTCGCAATGGACATCCTATGTGGCATGCACAAAGCGTACCAACAACTACCTAGATACTCTTACGTTCTGGAAATCTATACTACCACCCACCTATCGATGCTGCCAACATACCTCTCACATACCAAATGCTACTTCCAACCAAATGTACTTCACCCCACCACAGCCAGAACCACAGGAATGCACCTCGTACCCATGAGAGCGGGGATTGGAAATTGAACTATACATTGGTTTGGATTGACTTGAAGTCGTTTGATGTCATCTTGCAGCATCTACTAAAAAATGCATCATTCCAATCCTGGTTGGGTGCTGGTGCCACTGGTGCCAATGCAAACAACTACACCGGCTATTGGAAAAGTCCAGCCTTTGGTTAAGCCTTCAGTGCACATGGCTAAGCGGGCTTCTCCTGTGACACTTACACAGTGCTCTTAGGCGTTATAGCTTGCATATAGCTTGCAGGATGCTGCAATCCTGGCTCAAATCTGGTTTCATTATGTAACGTTTCAAGTTGTAGTTTTTCCAGATTTGGATTCCGTTTCAAGCTTGCGCTGTCGAAGACAGCACATGTTACAAACATTCAAACGTAACACCGAACCTACACGGACAAAAATTAAATATGCCCTGCTTACCCACTATTTGCAGGCTGATTATCGTTCTTTAACTTCTGCCTCTCTCGTGCAAAAGGCCTGATCATACCTTTACCCTCTTACTTCCCAGTCAAGCTTGAAACCAAGCGGCGAGAAGAAGGCGAAAAAAGTTGTCAATGAAGTGCATCTCAGCTGCAAATGCACATGAAATTAACGTTACCAGCGTGCATGAGAAACAAAGTCTTCTGGATGTGCAACGGTGCAATCCAAGAGACTTTCAGGGAAAAGCCAAGAAAACAGGAACAAGAAGCAAGTGGGAAGGCACTAAATACTGGGAAACACAGAAATACAAGCAAAGTCAATTGCAAAAGCCCGCAGGAAATATACTAAATACCTTGCCGGCAATGGGGACCATGTAACTCTGCCAAGTAGAGGAATATGTTTCACACCATGCCATGAATGCTGCCATCAGAGATGCGAAACGATACGAGTCATCGTAGTCATTGGTCTCAAAATGTCTTCACTGTGACGGTCCGATGCCCGTCTGAACCAGGCCAGGCAACAAGCAGGCTTTGGAGGCATGGTGAGCTGCAGGAGACATAATTGCACCTTGGTAAAATGTCCTTCCCATCACTGATATCGTCTGTAGATCTAGTTCAGTCACCCTTGCATTCAAGAATACACCATGATATGTCCAGTAGCTTTGAAGGAGACAGAGTGCAAGAACCGAAAGGTGCTGAAAGTGCTGATAAGTGAAAATAGAGAACTTTTGCAGCACGGCTGCTGAAATTTGTGCGGCGTTTTTCCGCTTCAGCTTCGGCTTTTTCCTGGCCATACGCATCCTGCCAGAGAAACACCGTCGCTGCCAGTGTTCGTAACCAACTTCAAATCGAAGTGCGTCCACGCACTGCCAAATCTATGGACTATCTGAGTATCTTGATAGCCCAAAGTTTCATTACTGTGCTGAAACGCACCATAGTGTCTATAATATGATGGGCGCAGCAAGTCTGAGCAGTTGCAGTCTAACAAACACTACGATTTCTTCAATTTCTTCCACCCGCAAGTCCATAATGACGAATGCATCGTCGACACCCACACCAAGGATAATGAACAGACCGTTCAAGTGAAGCAAGCCTGTCAGGCAAAAAAGAATCCAATCATCAAACAAAGAAACTCTTGATAAATGAGATGGTAAGGCCTTTGGTGGAAACTCGAATCATCTTCCATTCGATCCGTTGCCGAGAAGCCCATATATCTTTGCTGGAAGACAAGGGTGTAGAGCCTTGATGGCACGGTCACCGAGTCATCGGATTCCACAACTAAGGGCACCCCCGTGGGCAAAATTCCTTGAAAATCAGATCAGCGGCAAGATTGCTGGGCCGAAGGAAAACACGATCATTGCAATTATCTCAGTGCAGGTTGACAAGTGGAGACAGAAGAGCTCAGCAGAATGTGCTTGGTGTTTCTTGGCTCATTGGTAAAACCAGCTCTCAATACATCTTCAGACGCTGCCTAAGGAGTGTTTCGACCTAAAGTCCGAGTCCATCACACATACACCGAGGAAAATCGATTTAGTGGTGAAGGATATGTAGGTCAGCATGAACAAGATGGACGCCGTGATCCACACTGCGTCTCGTGGGATGTTGTAAGCAATGTACCTCAGCTCGTCTCAACTCTTGCAAGTGGATGGAGTTAGCATGAGTTAGCAAACGCAAAGCTAACACATTGAAAAAAGTGAACTCTTCGTGCAAGCAAGGAACTGCTTCAGGAGTGGGCTTCCGTTTTGCATACTATTCGCGTCAAAGGACATCCTTACAGTACTTACATGTGTGGCAATACTCACGTGACATGCCCGGCACGCACGCCAAAGCAAAAATATGGAAAAATGATGTATCCATGGACACTGCTTAAATCCGTTAACCTCGACACCACTAGTCCGCCTGCAACGGAACCAAGGACTTTTGGGTGCATGGACCGGAAGCGATTGCGAGCATTATTGAGTCTTGCCAGGTTTTGAAAAAGTCTTAAACCCAACTAAGCTGCCAAATTTCTGCCTAACATACGTCTAACGTCGGCACAACATTGCTACAACATTGTCCGCATAGGCCAAACGTGGACCTAAAACGTAGAAGTGGCATATAGGCCAAACGCAGCCGAAACAGGGCTCAGCTTTGGCTGAGCATATGGGCTTTGATCGCAACATGGCCCTACTTTGAACCGTTCAACGCGAAGAGAGCAACAGCACATCATTTTTTCGTGCTCGTTAGATTGCCCATGCAACCTATGCCAAACCCATTGTGTTGTTTTTTGTTGGCGCCACTAAAAAGGTTTTGCATTTGCGGGATCCCTGCATTGAGCCTTTGTTGGGTCGATTTGTGGGTTCTCTCAAACTAATTTTGCGCTAGTCGTGCCAATTTTGGATGTTGAACCTTTTTGGCGCTTGCCGGGCTTGCCTTGAATTTTCGTTTCGCCATGTAGGGCCATGTTGGGTACAAAGGATTTTTTAGGAACGCACAACTCGTGTCTGAGCCGTTTTATTGGTCACTTTTAAGCCATTTTCCATGCTGAAATTCACACAAACATGCAGCGTTTTTCTTTGCCTTGCCAAAGAAGCATCAGATAGGTCCGAAGCATCTGGGTCTCTCCACAAGAGACAGAGTTTAAAGTTTAAACCAAGATGTTTTGCCAACGTTAGCTAAGTGCCTTTTTGTTCTAAAGATCCGCCTGTGCCGAAGGTGCCGATGCGTTTCTTGTGTGTGGGCATGATCCGGAAGCAATTGCAATCGCTATTAAGTTTTGGCCTTGGGGGACTTGAGCGTTTCCTCTAGAATTGCACGCTTTTCAACGTTTTTTCAAAGGCTCATAAAATCGCTAAGCCGCTAAGCTGCATAAAATCGGCTAAGCTGCCAGCATAGGTCTAACATAGGCCCAAAGTTGCTATAACACCACACAGGCTCAACATGGGCCAACATGGGCCAACATGGGCCTAACATAAGCGCAACGTAGGCTCAACATAGATACAAATGGAGTTACTTAGGCCAACGAGCGTTCAAGTTAGGCTTGACTTGGCTCACCAGAGGCCTCTTGATCGCAACATTGCTATACTTCAAGTTGTTCAAAGCGTTTTTATCAACCCGCCCAAAAGAAACAGGCAAAAAGAAACAGCAAAGGACCTTTTAATTAATGTATTTTGTCATATTCACTCAACATAAAATTCACGGGTTTACTCTAGAGCGGCAGAGCCAAGACTTCTGCTGCTGTCGCTGCAAGGCAACCAGATTTTTTACAGTGGTCATCTCTGGTAATCTCCCGTTTGCACTGCTATCTGCTGATCTGAGGTCTGCAGCAAAGACTCTTGAAACCTCACGTAGCAAGACATGGGGATCGTAGGGTCTTAAAAAAAAAAAGTAAACTACTAGGAAAAGGCGGCAACACATCAGACCCAACAACGCAAAAATGGCAACACAAAAATGGCAAGCACTGGAAGGAAAACCATTGTGCCATTGTGGATGCCCGGCCTTTGGCATTTTGGTCCTCATTCACCAACAAGTCGTTGTACGTGTTAAAAATCCACTCCATGATGTAGTCCGAAGCCTGTGAGATGTCAATGCAGAGATAAGCACAGATAGAATTGTACGAATCAAATCTACGATCCTCGACAGAATGCAATCTTAGTTCCTGCTGATTTTTTCATGCAAAATCAAAGTGTCCTCATTGCGCCCTTTGTCAGCAGTGAGGCCCGTCCATGCAGGGTTTACATTCCTCGGCTCAAAAGCATGGCCAGTGTCACACACACACACTCTCTGGAAGCTCGTTCAGTAGTCAGAGGGAAATAATTTTTAGCCGCGGGCGCGGAAAACGCTGTTGACATGCTGAAGGTTCTTTCACATGCCCAGGAAAGCCAGCAATGCTTTATCGACAGTAGTGATCCCAGGCTAAGCTTGAGGTTCGTCAGCGGGAAGCCAAAGAAGAACAGCGAGTGCATTGATTTGACCTACGCTAGAAAGGATATACAGGAACACAACAGAACACACAAGAAGCCGTTCATAAATCCGCCGACCCCGCTTGCAGCAAGGGGTGCAGCAGGGGGAGCGTGTCAGAGGAAAAATTACAAGCAGCGAGGGGGAAAGAAGCATTCATCACCATCACGGTGTCTGGGACTGGCGGGCCCACAGTTTTGGACGCTAGCTTCTAGTCTGTTCAGAAAGCAACGTTGCGGGCCCAAAGACTCCGTCCGGCCTTCACTCTCATCTTGTTTGGGACTGGCGAGCTTTTAATTACCAGCAGCAAGGGGGAAGAAGGTTTCACCATCATGGTGTCTGCAACGTTAGGCACAGGCAGCCACGGGCCCAAAGGCCCCTTAGGCACAGGCAGCCGTGGGCCCAAAGACCCCGTCCGGCCTTCACTTTCATGGTGTTTGGTGGCTGGCCACGGTTTTGGAGGCCCGGCTGCATTCGGAGCTAGTTTCTACAGCTCCTGGAGGCTTGAGAGCAGGAATTTGGAGCTAGCTTCTTGTCGGTTCAGAAAGCAACGTTAGGCACAGGCAGCCGCAGCTCCAAAGACCCCGTCCGGCCTTCACTCTCATGGTTGGCGAGCCCACGGTTTTGGAGGCCAGGCTGCTGCATCCGGAGCTAGTTTCCTACAGCTTCCGGACGCTTGAGAGCGGGAATTTGGAGCTAGTTTCTAGTCGGTTCAGAAAGCAACGTTAGGCACAGCAGCCGCGTGCCCAAAGACCCCGTCCGGCCTTCACTCTCATGGCGTTTGGAACTGGCGAGCCCACAGTTTTGGAGGCCAGGCTGCTGCATTCGGAGCTGGCTTCTTGCAGCTTCCCGAGGCTTGAGAGCGGGAATTTGGAGCTGGCCCTACCTGGCCCGACATGGCCCCAAGGGCGATGTGAAAAGAACGTGCGGCATGCTGGTTCTACTCAAGCATGGAGGTTGAAAGAGACATACATCTGGTGCCACTCGGAACTCATGATTGCACACTGTCCAGCCTTGTCCTGGGAAATCCTCACATACTTTCTGCGTTTTGCACGCATCAACTTCAAAGCCGCTGCGGCGCACGACTAGGGAGCGCGTCCGGCCATTTCTCTGCCGGCGCCCGGCTGTCAGGCGTAAGCCTTTAAATCCGGGCGCCGGCCACGGAGCCCGTGTCCTTGCCGGAGGCCTTCAGTGGTAACCGAAAGTTATAGGGGCTGCCAACCCTGCCGCCGACCCACCCTGTGTTCACCCCGACTGAAGTCCCTGTAATTTACGGTGTATTTTGCTTGCGGTGTTCAAAAACATCATTTTTTTCTGTGTTTCGGGCCCTTCGGCAGCAAGGGATTTCATCTTGGCGATGTTAAAAAACGTCGGTCTTTACGTTGTTTTGGGCTCCAGGAGGAGGCCCGGGGCGGAAAAAATGGCATCTTAGGATCGTTTCACCCAAACATGGCCCCAACATAGCTCCCGAGGGGGCTCAACTTGGGCCACATAGGCCCGACATGGGCCCCCCAACATAGCCCAACATAGGCCCAACCTGGGCCAATATAGGCCCAAGATGGGCCCAACATGGCTCAACATGGGCCCGACTTGGCCCAACATAAGCCCAAGATGGGCCCAAGATGGCTCAACATGGGCCCGACTTGGCCCAACATGGGCACAACCTGCGTTCAACATAGGCCCAGACTGCTTCCATACAGGCAAGCACTGCGCATTATGCCTGCCTCAGTTCTTAACATAGCCCTCCCTGGGTTTGCGCGGAGAATCTC
>Ga0126342_10022185_pt1 | contig 10516 bp, 12 predicted proteins | sample Cyp1metagenome_FD_92528 | JGI IMG/M metagenome (GOLD analysis project Ga0126342, IMG submission 92528) | Coral microbial communities from Lord Howe Island, Old Settlement Bay, Australia - Cyphastrea 1 metagenome | ecosystem: Host-associated > Invertebrates > Cnidaria > Coral ...
AACACCATGCCACTGAAGGACGAACAAGTCCCAGAATTGCACGGAAAGATGCCTAACGTTACTTCTGAAACCGTAGAAAAAACTATTGTCTTCGGAGGTTTTACTGCTATTGCTGGCTGCTACTGCCACTTGCTACCTGCTACTTGTGCACCAAACGCAGCTGCCGACAACAGGATGCCCTACCTCCTACTCCTACTTGTGAACCGCAGAAGCAACAAAAGCACCTGCCGACAGCAAAACACCATGCCACTGAAGGACGAACAAGTCCCAGAATTCCACGGAAAGATGCCTAACGGTTGCCTAACGTTACTTCTGAAACCCTACTAAAATTGAGAGCACTCCTGAGGGAACTGATGAGAGATACTAGACGGCTGCTGCTGCTGCTGCTGCTGCTGCTGCTGCTGACACAACAGTACCAAAAGCACCTCCCGGCACCAAAACAGCAAGGCACAGAAGGACAAACAGGCCCCAGAAGCGCACCAAAAAACTGCCTCATATCACTTCTGAAACCTTACTAGAACTGAAGACCTGAGGGACCTGATAAGAGATACTAAACGGCTGCTGCTGCTGCTGATGCTGACAAAACAGTACCAAAAGCACCTCCCGACACCAAAACAGCAAGGCACGGAAGGACGAACAGGCCCCAGAATCGCACCGAAAAACTGCCTCACGTGACTTCTGAAACCCTACTAGAACTCAAGACCTGAGAGAACTGATGAGAGATACTAGACGGCTGCTGCTGCTGCTGCTGCTGCTGCTGCTGACAGATGCGAAACAGCAAAACACCAACGCCGAAACTGGCTACTGACTACTAGCTGCCTGCTGTCTGCTTACAGGCTGACTGCTGGCTACATGCAGATTACTCCTCCACACTTTTCAACCTCTCTTCCCTGACGCGCTCCCCCTTGCCGTCGGCCGGGGTCGGCGGATTTTCGCGTTCCCTGTTGCGTTTCCATGCACCCCCATGCTTCGTCAGGTGGTTTTAGACAAACTTGGGCCATCTTGGGCCATTGCGCTTTGGGCGCGGCCCAGCAAGGATGGACAAACAACAAGACTTTGTGTTTGACTCATTTGTTATGACATTTCTGTCATTCAACTGGTTCGGATCTCCAACCACTATAGGATGGAAACGTTGGAAATGCATTCGCGATTTATTGCTGTGTCAAACTCACGCGCAGTTTCCTCACATTCGTTTGGCGTGGATAATTACAGCTTCGAAATCAACGTATGTTTCTCGCAACTGTCATGAGGTTGATGTCGTTGAGACCCTGAATTGACTTGGTTTCGATTGGTTGAACATGGTGTCATGGGGATTTTTTTGGTGAAACATTTGATGGCCTGCGCATGTCTTGTTTGGCACAACATCGTGTCACTATGTCTGAGGTTTGGTGGTTCGAACTCGAGACGGATCATTGATACTGATCGGCCAAAGAAACCATAGGGTATGACTGTCTCGGCAGTCCGATCATTTCGCAGAATGCGAACCGGATTTAGATGTCGGAAACGTATGTTACAAAAATATGTTGTTGCACTTTGCCTTGAAAAAAATCTGGATGATATTGGATGCATTTCAGCATCCCACTCTGTGATTTTTATGCAGTTGTGACCCAAGCGCAATCGGCTTTTGACCGCTGCCACATTCGACAGTTCCCAAGTTGCCATGACCTGGCCACAATTTATCGCTCTACGCTACGGTGTCTCAGCAGCATTCCTGCCAGGTGCTGAACGGCGAGCTCGAAAAAGAAGCTTTCATTTTCAATGCTCGGGGCTCTTCAGGTTTGTCAGAAAGTTCACACAGTACTTGCAACACTTGCAGACAACCCCTGAAACTAGAAATTGATGCGTTGGAGGAATGGGGACACTACCGGCAGGATTTACTGCAATTTGTGCAAGTGTCACAAAGTCATGTAGTTTCATGGTATGTTACCAGTTTCTTGTTCTTACCTGTTTGTTCTGGTTCTCCTTCTCGTTTTCTCGGCCCTTCCGTTGTTTTTGCATCAATGAATCAATGTTACATCTCACATGTTGACCCTACTATATATACTAGTAGTCATCACTAGTCCAAACTTTGCTGTTCCTGCCAGAATTTTGCCACCTGGGCTGATCTGCCGCGGCTGCTAGCGCACTTTTTTCATTTCAGCGTTGTTTCTCATTGAATCAGGCAAATCAGGAGAGCCTTCGTAGCTGCAGGTTGAAAGGTCATTCAACGCTAAGCAAATCAAAGCGAATGAAGAAGCCATTCCCATCCACCTTGTAGTTGTTGATCATGGCATGGAATGACGTGTTAGTCATTGGCTATCACTGAGAAAGGCGTTTTCCATTCCTATCATCTCCTTCGATATAGCGCAGGGTGTGGTGGGGAAACGGTCTCACATTCCTTTCTTGGTTTGCACGTGGGTCCGGTTTGGTAATCCCAAACATTCCCAAACTTTGCCATGGAAATTCAACACTTTCCCTGGTCCCTGACCCCTTCCCACCCAATACATACTTATCGGCGTGCCCGCGCAAACAGAACAGAGATTCACTGAGCATGCTCAGGATTTGTGTGGTAAATACATTTTCTTCAAGACTTAGCCGCATGGATTTGTTGGATTCTTTTTTGATCTCTGCGTGGGGTTCGTGTTTGCTCAAAAGCTTTTTAGCCTCTCTTTTATATATGTTTATATCAAAGAGAAAGGGCGGAGGGAGGAGCAAGTCATTACACCTCTGCGCGTCTAGACTCTAGACCGTTGACGCCTCGCATCAGACCGACGGTCTCACAACTGAGGGTTTGTAAATTTCGGACCCGTGGTCCGGGCAAAGAACACGTGGGTAGACCTGGCCGCGTCTGGCTGCCCTCCACACTCTAGAGCTGCAGATAGTTGATCCAAGTCAACGGCAATCGCCTCCTTCCCCAGGTTGGGATGTCAGCCTTGCAAAGAGGTAGAAAGGAAAACATGCACATCTTACGCAGATGAATTTGGCAAGTGCGGCAAGTGATTAGCAACCCATTTATTTAAGCTTAGCCGTCACTTAATCTTCAAATTCCTGCGCTTTGCGCACTGAATCGATAACTGGTGTGATTTATTGTGTGTATGTGTGTAATTGCTGCATATGTATAATTAGTTCACAGCGCAAGGACCGCCACCCAAATAATGTTCTCTGAGAACATTGGTGCATTGAGAATGTCCTTTGTGCAAGAGCGGAGACATCTATCACGTTTCATTTACACGCTCAGTTTGACCAAACTTTGTACTTGCTGACCAACTGCGAAAGAGGTCAAGCCGTTTACCTTCAATGAGGCGACGAAGGTCAGCTGGATCATTTTGACTGTTTGACGGCTTAATTGTTGAAAAGGAGAAAAAAGGATGAATTGTCAATTTGCGACCTTTTCTGGGAGAATGGTTGCAATGATTTTTGGCTTCTGCACCCTTTGCCAGGCATGGAATCCAGCACTGCATGCGCACGGAACTCAGGAACTTATTATATGAAATCTAAAAAGAGGCCCTCAATAAATTTCAGTATGTCAAAGGTTTGTGCATTTGCCCTGTTTGACATTCAGCAGGCTTTGCATGGAGGAAACAGAGAACAGATTTAGCTGAAGGGAAGTTGAACCGCTCGGACTAAGGCCAACTCTCTTTCCAGCCGTGTCCTCCAAAAATAAGATCTACCAAGATCGCACGAGGCTGAATCAAAGGATTTGTTCAGCCAGGGAACAACACATTCAATACTTGCAATATTCAGCACAAGTTGGCAGAGCCTTTTTATCGTTGGATTCACACCTCCCTTCTCTGGCTGGGACCCAGCCGCACATATGACCATTTGCCAAAAATAGTTGACAGAAGCTTTGTACTAGTTGCTGATAATTAGTGTGGACCTAGTTGTTTTTCCTCTTCGTTATGAGGCGGCACGCAACTAAATTCACCAATTCTGCAAGGCAACGCTAGCAAACCCGCTAGGTTTGCGCCAGTTTTTTGTTCACACCCATGTTCAAGGATATGTTTTTGTGTTCCTGTCTGCTTGTCATTTCAACATGAAGAAAAGTCAAGATGTAACACTTAGCTCCTGAAACCTAAGGATGTCTTAGTGAATTTCTGTGCTACTCAACAATTTTCCTATATGTTTGAGGTTGCGGCTCAACTTTGCGAATTTGTACGTAATTTTACCCGCTAGATCCCCGCTAGCAATGCGCTAGCAAAAGCTTCAAAAGGCCTTGGTTGACCCGTGACCCAGTCGCCACCAGAGAACTTGTAGTTTATCCTGTCTGTTTGACAAAGCAACAGTGACAGCAAAGGCAACGACCAGCTCTGCAGATATTCCAGTTCCACCACTAGCAGCTAGCACCGGCACCCACTTCATATAGACGCGCATTAGCATCTACTGCAGATTTTAGCTACGGCTTCAGACATGAAAGATAAAATGCAGGGTTTCAGACTATTTAGGTCAGTCATGGTTGCGAAGGCAAAGTAAGAAGCGGCACGCAAGGAATTACGATTTATCAACAAAACCAGGAAAAGACATTTTGGCAAACCGTCATATGCGTCCATGATCATGGTCCATGATGTGTCCCTCTGCAATCAATGATTTTGTAGTTGATGGCCGGTAGCAATGAATGAGAATCAGCGACAGTGTTGCGTGCGCTTTTTCCCCTGAGTTGTTTCCCTTGAATTTCGGTGGTTCCCGTGCGAATCCGTGCGCCATTGCATTCCCATTGCATTCTAAGGCTTCCGAATTTTACAGAGGCGTCTGCTGTTGGGAGGAGAGTCGGACTCTCAGGGCCATGCCCTGCAAGAGAATGTGCAGTCCAAGGCCTGTCAGATCTGGGTGTTTAAAACAAAACATAATTCTGAATAATTATACATCTTCTTGCTCTCTATACTTGTCCATCCCGACTTGGACTGACATCCAACTGACGATATACTGACGATATAATTATGATTGGGGGCCTGACTCAACCGTCAACATCCACCAATCACAGCTCACCATGAGGTTTGCGACAGAAGGCCTTGGAGTCTCGAAGCCCCAGTTGCGCCACTGGAGATCTGGGGGGGGAATCACTCCTATACGACTATATCGGAGCCATGAGAAAATAGAAACCAATGGAAGCCAATGGAAGCAGCGGTGAAAATGTGCAGATGTGCCACTTGGCCGGGAAAGCCTCTGGCTGGTCATTTTGGACAATTTGACGAAAGATGTTCTGCGGTGATAGTTTGCTGCAGATATTCAAGGAAGAACCGTGAAGTTATTTGTGCTGAACACTGTGTCAGGGTATATGGATGTTTTGGATATCTTTGGATGTGTTTTTTCTCGATATTTTTGGTATTAAACAAGGATGATTTCCAAGCTTCTCCACGCCATGCAGCTGAGCCTTGGAGTTCCTCGGGCACCGCCTTTTGAGGTCACCACCCTTCAGGCAGGACAGCGCATGTTGACTTCAGTGGCGTTGACACCTTAGCAGCTTGAGCCAGGGTTTCCGGGTTGCCACTGTGTTACGGGGAGATCCTAACGACCAGGTCGTACAAGGATCATGATGATCATGCTGGTTGGACTACCATTGCTAAAAGCTGTTGTTGATGGGTGATTTTCAAGCGAAATCTCTTCGTGATCACTTTCACTTGACCAGATTTGATCGACGCTTAGAACCTTGAGGTCTATTGTGGGCAATCCTGGCCGAAAGCTTTCCTTCGGATTGTTGAGGCGGCAAGAAGATGAGCCTTGATCCAAGGAGTGGCAGTGTAGGTTGAAAATACAAGAATAATCTACAACTATGAACTATATCTATAACTTACAAGTATTGTGGAGCAAGATGCTATCATGAGATCTCATGAGAATCACCAGAAAATCGATGGTGTCAGCGAATCTCACCAAATTGCCTCTTCAGCCTTTGGGTCAATTTACTGGTTGAACAAACTTGCCAAAAATTCTCACCAGCCCATGCTGTTTCCGGAAGTGCCATTTCTACACATGGAATGCAGAGCTGGGAGTGTGATGCCTTTCGGCAGTCTGCCAAGATCTGCCAAGTGTTCTTTGTTTCTCAAGGTCCAACGGACGCTGGGTCATTGAGGACTTGCACAAGGTGCAGATTTGGAACTGAAGATGACTACCGTTTCATACCCTTCTCTTTGCCAATTTTTGGACAGATACTGATCAAGATTATATATAAAGAAGTGCAACTATGTCAACTAAGTGCATGAGATGGATTTGCTTCATTCTGCTTCCTCAAATCTTGAAGTACGATCCATCAACGACGCTAGGTACTCCCAGTCGAGCTAGCCGTGGAGCATGTCCCTCAGGGCTGAGTGAAGTCGATGAAGGTCTTCATTGGATCCGTCACGGATCCGTCCTTCAACTTGCATTGAACGTATTGAAAGACCAAGAAAGACCAAGGAAGTGCATCTGTGCCAATATCATCCAATATCCAGCTTGCGCACCTTGTGAAGCCAGATCTGATATAAAACAAAAGGTGCAAAAGGATAATTTTTAAATTAAAAAGAATGAACGGGTCCACTTCAAGTACTTCTGCATGTCCCTGGTTGGAGTGATCCAGCATCCAAGGACAGGACGGCATCTGGTGACGGATGGATCCTTTGTGCTGTGCGAAGGTGAAATGCGGGATGGCGTTTTTCAGGTGTGACACCCAGACAACGACCCGTACAGACCGGTGGCTGGTCAACAGATTACAGGAGCGCATCCATCCCAGGATGTTTGAGAAACGGCAGCGCAACCCACTTTCAAAAGAGATTAAGAAAGCTAGATCGGGATTGCTCCAATCCGTTGTAGACAAATGATATCCACAAAAGGGGGAATTATGGAATTTGTCATTTTACCTTTCTTTCTAGCCAGTTGCCTCCCATTATACTGAACTCGGGGTGTTCGGAGCCACTGCTCAAAGGTTTGCGAGTTGCATCCATTGAAAGCCATTCCACGACAGGCTTCAATGTCGCTGCGGGGGGAAGAGTATCCCAAGCACAGGGCAGCTGTTACGATCTATTGCCCATAGAACCCATGCGTGAGACCTTCACTACTTGCTCAGATCTTTGCACTTGGCTGTGATACCTTCAATCATACCTTCAAGCATACGTAAGCATATTGTGTTCCTCCAGCATTTTGTGGTCTGCGGGACCCTGCGGGAGTACAAGATGCTGCATATGCTACGAGCCACGAAGGATTTCTGCCAGCTATCAGCAAATTTCTGTAAACCCAACTTGGCCAGACATACCTGAGAGATCCTGATAGATCCTTGCAGATCTTGACAGCAGACTGCTCATGAAACCTGACCAGCTGTGTTTTGCAGGTGAGCATTGAGAAGGATCTGCTGCCAGTGCAAATTCCCACAGCTTCCATGACGGAGGAGCAGTTGAAACTCTTGGAGGAGCCGGTGTTTCGGTCATGGCAGGTAGCGTAAGATCTGAAAGCTGCCAGCAGCCAGGTCCGTGCATGGCATGTTTGCAGTGCAGGCTCAAGAATCCAGCAGAGATGGCATGTATGTGGTCCTTTCTGAGGCGTGTGCTTTGCATGGCCGCAATATTCAGCCTTGCAATTTGACTTTGAGCGCTTGAGTTCAGGGGAACCCTTGCAATTTGACCTTGACCTCAGTACGCAATGGAGTCTTTGGGCCAAGGATTTTTCGGAATTACCAACAAATGAAGAGAAGCTTTGGTTCTCCATCCAATTTACAGTTCCGAGCATAGATTCCCATTACAGGTCTGATCTGACGACTTTGAGACATTTTTGATCAAGAAAAGGTGCGCGAAGTGCCCTTGGTTTAGAAGGGTTATGAGCCCAACGTTGGGGCGCTGAACTCCGACGGTCATGGCGAGGTCCCTGTCGGTGCCATGCAGGGGACCAGGCAGTGTCAATCCGTTCTACTCCGACAAGGTCCAAAGCGAACTCCGTCTTCAAGAACTGAGGCCTGGAAACTTGCCTGTTGATGGAAGTGATGGCGAATCGTCCTTTTTAGCTCCTCTTACTGGAAGTGCCGCCCAGAAGAATCCGGAAAGGCTGTTTGAACCTACTGGGAAGGGTCGTGGTGGAAGTGCTACTGGAATGTTAGGCTCACTGCAACCTACAGAATATGGGAACAGCCGGATGATGTCTGAGGGTGAAATGCCACGGGAGAGTGATAGCTTGAAAACAATGGGGATGGTTCGTAATCAACGGAAAGTTCAACAGCATGGGTCTCCAGATGGACTTCAGAGAGCTTTGGAGGGGGAGATGGTGAACATGTTGCGCCAACAAAATTCGAAACTCATGGATGAGTTACAATTTCTTAGGGCCAAACGGGAGAAGGGATCTATGGGTAAGCCTGCCTCGGGTATGGAGTCATCCAGTGGATGGGTCGGCGGATAGCTCCAATGGCTTTGTTGGTACTCTTCCACCTGAACGACATGGGAGACATGGAAGTAGGCCCCAAGATCCAAGATACGTGATGCAGCGGCAAGCCCTGAGAAAAGAGACTCCAAAAAATATACCCCCAACGGCACACGTGTCCCTGATGGTCCACCGCCAGACAGCAGGGAGTTGCCGCCAGTGCCTCCGTTCCCAGTTCCACCGATGGGTGGCCAGGATGGGGATGTGAGTTTTTGCAGTGGGCTCCATGACATTTGTGAATCCAAGTCAAAGGTGAAAAATGGGGATGTAGCATGGAAGCCCCCAGAACCATGTGAGGGAAGTGGAATCCTTTCCCCAAGCGAGGCAAAACAGGTGTGGCTTGAACGTGAGGTGAGATCCCTCAAATCTGCACTTGACCGGGTTTCGATACCACCTATGTTACAACAATCAGAGTACTGGAATGCTGGTTTTGACAATTGTGTCTCTTCAAAGGGGTTGGGTCAGTATGCCACTGCCGTGCGAATGCCTGGTGATCCTTTTGGAGCGTTTGGTGGAAGTGGAAATGACGCTCTTCGAGATCGGGCGCTGCATGGTGGAAGTGGAAATGACGCTCTCCGAGATCGGGCATTGCATGGTGGAGGTGGGAATGACGACCTTCGGCATCGGGCTTTTGCAGGTACCAGGGGGTGTTCGGGCAGCGTACATGCACGGTGAACACCTTTGCCGCGATCGGGCACTGCATGAGCTTGGCGAACAATGTGGCCAAGATCGGGCTTCGCAGGTGCTACATGATGGCCTTTATGGACACAGTCGGGCTCAGCACATGGGTGGTGATTGCATCCCAGCGTGGGAACTACATGATGGTGGTCGTGGCCGCTCTTGCACGCTTCCTGAACATGATGTGGGGGGAGGTGAAGTGGGAGAAGGAATGTCACGACTTCGAATGGATGGCATGTGGGGTGAGTCAACAGGTGGCATGAACACCAAAGGCGAATTGCCGCATCTTCCATCGTCGGCAACGCCACTACAATTTGGAGATTGGCTTCACTTGAGCACCCCTGTGATGAAGGACATCAGCAGTGTTGCGGGATGGTGCTGGGAACGGACTCTCAGAGAGGCCAAGGTCTTCTACGAGGATTGGAAGCATAGCAGTCCGTTGCAGCGCATCCAGATTGTGCCGAAGCTTCCAGATGAACTTCGAGAAGCCAGGTTCCAACAGACAGAGCAACGTGGCATCCAGATGCTCCTCAAATCGTTGCCGGAGGTGGAACAACAGGCCTTGATCACAGACAGGGTTCTGTCATCCACCGCAATCATCTACAGGTTGCTGGTGCGGTTTCAACCAGGTGGAGCAGGAGAAAAACAACTGCTCTTAAGCCAACTTACGGCGATCCCCAAGGGCAAGGACATCAACGAGATTGCAGCAGGGATCAGAAACTGGCGAAGGCACTATGGGCGGGCTCAGGAGGTGGATGCAACTCTCCCTGACGGAGTTCTTGGCCCTTGATGTGCCACTACATCAACTTGGACAACTTGATCCTCAGGCGGCTTTCCGTTTGAGTCAGAGCCGGATGCAACTTCATCTAGATCAACAGCCAACTCACGAAAACTTGTGGGCGTTCTCACAGTGCCTGTTGGCCGAAGCAGAGACGTTGGTCTTTTTGCAAACATCAACTACCTCTACGACAGCAACGGTGCCCCTGAAGATCAAGCAGTTGGACGGCGATGTGAAGTCCCCTGCAAAAGCTTCTGCTGGTGACCACAAGGGGGAAAACAACTCCTATGGCTGACAAACCATGTCGCTGCTTCCTTTCCGACACGGGCTGTACATTGGTTGGGGTTATAAGTTATAACTCGATTATAATCTAGGGTTATATCCCAGTTGCTAAGTCATAACTTCTTAGCTAACTTTTTGTAACTTTTTTTGTTATAAAAAAGTGTCTTTAAAAGTGATCAAATTTTGATTTTTTTGATGATTTTGAGTGTTTGCTGTTTGAAGTGTTTTCAGCTGCTCAAAAAAATGCCAAATGGAGCGGTTTTCAAACCGCTAAAAGCTGTTTTTGTTGGAACAGCCGTTTTCAGAATGTCAAACACTATAATTAATCACGTGTTAAAACCCAAACTGTGAATGAAGATGTGTTCATGTCCACTAGAGAGGATGTATTGCTTGAAGAAGTGTCCAGGTGTTCACTTTACCTTGGCTAAA
>Ga0126342_10022186_pt1 | contig 10516 bp, 12 predicted proteins | sample Cyp1metagenome_FD_92528 | JGI IMG/M metagenome (GOLD analysis project Ga0126342, IMG submission 92528) | Coral microbial communities from Lord Howe Island, Old Settlement Bay, Australia - Cyphastrea 1 metagenome | ecosystem: Host-associated > Invertebrates > Cnidaria > Coral ...
AATGGTGATTCAATGGGATTTAATGGGATTTAATGGGATTTAATGGTGATTTAATGGGATTTAATGGGATTCAATGGGACTTAATGGGATTTAATGGGATATATGATGATATACCCTCTGGTAAACTAACAAAAAGCTATGAAAAATGGCCCATAGAAATAGATGGTTTACCTATTAAAAATGGCGATTGTCTATAGCTATGTTAAATTGCCAGAGGGTATATATGTTCTATGATATGATACGTGATATATTGTATGTTTTATGATATATGATTTATGACATAGTTTATGGTATAGTATATTTGATATAGGATGTATGGTATAGGATATATTTGATATAGGATGGTCTGTTAATAATATGGTTTGATATTTTGATATTACACTATTGTGGTTTTTTCACTTATCTATGTTTAAGTCTATGTTTAGTCTTAACCATCTACTCGAAAATATTTGGGGTACCCCAATGTTGACCTCTGGTTATGACTAACATAGCCATGGTATAGATGACCCATAGAAATAGATGGTTTACCTGGGTTTACCGTTCTTAAAAATGGTGATTTTCCATGGCTATGTTAGTCATAACCAGATGGTATATGATATCATATATATATATGTATATCATATGTGATGTTGGTGGTCATAAATACGCAAATCGGGAATGCACATGAAAACAAACATCAGCGATAAGCACGAGATAGACCATTGGATGAAATATAAGTATAAGGCATTGGGTAAATTTGAGATGAGAATACCATACAATAGATGAACATAATAGATGTAGAGAATCCAATATGATGTTGTTTTTTGTTTCAGCTTCACTATGGAAAAACTCCATATTGTTTCCTTCAGATAACCGCAGTATTTGGACCTTGAGTTGGGGGTTTACTGATGAGTAGTTTGTCTTACTTTCGTATGTTACTTATGAGTGAGACCAAAAGTTTGATGTTCCAGGGTATCATGTTTGTATCATTTGTATCTAAGATATTCTAAGACTAGATTCAAAAAAATGTGGTATTAGGGTATTAGGTTATATCTAGATATTCTAAGGTATTCTAAGGTGTTCATGTGGTCATGTGGACGCGAAAACCATTTTTCAGGCATCGTTTTTGAATCTTTCGGAAGATCAGGTTTTCCACATCACCCGGACGGGGGAAATCTCAGGCATCATTTGAATCCCTTCCTCCGTGAAGAACCCCCTAGAATCACCAAATAGTGGATCTAGGGGATTTATAGAAAACACATATATGATGTCTGTATATACATATACATATACATATACATATACAGATACAGATACATATACATATACATATACATATACATACATATATATATATATATGTGTAATTACATGTACATATATATATATATATTTATTTATTTACACATATATATATATATATTTGTATATATATATATATATTTGTATATATATATTTGTATATATATATATATGACTGGGACCATGGAATTTATGGAGGATGCTTTCCAACTATGAACGGATGGTGTTGGAAATTCCCAAACCCGAAAAAAAATACCGTAAAGCGTTGGTTGTTTTCTCAACAGAAACTGCCAAGTGTTCAGCAAAAAGTGGAAGATGTTGAACAGAAACCGAGATTAAAACCCAAAAAAACGGGTTGTTCCCAGATGCGAAGCTTGGTAGGAAAAAAAAAGTCGTTTTCCCATGGCTGCTTGACTCTCCAGGTATGGTATTTTGCCAGGGAAACTGAAATGATCATACTGGGGGAATAACCATCCATTAGTCCAGGATTTTGGCCTTATGGTTCAGGGGTTTCAACCATCCTTTTGGTGGTGCAGGATTTCGCAACCATCAACAGTAGCTATGACTTTGGGTACTGTACCAGGCTTAAAAGACGACATAACCCCGAGTCTCGGTGGAAAACTCCCTCCGTTTCTCCGCAGGAAAAGTGCAGTGCATCCTGCATGAGGCGGGCGGCATATGTGGATTACTTGGCCTATGAATCGACCATGGCCTATATATGGTATAGATGATATATGTGATATTCCCATATGTAATATACCTGGTGGTTGATGATTGGTTGGCTTAATGGATGGTATATATGGTATAGATGTTCTATGATATCTGATTGGTGGTGACTGGAACCATGGAATGGATTATGACGTTCCATGTTCAGTTGGGAATGAATGTCATCATCCCAACTGACGAACTCACTCCATGATTTTTCAGAGGGGTAGGTGGTTCAAACCACCAGCCAGATATTGTATGATATTGTTATCCCATTATTATCCCATTATTATCCATATTAAACCATATTAAAGCATATGAATTTGGTATACCACCAACCAGATTATGAATTCGACGATGTTTTATTGTACCTGATGGGCTTCCGTGAATTCATAGGCGATAAACATGCGGAGATCATGGGGATTCCACGCGGAGATCATGAGATTCATCGCACCGCTTTTTCAGCTGTTGCGGAACGCGGAACGATGGTCCATTGAATCTGGTGATTTGCCGATAGACTGGTTGAATTTCCATAGGGAAATGGTGATTTCAATGGACCGGATTGATTTACCGTGATGTTCATATGATTTACTGGTTGAAAATTGTGATTTCCATAGGGTGAAATCGCCACAGGGATGTATAATTGGATGTGTTTTTTCACAGGGGAATCTCCCAGCTGTTGAAAATGATGACTGACTGGATTTAGGCCACCATAAATTTAAAAAAAAAAAACGGTTTTATATCAGAATTCGTGGTAATTGTAATTGAACCATGCCAATGGACAAAAATGCCTAAAAAGCATGAATGGAAGATGTTCTGGGAGTAGACTGGGGATTTTGTTTGGGGATGTGATAGCAGGAAGACCCACTGGACCGCCACAATGGGACTTAATAATAACCAATATATGATGTTTTGGGGATTGAATAGGCATTTCAGACATGTTTTTTCAGCAAAACAATCAAAACATGCCTATTATTTTCTAGAAAACATTACGTTATAACACCAAATGATTTTCTAGAAATGTTATGGGATTAATAATAATCAGGGTGTTTTTTCAGCAACAATCTGGAATAGAGCTACCCTCTGGTAAGCATACAAAAAACTCTGGAAAGATCCACCATTTTTAATGGGTAAATCCACTATTTCTATGGCCATGTTCAATAGCTTTTTGTATGTTTACCAGGGGGTATGCTTTAAAATTGAGCATGGCCCAAATGGAACATGATGGGAAGACGATGGGAATTTCTGCGTGCAATGGTTGTGAACTTAATGTGGATCTCACCAGACCTCGTTTACTGTTGATGATCTCCGGATATGAAAATTGTTGGTGTTTGATGTGATGATTGGGTCAACAGCTATTCACGAACGTCCAAAGATTGAAAATCGGCCTTGGCGAAATGCTTCGAACAACGATCATCGAATGACTGTTGACCCGCAGGATTTGGGCATCATTCCCTGGGGCTGGGAAGCATCGAAGATGTACCTGGATGTAACTGCTAGGTCAATCTTAGATGGATACTTTAATCCTAACTAGTCTTTTGGTCTCAATGGGAATATCTACGTTCACCAGCAAAGAATTTGTCATTTTTTGCAGGGTATCTAAGATTGGCAATGATTGGGATGCAACTGTGTAGCCTCTGGTAAACTAACACTTTGCGAACTGGGAAATCACTATTTCAATAGGTAAATGATCTATAAATCGACCATTTTCCATAGCTATGTTAGTTTGCTGGAGGGTAAACTTTTGGGCTCACAAAATAGATCAATTTGAGTATTATGTATTATTATGCCATCCTTTTTTGGGGGAGAAAATTGACCCGCATCCCACTTTAATGCCCATCAAGAGATCAACTTTGTTTCTTCGTATATGGTCCCTGAAAAGTGGACGAATTCAGGGGCTCGGTGCTTCCCCTCGACAGAACAGAACATGGAACACGGTCATGTGTGCATCCCAGAAGCCAACAGTGCTGTGCCATGATGAAGTTAGTTACAGGTATATGTTCAATGTGGTATATATATATATACATACGTACATATATATACATATATATATAATTATAATACATATATATATATATATGGATATATATGGATATATATATATATACTCAATTATAATCAAAAGTTGGATTGTACACCGATCTTGGGGGTCATCCATCATGAAGGATTTGCCATGTGTGTTTCGAATTCCGGTGCAATCTCCTCATGATGCGTGGAGTTTTTTCGAAAGAAGCGGGTAAATATCCAAAAATGAAGAAAACATCTCTGGGCATGTCTGAAATGGTATATCTGAATATCTGCCAAAAATGGTACCATGGTTTTTCCATGGAAAATGATGATGACGCATCAACATTTTAGGGTGGGTTTGCCTCCCAAATTGTTAGACGCAAGCCATATCGACTTGAAAGTTCGTTGATTTCACCATCAAAATGGTGATGTTTCATAGTTTGCCAGGGTACCCAGCTATAAAATGGTGATTTTCCATAGTTATGTTAGTTTGCCAGAGGGTATCATATTGTAAATCAAAGGCTGAAGTTATACTTTACCCCTTGATATCACCTAATTCCCGTCTCTTCTTTGGTCCCCAACCTCGATTTTAATGTATTCATCTCCCATGTCAAAAGGATGCTCGCCCCAAAGAAATATGGGTACCCCCAGTTCTCCATTTATAGATGAAATAAACCATGATTCCTCAACCATCCATTGTTGGGTACCATTGGGAAACCCCCACATGCTATTTACCCTCTGGTAAACTAACATAGCTATTGAAAATTGCCATTTAGTTAGTTGATTTGCCCATTAAAAATGGTGATTTTCCATAGTTATGTAACTATGTAACAGTTTACCAGAGGGTACCCAATGTTGTTTACAACGTGGGGCCTTGGCCAAAAACATTGGAAGGTGCGTCGCGACAAACATCCTGAAACCGACCTTAAGTTTGGTCGGTTTTGGAGAGATTTCCGGAACGCAACGAATCCTCCGTTGCGAAAAAATCAGCCATTGGAAAGTGCAAAGAAAACATCATAAGACCCGCGGAAAACGAGATGTGGAAGATGCCGTTTTTTTTTGTCTACCATCTGGTTATTTGTTACATAGCCATGGAAAGATCCACCATTGTTAAGAACGGTAAACCATCTATTTCGATTAGGGCCATCGAAAAGCCATGGCGAACTGTGAATGTCATAGCCAGATGGTTATGAAAAATGATGGTAAATTTCAATGGAAAATCCGGTTGATTCTGATCCATGGAGACTTTTCGACTGAACTTCCACTGTTTGATGGGAGGTGTGATGGGAGGATCCCTCATTTTTTGGCGACAGATCCGTGTCCGTCTCACTGGTCTTGGGGAACCCAAAACCAAAATAAATGCATATGGTTGGTGGTTTGGAACATGACTGGAAATATCATATATATTTTTTCCATATGGGATAATATTAGTCAATGGGAAGGATTATCCCATATATTATAGTCAAAGCATGACTGGATTATGTTCCATTTCATATATGGGATAAGATTTAATCCTTCCCATTGACTTTCACTCCATCATTTTTCAAGATGGTTAAAACGTACCACCAACCAGAAACAAATCCAAGGGGTGTTGTCTGAAAAAGATTCTATGTACCCCTCAGTCCACAAGTGAATCATTTTTAAAATCTTGGTTTTCCCGCCGAAGAAAAACATTTCAGACAAACCCAAAGATAGCCGTGAGTAAATTTCAGTCTGCTGCATGCAGTTGAGTTGTAGAGGCAACCAGAGTATGAGAAGTTCTTGAGAATTGTACTGCGAAATGATCCATAGAATGTTGAAAAAAATTAGATTGTGAAGTTGATTGTGTCTACAGCATGTGTGTTTCTCTTGTTTCGTTTGTTGTTTTTTCCTTAGAGAACTGTGGTGCCAATGAATCTCGGCGAACTTTTGGACACTTCAGGACTCCCAGGAGTTCTCTGCGCAAAAAAGCCCGGGGCACGGTGCTTCACCAATTTGGTGCTTTCAGACATGTTCCATCCTCTGTAATGATCATGCCGATTTACCCGGCCTGGTAAACATACAAAAAGCTATTGAAAATGGCCATTTAGTTCGTGGATTTTCCCATTAATGGTGGATCTTTCCATAGTTACGTAACAGTTTACCAGAGGCTAGGGAAAAAAACTACGCCAGCGTGAATCCTGGGAGGTTCCCAAGTCGAATCGACAGCATTTTTGTGGCGCCTTGAATCCACTGTACCATGGCCTTTACGGCTTGAAACTTCAGCTGCCCGGCGGTTTGTCCAGGTGGGATGTTGGTGGTCGATGATGATGTTTTTCTCGTTTTTTTTTCCCATCTGTGATGTGGGTAAAAACAATGCCATAAACGCACGCACGCACCATCCCCCAGTCACCATGAAATTTGTAGGTATAAACTTACCATTCCCAGTTACGGGTGGTAAAAATGACATTGTTTTAACCACATGAACTGGGTTATACTGGCTGAAAATTCTAGTTATGAACCGAATTCCGATTCTCGGGATGCTCCAAGTTGCATGGTTTTTCTTGTGATATCCCGTGTGGAAATCAAACATGACAATTGGATATCCCCTATAAATGGAGGTCTGGTTGGTGGTTTGGAACCATGGAATTTTATGACTTTCCATATTCAGTTGGGAATGAAAAATCATCCCAACTGACTTTCACTCCATGATTTTCAGAGGGGTAGGGCTCAACCACCAACCAGAGGTGTTCATGGGGAACTCATTTGTCAATGGGTGATTCTTGCCAAGTTCAATGTCTGAAGGGTAAAACCGATGTTGGAGCTGAACGCCTCATTTTTTTTGGGTGTTTATCGGATTTCTTTAGATGTACCCTCCAGTAATCATACAAAGAGCGAACTGGAAATCCATGGCGGTTTTTCGGAAATCTACTGGCTGGGGGTGGTTTTGTGTTTCCAACCACACAGATGGGATGATTTTTCCATGACGAGCCTATTGAAATGGGATGGCAAAAACCGCCAAGCAGTCTACAAGGTGGGGCCCCCTATGTTTGTTGGTTATAAAGTTCTTTTTTTTCCACAAGATATCATGATATGAATCTATCCCAAAACATAGAGTTTCCCTGGGGTAAACTCGTTTAGATCAGTGAAGATCCATGGTTTCCTTGGGGAACCATGGCTTTCAACTGCCAGGGCGCCAAAATGAAGCGCTTCCTGTTGCTCCTCCTAGGTGGCTATGCCTGGCCCTCGGATTTTTGTTTTCGGTTTTCCCGAAATAGATTGTTTACCTGGGTTTACCTATTAATAGCATGGTGGATCTTTCCATGTTAGTCATAACCAGAGGGTAGTATATGGGGATATGGGCTTTCCATAGGAACATGGGGGGTACCCCAATAGATCGCTCGCTGTATGGTTTCATGGAGAATCCCAGCTATTTTTCATGGAGTTTTCCATACAGGATGGGGCCCCCCAGTGATGTGAATGTTGGTTTATAAACCATAACAAAACCCCATGAATACTAGTTCGTTATATCTACCATAAACCATGGTTTTTTCAACCACTTATCAACCTACCCCTTTCAGGAAACCTCGAGGATATAGCTGAGTTGTTCAAGGCCGCCTCCATCATCCACGGCTCAACGGTCACAGCTCAACGGTCAGTTGTGCCGGCGTAACTCTTCAAGACCTACTTCCTATGGTGGTTCAATGGCATTTAATGGAATTTAATGGGATTCAATGGTGATTCGATGGTGATTTAATGGGATTTAATGGTATTTAAATGGGATTTAGTGGGATTTAATGGGATTTAATGGGATTTAATGGGATATATGATGACATAACCCTCTGGTAAATCTGGTAAACATACAAAAAACGAACTGGAAAGATCCACCATTCCATTTTGTGTTGGTTCCCAAAAAATACACATTGTCTATGATGAAATCCCATTTTGTGTTTCTCAATCCTCATTTAAAGAGGCTCAAAAATCACGCTGTTTCATGACTGAATCCACATCTTTCAATACAACCACATCTTTAGATCAGATTTTTTCACATCAAACTAGATCTCCATTTTTCTGGGATTTCCTTGGTGAAATCTGCCCCATTTCACGGGTGAAGAAAGGCATCTGGTGGAACCCAAGGTCCAGCTGCGCGCGGAAGACGTCAGCGCGACGCCGGTGCAGAAGGTGCTGGAGCTGCTGAGCAGCATGAAGAAGAAAGGGGAGGAGGCCGGACACCGGAAATCATCACCAGAAATCATCGCCGGAAATCGATGGGGAAAATCATCGGACATCGACGTTTTTTGCTAATTAGGTGGTTTGGAACATGACTGGAGTATTTTCCATATATGGGATGTCATCCTTCCCATTGACGAAGTCCATCATTTTTCAGAGGGGTAGGTTGAAAGCACCAAGCAGTTTTGGTCAAGCCTATGGATTACCAGATTTTGGAGAACCCAAGGGGAAGAGGCGCCTTAAATATAGTGATTTCATGCTGGTGTCATGTGATCCAATGATGTAATGACTAGTTGACTAGTCAGTAGATGGTTGGATTTTTGGAAAAAACGGATGTCCCCATGGTCAAGCAGAAAGGGGAAGAGGCGATGTGCTTGTGGAAGCCTGGATTCAACCCGCGGGAAAATGGTGGTCAGAATGGGAGTCGATTTTTCGGCAGATGATCATTTCAGACAGCGACAGGGAGAAGCAATGTTCATCCCGCTGTTTGTTTTCTACTGGGAATATCAACCCATACAGATGAAAAAAAATGTGACGGTATGTGGCAGTATTCACCCATCCACATCGCGGCAAGGGTACAGAAGCCTCTAGCAATCCAACGTGGAAGCATATCAATGGGGAAGATCCTTCGGATCATACAGGGTCAAAAACCCAAAGTGATGAGTTGCTGAAAAAAACATTCATTATCATTCACTATAGTTATATTCCCCATATACCATAGAATTCAGCAAGTTAGTTCAGTGCATCATCGCGATTTCGTTTCCGGATGTTGAAGCGAAGTTGGAAGGATGTATTCCAGGGCGTAAATCTATGAGAGAAAACCATGGTGTTTCCATTGATCTAAGCATCCCTAAATAGGATTAATTCATAGGATTAGTTCATAGATTCATAGGATATAATAGGATTTGGTTGAAATTCCTATGAATTCTATGAGTTCTACCTTTTGACATAGTCCATTGATCTCAGCATGGAAAAAACGTGGAGTTTTGCCCTGATTTTAGGGATCCTAGGTGATGCTAACCTCGTAGAGTTGGGAAAGTCGGGTCGATTGATCTACTAAAACTGCTTGGTGGTGACTGGAACCATAGGTTGGTTAATAGTGGTTAATAGTGGTTAATAGTGGTTTTTATAGGGTATAAACCAAGAACAATGGGAATATGATGATGATCTGGTTGGTGGTGACTGGAACCATGGAATGGATTATGACTTTCCATTCACTTGGGAATTAAAAATCATCCCAACTGACGAACTCACTCCATCATTTTTCAGAGGGGTAGGTGGCTCAACCACCAACCAGAAAAGGATAGTTCGTTGAATTTAGCCCCAAATCCAGTGTGTCATTGGAGATTGCCATGAATTGTCAACCAGAGGTGTCCTCCAGTGATGGCAGGAGAAACAAAAGGAGGCCGTGCAGTTCGCTGCCTACGAGCAGTTCTGTAAGAGCTCGGGATCTTAAAGGGTTGTTCGGAGGCCTGAAAAACTGGGAAAGCTGAAAACCGATAGATTTGTATTGTATGTGTATTATATATATATGTACATACATTGCATTGCATTGCATTGCATTACATACATAGTATATATATATATGAATATACATGTATTTATTTATTTAATATACACACTTTGTCTATGTATATTCCAACCAAGCAAGCAAAATTCGAAGAAAGCGTGTGATTTTTCCAGTGGGGAATTTCCAGCTCCTGTGAGATCATGAAATCTCCAGTGATGTCAGCGCTGAGATACCCAGAAAGAGAAAGCCAAGGGCATCGAAGAGGGCGAGGATAAGATCGAAAGCATCAAGGTGGGCTGCGATGGCGGATTGAACCTGGGATTTGAAGCTTGGTCGAGGATGTTCTCGAAATCATCGAAATATGGATCGATGAAGGTAATCTTTGTTAGGGGTCCTGGTTCTCAACTCGCCCAAGTTGATGCCATGTGACAATGGGGATTTGCCATCAAAATTTCAGGCTTTTTCCCAACATCAAAATTTCAAAGCCATGGGGCCCATGTTTAGCTCTTTCATTTTTTCGATCATCCAGTAGTCAAGTTGTTTCGTAGATGGAATGGTTTACCTCAACCAAGGTGGTACCATCATGAACCCCGGCTGTGCTGGTCATATGGTTTCCAGACCCCTGGCCCCAAAAATGGCTGCGTTCCGTTGAAATTCGGGGATCACCTCATATCACCTGGCAACTCGAATCACAACCGATCACTGGTTGGTGGTTTGGAATATGAATTTACCATGGTTATTAACCACTTACCCCCAATAATGGGACAATCAATGGGATTTGATGAGACAATCAATAGGAATTTACAACTGGTTGGTGGTTTGGAA
>Ga0126342_10022187_pt1 | contig 10515 bp, 14 predicted proteins | sample Cyp1metagenome_FD_92528 | JGI IMG/M metagenome (GOLD analysis project Ga0126342, IMG submission 92528) | Coral microbial communities from Lord Howe Island, Old Settlement Bay, Australia - Cyphastrea 1 metagenome | ecosystem: Host-associated > Invertebrates > Cnidaria > Coral ...
ATCTTATCTATCTTATCTATCTTATCTATCTTATCTATCTTATCTATCTTATCTATCTTATCTATCTTATCTATCTTATCTATCTTATCTATCTTATCTATCTTATCTATCTATCTATCTATCGATCTATCGATCTATCTACCTACCTACCTATCTATCTATCTATCTACCTATCTATCTATCTATCTATCTATCTATCTATCTATCCTATCTATCCTATCTATGTATCTATCTATCTATCTTTCTTTCTTTCTTATCTACCTTATCTATCTTATCTATCTTATCTATCTTATCTATCTTATCTATCTTATCTATCTTATCTATCTATCTATCCTATCCTATCCTATCCTATCCTATCCTATCTCTTCTATCTATCTATCTATCTATCTATCTATCTATCTAATCAGTCTATCTATCTATCTACCTACCTATCTATCTATCTTATCTTTTCTAATCTAATCTAATCTAACCTCATCTAATCTAATCTATCAATCTATCTATCTCCCTATCTATCTATCTATCTATCTATCTATCTGCAAGCTTGAAAACCAAGCTATTCTGCGAGACTTTCTCATTTGTTCAAGTTGACAACATCAAAAACGAAGCTATTCTGCGAGACTTCCTCAGTTTTGGAACTTCACAACATCAAAAAACGGAGCAATTCTGCCTGGTGTGTTTTGTACATTTTGACTTGGAAATGTGTTTCGCGCCAAAAGCGTGCACTTTTTCGACATCTCAACTTCCAAAAGTCTGAGACCGTCAGTTTTTTACACTTTTGACTTCGAAATGTGCTTCGCGCCACAACGGCGTGCAACTTTTCATCTCTCATCTGGCCAGCTGGCTCCGCACCCGCCGCTTTAGCGAGCCTACTTTTCAAATTTTAGGAGCCACAAATCAGTGGTAAAACACAGTGTTTCGCGAGTTTTCTACCTTTTCGCGCACCTGCATCTTCTTTCCTCTGACTCTTTCTCTTCTCGGATCTTCATTTTTCTTCTCTTCTCTTCTCTGACTCTTCCCACCTCTGCTTTTCCATCTGTCCATATTGTCGGAAGTTTGATTTCTAATTAGTCTAAACTTCCTTCGAATAGAGTAGGAATATATGTATGGAACATAATTTGATATAGCACGATTAAAGAGTATTTGAATGGAAATTGTTCATGATTATTCTGTATAGATAATTATATTTCTTGGTGGTTTGTCGAAACCGTTTTTATAAACATGCGTTTGCCAAGATCATGGGTGGGTGTGAGGATGGGCAACCTTCAATTCCAATGGATTATCATTATTTTCCAGATTAGATCTACGGTTTTGAGAGATTGGTTTCAAAGTTCATGTTGATTCGCTCTAATTCGGTCTAAAAGAACGATTGATTGTGGTTTACCCAAGGTGCTGGGGAAGCCTTGGTTGGGTTCGAATTAGCAGTTTTAAAAAATGGTAATAGTTAGTATGTTTTTCGCCATGCATAGTATATATGTAGATGGATAATGATTGAGCGATTGAAATGTTCGATACATAGATATATACATCTGCACAGAGATCCTACTGATTTTTTTCATGGTGTCACAGATTTTCATGTTTTTTAAGTGCAAAATATTAATCAAACAAAGGAGAAATGTAGATTATTGAGCCAAAGTTGGGATGGGTCCTCAAAGATGATGACGGAGGGTGAATGAGGCGGCCGTTTGAATGTTAGCCAATGAAGAAGCGGTGGTTACTTGATTAGTGACACAATGTGACACATTGATTCATTCGAATTGGAACACTCAATTCAGTTGAGTGAGGGTGTATTAATAACTAATAATTACTGTATTATTAAAAGGTGGCCCTTTCCATATTGATTTTGTTTGCTGGACTACGTACGTTAGCCTCTTGTAAATCCACATCATGAAAGTTGTTTCCTGGCAAAATAGCATTGGCAGGGGACTTCGGATCTTGCAGATCTCAACAAATTCATCAACCTCAAGGCCTTCATTTCCCCAGTTGCCCCCCATTTGCCCATCGCAACAGCCCAAGGAGCTGATGGACCAACATGGCATCGGCACCGATGCTTCCATCCCTCAGCACATTCAGACCATCCAGGATCGTCGCTACGTCCAGCTGGTCGACGGCCAAGGGCAGCCCATCGTTGCAACGCATCGGGGTGGCCCCCAGGGCCCCAAGGGCCCCAAGGGCCAACGTGCACCGAAACGAGCACCGGGCAGATTCTTGGTGCCCACTGCGAGAGGTCTAGCGTTGGTGAGAGGTCACTGGGAAAATGATGAGTCCAATTTTTTTTGGGCGATCGATTTTTTTTGCCTGAGATTGATTCACTGCATGTTCCACTAAGGGTTAGACTACTATAGTTGTGTTTTTTACAGGGAATCATAGACGTTGTTATGCATGGGGATTCTTTAGTTGATCCCTCCAGTGATGTTTCATGGATGATCTGTATAGCGATTTCATGGCTGAGGAACCCCACAAATGGTAATGATCAAATCATCGCACATCATATCGTATTTGGGATATAATGATAATCAATGATAATCAATCATCATCATAATTTATAATGATCATCATGATTATTATCATCATCATCATCAGAAATAATATGAAATAATAATTATTCTATAAATGATCACAAATGATTATGATTCATAGTGCAAAGAATATTGTCAATTATGACCTTGAATCAGGTTTTGATTTTATGCAGCAAGATATCAAGATCAAGAAAAATCAATAATTGATTGATGATTAAAAATATGTCATAGCAACACCCCAAAAAGGTAGAGGAGAGAGGAGAGATTTATCACTATTGACTATTTGACTAGGACTTGACAGTTCTATATATCTTATGTTTGGGGTTTCTGTATGTCACTCAAAGCCTCAAAGCCCCCAACCCCAAGGTCTCTCCACCTGCGACGCCACTCTCTGTGAGCCGGAAGTTCGCGCCCTCATCGAGCGCGAGTGCGCCATGGTCGCCACTGCCGAGCTGACATCAGCGGAGGTCCTGCGGCGCAATGTGGCGCTATTCCAGGGGAAGTTTCAGCGCGTGGCTGGAGCCATGAATGAAGTGCGCAACACAGCTGCAAGATGAATCAAGATAAGGGAACAATGTTGGGTACAATTATTCCATGTTATTTCCCGGTGTTGTTTCATGTGCTTTCCAGATTTGGTCGGAAAACCCAACACTTTAACGGGGAAAAAAGATGAAAAAAGCAAACGGTGGGTGTCCTGCAAAGTGTCCCTTAACGGACCAATCCATGGATGTTTGACAATGCCATAGTCCGCTCTCAGGCAGCTTCTTCGAAACCGCGCCTAAGGCGCGTAAGGCCGTGACGCCCAAAGCGGCGAAGCAAAGAACGCGGCGAAAGTCATGGCAGCTGGGGATGGTGGAAGCAGGGATATGATAAAAGAAAATCATGTGATGGCGATGCTGTTTTTATTGTTCCGTATTGTTGTTTTTTGACCTCATTTATAGTATGTTTTCTATTTTATTTCACGAGTTAAGTTATCTATGTTTTAATTATCTACTATTAGGTGTTGACGTTCTCTGATCAGGATTATGGTTCTGATGCCGCAGGCCGCAAGCGCAGTGACCAACACTGGCTCAGCCTTGGCAGTGGAGACGCCAAGATCTACAGTAAGTGGCAGATGAAGTGTTGAGATGATTCGAGATGGGAATTTGAGTGATGGTAGCAATCTAGAAGTATTATGAGTGGGGATTTAACAATATTATAATATGTCATTATTTAGTTTGTACAATTTCATATCATTTCTATATATTTATATTATATGTGTATATATTTATATTATATGTGTATATATGTATATTATATGTGTATATTATATATATATATATATTACATATAATATATATAATACATATATATTACATATATTATATTATAATATATATATATATATTATACATATATATTACATATATTATATTATATTATATATATATATTATACATGTATATTGTATATACATATGTTGCCAGTCTGCAGGGAATTCACATGATTTTTCAGAAAAATGATTGGGTTAAGATGCCAAATTCAACTGCAGTGAATGGTTATTTTTTGCTGGGTATGGGTCGAAAGTTCAATGCCGGAGGGGACCACAGATTTTGGCTGCTTATGTTTACTATCCTCAACGATATCTGATTTTTTGCGTACCCAAGGTTGACCCATACCCACTGTGTTGGGATGTTCGTGCCCTTCATTGTTTCGGGATCCAGCTTTGGTACCTGTCCAGAGTCATGAAACTTCGTAGGGAGAAAGAACAGTTCGGTATTAAATAGCGGATTTGAATTGTACTTCTGTCAATCCTGCATCATTTTACCATCACTTTTGGTCTTAATGCCATCCAACAATTCGTCAGAGGAACCAAGATGTTGGTCCTGTAACCCGGCTCAGTATCGACCACTTTTGTCAGACACCATAAATAGCTATACTATAGGATGAGGTAGTGCGTCAACAACTCCAAGTCAACTAACCCTTGGCATGGAAATTTGGAAATTATGTGGTTTGATATTTAAAAATATATTCTAACTTGACTGATGTTGAATGGTGCTGAATGTAGAGTTCAAAGCTTCATGTCCATAGCATATTTAGTTTCCCGCACGAAGGATATATCTTATAATGAAACCAGCCCCAGGCGCGGTTGAAAGCCTTCACTGGCTTGGGTATGTTCAAGAAGGCCCTGGGTATCCAGGGATGGTGAACAGCTGTGACTGTGATTCTGCTCAGTGAAGGGTGATGCAAAGTTGGACAATAGATTCAACTGACAATAACGAATATATATGTATGTATATATGTATTATGTATATATATTTATGTATATGTATCTGTATTTGTATATGTACGTGTATGCGTATGTGTATGTATATGTGTATGTATGTATGTATGGATAGATTTGGATATTTATACACAACATGTATATATATATAATCATATATATATATAGATATGGGAAAAAGGGATGCAATTTGATTCACATAGGGCTGAAACTTTCTTTGATGGACCAAAAGAAGGTGATTGTCACTACTTGATTTCTCATGACGATGTCAGCAATTCTCTGTGCTTGGTGAGATGTCCTGTTGCACTGGTTGTGACTCTTGGTTGTCGTCATATGTCATTTGTTTGACCTGGCACCGTCTTCATTACAATATCATCCCATGATTTTGGTGTAAGAATTTCATCAAAAACTTGTTGGTTGCATTCCATCATCCACCGAATTCAATAGTCGCTCAACACAAGATGGGGCCAGGATGAATCAAAGGATGAAGCCAAGCCGGAGGGTGGAGAAGAGGGGAAGGCCTAGGGAAGCGCTGGAAGGGTCAATGTTGGTCAATTTTTGATGCGAATCTTGAAGATCTGATCATTTCCAAACCAATCGGTGGTTTTACACTCTGGTTATTCAACGAAGTTATGGAAAATCACAGTTTCTTTGTTTCATTTTGTTTCATGGCTTTCAGAAAATCTACCTCCACGATAGCCGCAGGCAGCAGCTTCCACAGACGAAGTGAAAGTTGAGGCCAGTTGAGCCCCGGATCTTTGTCATCGCTTGGGAAATGATGGTTAACTCAACAAGACGCGATGCCCATGAAGCAATTGATGAGGAAATGAATGAGCAAACCTGCTGAGAAAATAAAACATCGGGTGGCCTCCGTGATTTGCGTTTGATCCAAAAGAACACCCCCTTTTTCACATCACACTGGATGATGGATGACCTTGCCAGATTTGATTCTTCCCGGTGGATTCCTGACCAGTCTTGGGTTCCACATATTAGATAGATTGCATGTACCCATGATGTTGCGATGATGATTCCAACGCAGGCATATGTTCGAAGATCCGGAATGACCCATGATGTTTGGCTACTGAAATGCAGTATGAAATGGGCTTCCCAACCAATCCCGGCAAATGTTAACATAGACATAGTTGAAATGGTGTTCCCATCATTTTCACTCTAATTTCCCAACCAATACCATCCCTTAATCAAACGTGGCAATGGAAAATCACCCATTTAGATCGGGGATTTCCCAGCCACGTGGCTGATGAGCGGAGGTGAAGCCATGTTTCAGGAAAAACCAGAGGGATCATAAGTCCCGACTCCTGGATCCCATTTATAAGTGGTTAAGCAATGTTAAGCCATGTTAAGCCCACAAACACTCACATCCAGTCCATTGAATCCATCATTTTCATTCACTTTCCTATATATTTTTCAGTGCTAACATCCCCACTTTCATCTTCACTTTTCCATGGTACTTGAGGAGTCCAGTTGGGTTGTAACCCCACGATTTTTCCAAGTATATTATAACATATGATCTTCAACAGACAAATTCCTCCAACCCATTATTATAACATATAGTATAACATATAGTATAACATAGTATAACTAACTATCCCATTAGGATCCTGACACTTCCAATTCCTAATATCCTGGATTATCTTTTTTTTTTAAACTAACTAACACTTACTGTTCCTGGGGTCCTCCAACTAGTCCCTTCAGGAGCCGCAGCCAGAAACAGCCGAGCCGGCCGCGGCACCGGCTCCGGCACCGGCTCCGGCCGCTCCGAAGGCTGCTCCGAAGGCGCACAGACGGGGTGGGGTTTGCGTTGCCAAGGCGGAGTAAACCCGATATTCAGGAATTAGTGTATTTATAATTTAATATATTATATTGTCTTGTAGCAATTCGTAATCTTGTATCATTATATAAATATATGTATACATATATTATACAATATATTACTATGTTGGAAAAAAATAGAGCACAGCACCAAGATTAAACAACAACGCACATACCCTGAACCTGCTGGATTTGGCTTGAGTGCTGTCGGTGGATATGCCTCACTAGTGGAGCCCATAGATGATGGGCCGGGAAACAACCACATATCCTGAACTCGCCAGGTGGCTCTTAGATTTTACTTGTAAGGCCTACTATACAGACATCCCAACTTATGTCAAGAATTGACACATTTCAAAGGATTGGTTTATGGCATTATGGAAGATTTTACAGGAAACCATTGCTTTTAGGGCCATTTGAAGCCCAAAAATATGGAATCTTTCGGCCGCCAGAGGCGGGTGAAACTGGCCCAGAGGACGGCGGGGACGGATGGGGTTGTCGGAACAGGGGTGGAGGGCGATAACATGAAATAACTATGGTAATGAGCCTCAGAAGTTGGGATAACTCCCATAAGTATGGTGAAATCATGTGAAATCCACGAATGGTCGGGAACTGCACTTGACCATTGGATACAGTGGTTGTTGACCAAGCAATGACTGCTCATACGGCTCCCGAGGTGGCCATGCCAAGTTGATCCACAGCCCAGGAGCCCAGGGAATACTGAGACGCAGCATCCGCGTCCGCAGCGTCGAGATGACGTGAAACAAACAAATGCAGCGCGGGAGGAAGGGCTGGAACAGCAACATGGCCAAAAATCGATAGTTCATGGGTGAATGGGTGAAAAATCGACAAAATGTCTGCGGATTTCGATCTCCCAAGTCTGATCGGGTTGGTACCTGGGTCACAATTGCGGTACCTGTGGGTGTACCCAAACGTATTGAAAGCACTGGGTACTTTACGGTACTTCCTGTAGGTCACTATAGAGGTTACCCTCCAGTAATCGCAGCTAGCGCTGAAATCTCAGTTCGAACTATACCAATTGATTATACCATCATCTATAAAAGGTATATCTATAGTTACAATAATGAAATATTCATGGGATATTCATGTTGATTATACCACATTATAGATACCATTGATCTTACTTTTCCTGTCCATTTTTCCACCTCTACCGCCAGGCCGACCTCCGAAGCTGTCTCCGGAAGCGTTTCTTGGGCGAAGAAACGGGGCCTGGGAGCTGGGAAACATGGGGATGGGTCAAAACTAGTCAAAACCTATGAATTTACATGAATTTACCATATGACTGGGGGAATAACCATCCATTAACCGGCTAAAATACTAGGGAGCGTATCAGGGTTTTGACCCATGGGTTTGTTTCAAAATAGGGCACCCTGTTGAAATCCAGTGTTGATCACGGTTTTCCAACTTAAAACATGCACTTAAAATGGTGTATAACAATATTCCCAACGATTTTAATGACAATCCCATATCTTACCTTCCTTCCAGAGGATTGGAAGAAGTAGATTGGCCTGGGTTCATTGCGCAGACAGGCTTAGAACCTTCGTGTTTTTGTAAGATCCAGCATAGATCAACATGTCATATGTTTCCAAGAATGGTTTGCAGGGATAAGTTATAGCAGGCACCCAAATTGGAGGTTAAGATCTAAAACCATGGTTTCCTGTAGATATTTCCCTAACATTAACAAATTGTAAATCCTGAGTTAATCACCATTTCTGCCATTCAAATCCCAATTTGTGTTGCTTAGAAATCTCAAAGATTCCCTTTGGCCCGGCCATTTTGAGCCTGGCCTCGCCGAACCGCAGCCAGGAAGGAGTCGGATGCCACTGAGATCCAACAAAGTACTGATCTAGCTGTTTTGCCAACAAGAGCGAACTATTGGGAACCTTTGTAGATACGTACAGAAACATGTTTATAATCATATATATATACATATTGAATATGTTAAATAGTTTATTTATATCAGATATAAAAATATACAGATATATACAATATCTTAATATACATTCTCAGAATATATCTATATATATATATATATATTATTTGTTCATAGAACTATATTATTTATATATACACATCATTGTGAGCTCGCCACATTCCGAGATTCGCAGCCATGGCCTGGGGCAACCAGGAAATGGATTGGGCTTTAGCGAAGCCTCGTCTCCAGCCACCAAACGAGCTGCCACTGACTTTGGAGAAGGTGAAGGAGATGAGAAACTGGTCGGGGCTGATATGTGCTGATTTTATCTGATTTTGAAATTTTGAGATATGTTGAGTTTGTCCAAAAATATTTCAATGGCATCCAATGTCCATGAACATATGAAAAAATGATGCCATTTCAACCCATTTGTTTTTTTCCACGGAAGTTCCAGACAGACCCTGACCCAGTTTAATCTTCCCTCCCTGAAATGATTGAAAATACGAATGATGATCGACTTTCTGAATTGGTATTATATATTATATATATACACACATACACACAGTAATCCCCCTTGATTTACTTATGTCATTCCCGAAATGAAATGATCCCAATCAGCTTCATATTTTCCTGAGAGGGTGGCTAAACCACTGATGAGGAGAGAATCAGGAGTACTTCTCGCGGGAGAAGAACCATGAAATTCTCATGAGTTCTTGGGAAACGCTGCTGAAACGGCTGAAGGATCAGCGTGGTGGTGTGGTGCGTGTCGATATTACCTGCAGTCGTCCTTGGCCAAAGATGGTTGCTGGAGCAGCAGACAAAGCCCGAAGCAAGCTGGTTGGTGCTGGGATCACAGAATGCTTTATGGAAATAAGCGATAGCTGCAAGAATGCCCGCACCGATACGGCCCAGCCATTCTTTGTGCTGACTCATGAAGATGGCTGGCAAGTAATGTATCACCCAAAAAAGAAGAAAGAAGGCTTGCTAGCTTTCCGGCTTCGTGATGATCCTCATGGGGATCTCCGATTTGACGAAGCCGAGCCTGATAAGGAGGATCGAACACTGGCTTTTGAACTCGCCGCCGAGGGGAAGGTGAAGAGCATCGCAGCCAAGATGCGAGATTTTCAAAAAAGTCGCAGGCCAAATGGCTGGAAAGCGGATGATTTTGAAATTGGACCCAACGTGCCTTGGATTTGCAGATTGGTTGCACACATGGACAGTCAACAGTGATGATTGGGGGAATCAGCTAGAATCAGCTAGAAATTGAAGAGTTGTGGGTTTGGCCCCAATATCCAGTGGATTTGGATGTTTGGATGTGTTTTCCTAAATTGTTTGTTCGCGTGTTGGGACATGTTGGGAATGTTCCTTCTGTATCAGACCACGAAGCCATAGCACTATGTCATTGCGATCCGTTCTGAAATAAATTTTCGATGGTGATCATCCGGTTCGGAACAACCCAAATGCGTGCAACGCAGCGCATAGATTAAGATGAGTGTTTGCACTCGGGAGGACTCCTCCCCCGCAACATTTTAGCATCTATCCATCAGCAATATATGTATATAAATATATAATGATATATATATATATATAATAACTATAATAATGTTGGCTGCACAATACTAAATCCCCACTAAATAAAATATTTTTGTTGTCAGCATTCCAATAGTAATTTTTTGGAACCCGTTGGCTGGGATCATGATATGTATCTGATAGATTCTCCATGGTTTTGTTGGGTTTCTTATGGATTCTGAATGGATTTGGTTGGGTTTTGGGTTTCTGAAGTTCTTCTTGGAATCTGTCTGGACAAGGTCAGAACATGAGTTTTTTGGCAATACTAAAAGTAAATGGATCTAATTGACTTTTAGTATTGGAGAAAAATTGGAGTTGGGAAAAAAGTTTCCACTATTGCCATGTTGGGTCCACTATTGGCCATGCCCTCTGGACAAGGTCTGAACATGACTCTTTTGGCAATA
>Ga0126342_10022188_pt1 | contig 10515 bp, 7 predicted proteins | sample Cyp1metagenome_FD_92528 | JGI IMG/M metagenome (GOLD analysis project Ga0126342, IMG submission 92528) | Coral microbial communities from Lord Howe Island, Old Settlement Bay, Australia - Cyphastrea 1 metagenome | ecosystem: Host-associated > Invertebrates > Cnidaria > Coral ...
AAGAGTCTGAAAGAGTCTGAAAGAGTCTGAAAGAGTCTGAAAGAGTCTGAAAGAGTCTGAAAGAGTCTGAAAGAGTCTGAAAGAGTCTGAAAGAGTCTGAAAGAGTCTGAAAGAGTCTGAAAGGTGAAGTATGGTGAAGTCATATGGTAGGCCGCCTGCAAGACAAAGTTTCGGTCCTGACAGAAGATACAGAAGCCACGGGGCTAAGTCAAGCTCTGGAAGATTCTTTGGTAGATTTGTCCGCGCCCGTGCCGTCCTCCCATAATTCAGAGCCAACCAGCTGCAGAGTGCCTTTGTTCGCATTCAAAGCCTTCAGCATGAAGCCGGAATTGTGCCTTGGTGACACCGGACTTTATCATCAGCTGTGGTTCACTCGTGGGCAGCCCCATCACAAAGAAGTCCATTGCTGGTGAAACACACCTCGCCCATTCATACCACACTACTCCTGATTTTCAACTGAGGTAGTCGCCGAAGGGCAGGGTTTGCATTTTTGAGTACCCTCAGCAGACCAGTTTTTTCAACGAATCGCAAATGGTTTTCACCCGGGAATTGCAGAAACTTAAAGTATTTGGGGATATTTGGGTTGAAGATTGGTTTTCCTGATTCTCATGATGATGTATTTGCTCTTGCTCTGTTCAAAGTGGCACAAGCATGGGTCAGTACATATCAGTACTGTTTTGAGTTTGAGACCAGAAATTCCGTCGAAGAGCTTCCAACATGAACTCCGGATCCTAGACTCAAGTACATTGGCTCTGAACGTTGAGCTACCACGATTTGAATGAAGAAGTGGAAGAATAATTACTATAATTAATTAGGATAATTATTCAATTGGCTCAAGTACACTAATTATCCTAATTGAATGAGATGCCCAATGCTTTCGAAGTGGAGCTGAGCTGCCTCTTGCAAAGTGTCCACAACATAGGGAAGGACCTCCAGAGCCACAGGTGGTATCAGGTGGTATCAGGTGGCCTTGGGACAAGCTAGGCCATCCCAGTTATGTTTGCTGGGTATTTAAGGCCGACCAAGTATAGTTGCAATTGCCATCAGCATCCATAAATATCCATATATAAATATATAAATAGCTATAAACCCTAGTATTTGGAGTTATAAACCCACTCAGCTATCGTTTGGGGCCCTGGTATCCGTTTCAAAATCCAGCGAAGTCAACAGCCTCAGCGTTCCGTTGCAACGCACCCAGGACAAAATCACGATCTCCGCGCAAAGTTTCGTCGACATAGCGGAGAGCCGCACTATCCTTACGTCGGTCGCATGGCACAGCGACAACTGGGCCACTGGCGGCCACTGGGCTTGCAGTTGGGTGAAAAACATGGTTATCACCCTCGGAAATTTCGGAAAAAAACACTCATTAAGCTGGGATATAATATGATATCACCCCTCTTAGTATGGTTTGAATAGGAATTATGCAATTGAAGACTTAAGCTTCACAACAACTCCGCACCGGCCATGGACTATTTCGTTGACACTACTCTGCCCAGGCCGAAGGAACTGAGACTTAGACAGACTCAACTGCCGACAGAATCAGTTGCTGGTCGTTCTGGAAGGACCTGTAGCGTTGTCTTCCTAAATGGATCCGCAGAAGAAAACATCATCCATCCACTCTCTTCCACCAGATAAGATGTATATACGTGTTGTATCGTGTTGTAATGTACGGTGCCTACATTTGAACATACGGATTTTTAAATATACGAACTGGTATTTTAGACTACCTCCGGGAAGGTTTTCCTTGGCCCGCCCGGCCACTTAAACATACGGAAATTAAATTTACGAACTGGTATTTTAGACATTTTTAGACTACGTCCGAGAAAGTTTTCCGTGGCTCGCCCGGTCACTTAAACATACAGATTAAGCTTAGCAATAGTAACCCAGGGTTGCTAGTCTCTGCGAATGCATCTGTACAATAATTTTATAATACTGTGCAAGGGTTGCCTGCACAATATGAAGTGGGGTTCCACCCAGACAGGATTCAGTCAAGGCAGGGCCCTGAAAGAAATTCCACCCAAGGAAATTCCCATGAACCCCCATTCTTCCACCCAAAGAGATTAATGTTCCACCCAGCGAAACAAACCCTTTCAGATTTTGAGGATGCGCTGTTCACAATCCATATATATATATATAATTTATATATAATTTATATATATATATATAATTTATATATATATATATATATACATATAATTTATATATATATAATTTATATATATATATAAATTATATATATATATATCCGTCTATAGCATCTAAGAACCCCAAGGTAGGCTGAAAACAACTTATTCGATTCTTATCTAATGATTCCACTGTACTGACATTTAAATCTGCGGAACGGGCCCAGCCATTTAAATATATGGATGGAACTGGTATTTCATACATGTTCATACTACCTCCGGGGCCTCGCGGTCTGGCCCGCCCTCCACATATTTAAATGTCGATATCGTAGATGAAGAGGTGGCCGTTTTTAATGATGCATATCTTCCCATATTTTGAAACGTATCTGAAAATCACATGTTCCCAATTCTCAAGCTGCTGTCTAGTCAATGTTACATAAGTCAACATAACAAAAGCAGTCTAGTCTACTGAGTCTGCCATGGTCTCTGTCTTTGTGGATTCGGATTTTTTGACCGTGCTTATTCCTATTGCCTGAAATTCAAAACAACTTGGGTGACTCAGCACAGCTGCCCTGAAATACGTGGCAGTGCGACTCATCTACATACCGGAGAGTGTCACCGTTCCGCGCCAGAGCTGCCAGAAGAAACTCATGGTCCTCAAGGTCTGGAAAGCAACTGCTGCATGATGTGCAAGACATGCACTTTTTGCGTTTGATGTTCAGTGGAAAATCTGGACATATCGTGATCGTGACATGTTCATCTCCTCCTGAAAGCGAGGCGACAGCAGGGGAAGTGCAGATGCATTCCTGCAGAGCTGTCACAGCGACTTTCATTTTAGAAAAACACCGTGAAGATCTGTGTGAATGGACACTTACAGTAATGTAAAGTGAATGGAAAGTGCTCGCGGCCTCGTCACTGCATCTAGTGCGAAGTTGTAGTCACTCTGCCATTCCGGGGCCTCACCAAACCGGTTTGAAGTCTCGGATATTGCAGCATTGACTTATCATACCTGTCATTTTGTGCTTTCCGATGTAGTTCACATCTTCCTGAGAGCCTGACGACAACCAAGAATGCCTCCATCTTTGCAACTGCTCCATGTCAACCAAAAAATCACACCCGACAATTCACCGACAAACCGATTCACTGGCCTTGCTGTTTCGACCTTATAGCCGCCGGTGGCATCACAGCGCGATAGCAACATGTCAGCAATGAACCATGCTGTGGGCAAGGTCGGGGAAATCTCAGGAGGGCACAAACTGCAGACAGTACAAAATTTCGGTCTGCTTGCAGTACCTGAAACAGCTCTTCATCATTTTTCATCAACACTGTTCCGACTCTCTGGAACCAAGACTTCTTAGGCGGAGCACCGCTGCAGCATGGGAAAGGGCAGTGCCATCCTCCAAAGATGTCCAAAGGTTGTGGTGTCAGTGTCCCCAAATGAGCGCCATGTACAAACCTGTACAGACTCAACAGCTACGAGTAGGTCCCCGGCGCTTTGCACCGCAGCAAGAACCACCTGTCAAGGATAAGGTTGGGAATTGGGGGCGATTGGGAGGCACAACTTGCCAATGACGGAAGATATTTGCATCAGCAAATGCAAGAGAAACACCGACTGCAACCGCGTACCTCGGGGTCTGCCCGAAGGCTACTTTCTGCCTTGGCACAATCTGAAGCCAACAGCTCATTCAGAGCGGCTGTCTTTCTTGTCAAATGATAGCACGTTTAAAGTTTATCAAAGTCTAATCCAGTACCAAAAACATGCCCTTTAACTTGCACTAGCTTCCATTAGCCAGGGTAACATCGAAATTGACACAGCAAAATCAGAGTGGAGCACAACAAATCCGGGAAGGGGGACAAACACACCTCTCTAAAACCATCGCTAGTTCCAAAGCTGGTCAACGCAGCTGACTCCAAATTGGCACCAAACGTCTTAGAATAATGTACAAACATGTTCATGTATGCATATGTGTATATATATATATATGTACACATTCATATAGTTATATAATTATATATATGTATATATATATATACACATTGTATCATATGATTATAATATAATATAATATAACATAACATAATATAATATAATATAATATTATATTATATTATATTAATATAATATAATATAGTATAGTATAATATAATATACACGTACTTACGTACGTACGTACGTACGTACGTACGTACGTATGTATGTATGCGTGTATGTGTATATATATATACTAGTATATATTCTTATCTTTCTATTAATTATGTATTTATGATTATTTATGTATATTTATGTATACATTGTACACATATAACAATTATAATAGACATATACCCTGGCACCTGTTTTTTTTTGCAGCTCCCAGAGTTCCAGTCTGCCCAGTTGCATAGGCAAGCGCTGCACCGTTGCGCTGCACAGCCGCTAGAATGAAAAGCCGGTCTTTCGCCAAGCCCTTCCCATGACCCGTGGCAGCGTGGCTTTCACAAAAAATCAAGCACTAGGCTCAAACTAGGCGGCCTCATCAACCTTTTTCAGAACCTGGCTGCTGCCCTGCACGGCAGATAGGACCACCTGCACAAATTCTAACTGCCTAAGTCTCGAGTCTCGAGATGAGAAAATTTCTATCATCACATGCATGGAGAATGACTTGTGGCCTCGCGATCACAGCGAAGCTCTTCTGGGACAAAATTCAATGCAGAACTGTTCCTGGGAGCAGGAGAAAGGACAGGTGAGGAGTTTCAGAGAATATTTGGTGCAGGGAGTGTCAAACCCGACAAACACTCCCAATCAATGAAAATGTTAGGCAGTTGCATGGCATGGTACAGTATGGCATGGTATGGTATGGTATAATACAGTATAGCAATGGTATACTTCCTGTAATGCCCCCGTCCTCCGCACAGCAGAAATCACGAAGTCCTTGCAGCGTCGAATTTCCGGACTTGCGAACCACAGTGCCATGCCAGTCACCTGCAAGGCACTGAAAACGAAACGCTGCAGAGACCAAACGAGTAGAATTGGTGTTTTTAAAAATGGGGTATACCCCAAAACGGCAACCTTTCTACGGAACATGAATGAAGATAATTTCACCAGTGGATTTTGGGGGTACCCATTTTGAAACCCAACTGGCCAAGGTAATGTGATGTGCACCAAGCTGCCTCAACGGCTTTCATGACAAAATCCTTCTGATGCCAGAAGTCATCAACAACGTATTGTAGAGACGCCGGATTGGCTGCAGCAGCCTCAAGGACAAAGGCCATGTCTTGCTGCAAAGACTGTGCTGCGTAGCACATGGCTGCTCCGTCGCTTCCGATGGCTAATACCACAAGTTCCCGATCTCGACGAACTTCCTCTGCAGCATGTTTGAGAACACCTGGAACCTTTAGAGCTTCAGTCAGAAAGCGCCGGTTTTCTTTCAAGTGTTCTGCGGCATAAGGAAGGGCTGCGCTGTTTCGCTGCAGTGCCCTTTGAACGAAGGCCCCATCCGATCGCAGGCTCTCTGTTGCAAAGCCAAGGGTCATCTCATCAGTTTGAACAGCAGCCAACACGAGCTCCGGATCGCTTCGAAATTCTTCTTCTGCGTACCGCAGTGCGCTTGGATTCAGTTGCACTGCAAGCAACACAAAATCTCGGTCAAGCTGAAGTTGTTCTGACACATAGCGCAGCGCCAGGCCACTTCGTTGCACAGCCTCCAGGGCAAAGTTTCTATCTCTGCGCAGCTCTAAATCGGCATAGCAAAGTGCCGTTCCATTTCTCTCGACAGCAGACAGAATAAAATTTCGATCGCTCCGCAGCTCTGTTGCTGCATAGCACAAGGCAGTGCCAGTGCGGCGGATGGCCTCAAGCACAAATTCTCGGTTGCACCTCCATTCATCTCCTACGTGACATAGCACATCACAGCTTCTTTCAATGGCTGTCAGTAAAAAATCCCGATCACTCCTTAGTCTTTCCGAGGCATACCGAAATGCTCCGCCATTTGCTTTGATGGCCGCGAGCACGAGTTCGGGATCACCTCTATAACTTTCTTCCAAATGGGTCAGAGAGCCACCAACTGCCACGTGCTCCAGAGCAGCAGTACGCTTGGCATCAGCACGTATGAGTTCCACCGAGACTGGCTTGTGTGTACACTCTACTTGATGCAAGAAGTCAGCCAATCTCTGACTCTCCTTGCAAAAAGCTTTTCCTGCAATCTGCAGCTTTTGTTCGTGTGTCGGAATGGCACATGCAGCTCGAATTGCTTCTTTGAGATCTTGCAAACACCAACAGCCATCTGCTTCTACTGTGCAAAGTAAATCTCCATTGATAGCACCAATCACCTGCACGGCGATGTGGGAAGGCAGCTGTTCATCCATGTCACATTTACTTGACACCAAAATACGCCAGGAAATGTCTGCAACACTGGCCAAGGTCAACGTGTTTCTGTAGCGCCGACACGGGTGCCATGAAGCAGGCAAGCATTGAAACAAAGTCTGTGACGAGATGTGACAAGTTTATTCCTCTAGCTGCCAGCAAACGATCTTCTGTTTTCCTTTGAAAAGGTGGTGTTTTTCAGTAATCCATGTTCAACATGGTGCTCTGGACTCAGATCTTGGACATCTTTTGAGCTTAAACAGCTTTCCGACAACGCACGCCACGTCTACCGTTGCTTCAGCGCTTAACCTGTGAGAAGCAGTACGAGTAATCATGACCACAAACTATGACCACACAGGCATGATGCAGCACTTTTTTTCTGGCAAATCAAAAGATTGACCTCTCTGACAATTCCTCAGTGCTGTCGCTTCGTACTCAGAACTTTTGTGGGTTCTGTTGATTGCAGGGCTTTATCTGATCTAGTGGTGGGTACTACCACAGCCCTCGGGAGGTGATTGCATTCGTTGGAGAAAGAAGTTTTTCTGGGGCCAGGACCGAAGTTGCTGTGCTCGCGTCCTGTCAAAAGTACTCCTCTTGATACATGCTGTTCTGCAAAAAAAAGGGCTGGTGCAGGGAGTGCCTTCAGGCTTTGTTCGGCTCGCTCAGCACGCCTATGGCAATGGCAGTATGGTTCGAAAGTCACTCCTGCTATCTTTGTTGGGAAACCTAACACTTTTTTTGGGTTACACTCAGTCAAAGCGTGCCTCTTCGCCTTTTCTTCTTCTCGCCTTCGATCTAGTTCAGCCTCGGGCAAAGAGGCGCTCCACACGATTACCAAATACGAAAGGCCTCGAAAGGCCATTAATCTAAGATCAAAAACATTCAAAAACTAAGCCAAAGGCCCAAATCCGCTGTTGCTCCTCCCACTCGGCCTCTAAGCGCCTTGGTTCTGGCCCGACAACCTATAGTAACTAATAGCAACTCATCGTAACTAGTAGTTCGTGTACTCCGAAGCCCAGATTGACCAAGGTAGCCGCTTTCGATAGGCGATGGCCAGCTCTTTGGAGCGGTCAAACCTTGTGTTGCGATGAAGTTGCAAGTCAGCTTGCAGTCCTTTCGTCTGCCAATTGAAATGGTGTGGCCTGTCATTTTTGGAGGCCTTAAAAATTGCAAGCATATCTTCACAGGAAGCGGGTGCGACAGGACTCTCTACTCTGCATGCAACAAACAAGTACATGCAATAGTAAGCACCAGTCCCATAGATGGCAACCCTGAAGTAGCAACTGCACCTCGCCGAATCAAATCTGAAGGGAAATAGCTGGAAGACTTCGAATATCTTTGAGCGCCAGGCTTTACAAAGAAGTTGTGCTCGAAATCCTTCTTGTTGAAGAGAACCCGCCATCCACCTTTGCGGCTCAATGCCGATGAATACTTCCTGATTCTTTAAATATGGGATGGCAAAGCAACTGCAGACCAGTCTGCAAAGCGCAGTTCCAATGAAATAGTGTGCCAAATCTCTTTTTAGACCAAATCCCATTGTGAAACATCCTCATGGAAACCAAAGGCCGCAGTAGCATCATCCACTTCCTCATGTATTCTCTGGATTGGTTGAACTGGCTGAGTTGGTTGGGTCAACGGCTGAGTTGGCTGAATCTTTCGCTTTTTCACTGGCGGCTTGGTGTCGTTGTGACTGTCGTGAGCCTGGCCATTCTCGTTAGGAAGCCTCTTTTGTTTCTTCTCCATCTCCTGTGATTTTGATTTTGGAAGCCCGGCAAAGGCAACCGGCTGCTCAGCCATCAGCTTGAACCGATCAGTGATCACGGGATGAGCTGGATCGATCAGAAGCGGACACAGCATTGACACCTCTGGTGCGGATCGTGTCACCATCAAATGGCAAATGCAATGAAAGGCATGATGAAAGAGATTCCGCAAAACAGGCATGCGGAAACAAGCTCCTCCAAGATCCATGGAAGTGGACAGCGGGGATTCAAGGCAAAGCACTGGACCACCGGTACTTCGCTTGTTCTTCTCAGGGAAGCGTTCCGTCTTGGGGAAGACCGAACCTCCTTCAAGCACTGAGATGCCATGCGATGTGTAGTTGAACTCCTGACCGTAGTATTTCAAGAAGTCAAAAAGCAAGTGGCCAAGTGAGGTTCCGGCATAGAAACGGCCGTTCTTCAACGAAGGGTGCCTTTGCAAAAAGTGGAGCACTACATTGCAAAGCAAGTAGGAACCCATGCCACCTGTGTAGGTTTCATGCAGCCCACGTTGAAGAAGGAAATATTTCAGGAAGAGAAGTAGCGGCTTCATCTGTGGATATTCCTTCACCTTGGACCGAATGAACTTTGAGGATTGCAAACCATCAGGCTGACTGAAGACCACATCGGCCCGAAGCCCAGAGGACTGCGATCGCACCTTCATCACAGGAACCTTTGCTGTTTCGATGATTTCTAGCCAACTGATCTGCCCCTTTGACAGCATGTGGTCGGCCAGCATTTTCATAGCAGAACCTGACTTGCAAGGTATTTCTGACACAGCCACATCCACATCACCATTGGGAAGTGAAAGGCCTGTGAAGAACGAGCCAAAAACAGAGACCTTGCAAGCTGGCCACAAGGCCACACAGGCCTCCTTGATGCTTTGTACCCATTTCCTTCGAGCATGAATCTCCTCCCTGGTATGCTGCATAAAGTCCACAAAGTCCAAGATCTCTTCATGCAAACGCAGAACGGTATTTTCTATGTGAGGACGAGCAACAAACCATGGTGGTTGTCCCTCATCAACCACCCTTTTTCGAGAGCTCACCGAATTCTTCACAGCCATAAAAGCTTCAGGAGCTTCAGCTGCTGATGTGTCTTTGGTGTCCTCCCTTCGGCGTTTCAACATGGACCTCATCGAGGCATTTCGTTCAGCTTGCTCCGCGTTTCTTTCTGAATCCTCCTCATGGATAGCAACATCCTCTTCTCGGAGCCATCCAGTGGTGAACTCCAAATCTCCCATCGCAGAACGGACAGGCGATAAATCTACGGACCGTGCCTTTGGGACAACTCCATGTGCACTACCCTAGTGTCTCTAGCTTGAGCACGCCGGTTCAGGTTCAACAATGATGCAGTCCAGCTGCTTAACAGCCAATTGATATCCTTGACATGCAGAAAGCTGCCATTTGAATATATTTGAAGCAAGGCATAAAACAAAAAAAACTCAGCACCACCGTGTTACAAGCTTCGACTCACTTGGATCCTGACCACAAGCATGCCAGCGGACACCCTCGCAAAAAGTGGGTTTGCCAAACACCGTTCAAATTCTGCAGTCAACCAACAGAAAATGATGGAAGCGACAAGCGAACAAGTTTGGTCTTAATGCTGAATTATCCAACACTGCAAGTCATGAACTCACTTCCTCATATATACATCAAGCTTCAAATACAATGATTTTCAAATTCTACTGTGTCCAGTTGCAGAAGGGACAGGAACAGAGTGAAAACCCGAACTGATCGCAAAATCTCTCACAGGTGATCATATTTTCTCCCACTTTAGCAAGATTCATGTTCATGTGTAGACATGACGGTCCAGTCACACCTGCCACCAGTGTGTTCTTTCTCTGACTCTCCCAAAGGTGGATGAGGTAAGATCTACAGCAAATGTGCACATGTCGAGTAAAAGCAGGTAAATATATGGCAATACATCGTAAGACATCGTAATATTATGTAAATTTGAGGTAATCACCATTATCTCCTTGTTGATTTGCCCTGCAAAACCGGCTTTCCGTCAACCTTCACATCACACTTGTAGCGTTCCCAGTCGATGGAGCCAGCCAAGCGCTTGGCCTGGTGGAAGGGGGGGGTAAAAAATGAAAAAAAAATGATTCAGTGAAGTTTTCTAGACTAATATCATAGCAGTCCAAAAAGCCAGTTTATATATTGTTAATTGTTTCATTTTTCTCAACAATATCAAAACATAATTACCTCATTCAATTTTTAAAAATCATAGCAGTCAAAGCATACTTACCTCATTCAATTTTTCAAAATCATAGCAGTCAAAGCATACTTACCTC
>Ga0126342_10022189_pt1 | contig 10515 bp, 8 predicted proteins | sample Cyp1metagenome_FD_92528 | JGI IMG/M metagenome (GOLD analysis project Ga0126342, IMG submission 92528) | Coral microbial communities from Lord Howe Island, Old Settlement Bay, Australia - Cyphastrea 1 metagenome | ecosystem: Host-associated > Invertebrates > Cnidaria > Coral ...
CAAAGCATGGACCCCAAATAATGATTTTCTGTTCTTGACTCTTTGGGACCCTGCAAGACCTCCCTCCTTCTGTAAATGTGTCTCCTCTTCCTTGCGGAGTTTCTCCTCCTCTTCGAGACGGAGCCTCTCCTCCTGGTCGCAGCTGGCTCAAAACTCAAGAATTATTGTGTTTTTCCTCGTATAGCAGGGATCCAGGGTCAACGCTTTTGATCAAAGAAATCACACTAAAATGAGGGGTGTCTGGAAAATGATGCCCTGAGCCTAAAAGAACAGGATTCAAGGATTCAACCTGTATAGAGCGGTGATCCTGCCCGGCAACACTCTGTGAGCCTTACCTACCACCACGAGCAGTTGAAGTGTCGAGAGTACTGTCAATGTAGTCAGGTGCCCCATTATTTGTGTGGATAATTCCTGTATAATCACACATGCTCATGTTGCTTGGGCCTTGCTTTGGTTGAAATATCCCTGACAACATCTGACAACTTACACCCATTTCCGATTGGAACACCAGCAAACCAACCCTATTTTTCGTTTGTAGTTTCAGCCATTTGTTCGGGGAACTTGCGTGACACCTCTTCCATCCACATGTTGTGATCAACCAGTGGGCCATGGTCACGTTACATGGGCTGTGGTTATCCCAGCATGAAATTAGGGATCCTTGCGGCCGTCTGAATTCCCTCTTGCCAGTAATGGTCAGTATGATGATGTATGATGTTTGATCATGTTTGATCCAACATATTTTTCCATGGCACAAATTATGAGTATCATTTGCAAATATTGGTAAGAAAATCCATGTCGATGGAGAGCGCCATGTCCAGAAATTTCCAAGACCAAGCCAATAAGACCTAAAGTTTGAGGCTCTCACATGGGGCCTCATGACTTGAAACAACCAAAAATGGGTGAACCAGTGAACCATGGTGAACCCTGAAACATGGGGCCGCCCCCACTTCTTCACCCCAGACGTATCGGGAGGCCTCAGCTTTCTCTGCCAGCAGCATATTTTCAACGATCTCGTCCAGGTCAAGATCATCCGGATCTGATGGAGATGAAGTCGATGATGTTTTTGCTTGGGACATGTTGTTGGCGCTATAGTTTATTGTGTCGTTTTACGGATGGAATTTTGGATGTTGTTGGTGATGTCGACGTTGATTATGTTGATTATGTTGATGATGATGATGATGATGAGTGAGGTTTTAGTGGGTGGATTGTATCTTGCTTTTTGTTGACATGCGGGGAATGTTCTTGGGCTGGGCGAAGGGAAATCACAATGACAATCGAAGTCAAGGCCAGTTAGCGATGAGTCTCTTGAGGATCAGGTGCCACAAATGATAGTTAATATAATATAGTCAATTCATTATATATATATATATATCTCATGTGGCTATCATAGGTGAGCACCATAACGTCCATAGCAGTCCAGATGGGACAAATAGGATTGTGGCGTCAGTGGTTGGCATTTCACCATGGACTCACCACTCACAGCTGGTCGCTTTGGTATACCCTTGGGCCCATGGTACCCACTAGATCAATGGTTGGCATCATATCATTGGCCCGGCCTGGTAATGACTAGCAGTTTGCTACTGAAAATGGCCATAGAAATAGTGGATTTACCCATATTTTCCATAGTTATGTTAGTTTACCAGAGGGTACCCACTTTGTATATTTCGTATTATTTCGTATGGTTGTCTGCGGTTGTCTCCGGGGTTGACACATTTTATCCGTGCCTGACCTCTCGGTCCCACGGAATTCAAGGTCTGGGCCCATGGTTCCATGGTCCCAGTCCCATCGCCACTGAGGCTGGCACTTGGTTGGGACCTGAGAGTGCCAAGAGAGCCGGTGAAATCTCATTGCAATGGATGATTCCTCAAAAGGGAGATTGCATTGGATGACCTCACATGTGACACATGTGGGTTTGCCGAATAATATGATACCCCATTCATCATCACTTTCCATCTGACACAATTGCAGGCCTGTCATGCATGGTCTAGGTGCTGTAATTCCCCCAGTGAAATGGACTAACCCCTGTCACCTCAGACCGCAAATTCACCATCTAAGACCGTCACTCATCTGCCACCACCTTAGATCAGCCATAGTGGAGCAGTTGGTTTCATCCGCCATGATAGATCACTCTGACAGCAGTAACGCGGCAAGTCCAAAACCACAGAGAATGAAACAACATGAGACAACTACAAATGCTGACGTCACCAAGTTACCCATGCTGCAACCACCGTGATGTCATCTTGCTTCCTAAGTTGCCGGGCAGCACAGGGGAAGTGCATAGCCAAAGGGTCCCCCAGGCACTTCCCAGACTGACTTAGAGTGCTTCATGTGAATCCATCCTATGATATATCCACCATGAATGCCAAAGTTAGACAATATGAGCGCATATAAACCAACTTCTCATTCGGGGTTCCTTCTTGTGTGTGTGCGTATGTTCCCGATTCAGAGCTGCTCAGGTGTCAAAAAAAAGTGAACATTTTTAGAGGCCGCCTTCGACACGAATGGTTTTTTGCTTGTCTAACTGGCTAACTGTTCAAATCATGGCCAGTCACGGGCCCATGAACAAAAAGACATCCAGCTGGTTAGGCATATATATATAGTGTATATATGTATGTATATATATATGTGATAAAAACGTTAGTTGGTAGTCAACTTCCCGGGTAGTTGCTTCCCAAGTTGTTGCTTTGTTTTATCACATACGGGTTTGTCTGAAAATGACCCCAAACATTGAATGGTTTATATATCATGATGTTCCCTGTGAAAATGCAATGTCGGTGTGTACCATGTTTTCAAACACATCCACCAGTGTCGTTGCAACAGTGTCTCCACTAGTCCTTTGAGGCCCCCAGCCCACCAATACACTCGAATCCGTGGCGCTTGCTGTACTCCACGAATGGAACCTGTCCAAGGATACAGCAACACATAATTAATACATATATATATATATACAAATATTTAATATATATATATATATTATATTTTATATAATATAATATTATATATATATTATAAAGTTGAATATATTAAAAACAAAAAAACAGTTGTAAATCTAGTCGTACACTGTGGCAATGGGCAATAGAGTTGAATAAGCCGGGTAATGAACATCAAATGCAGCCTAACGTTTTTAAATCCTGGGAACTGCAGATTGACAGGTCTTGCTTTATCCTTATCTCCAGAACCGACACAGAAAGTGGCAACACTGATACAACAGGGGTACAAGATGGTACAAGTCAGCTCTGGTTCCACTTTTTCCAAGGAAATCCGCTTCGGACTGGATGACTGGGGCCACCCCAGGCCCTCCTAGGCCCTGAGTCACCGCACTCTTGCGGTGGTGTCCACCGAACGCTCCTGCGCCGCCAGCGCCAAGGTCTTGGCAATTGTCTCTGGTGGCCTGGATGGGGATCTATGGGGTGAGAGCCAACGATTCATGATCCGTACATGCGGGTTGAATAAGCAGGAACTATGACTGTGCATTTTGGAATTTAAATATAGCAATCAAATTTGGCTTGAGGCTTGAAGTGTTTTGATGCCAAGCCAAGATTGGCAAAACCATTCTTGCTTGATATGTTTTTTTCCAAAATAAATAGCCCAAAGCAGGGGTACCTCATTCCATCTGATGTTTTCAGACTTAATTTCTTGATTACGCAATGGCGATGGATTGGGGCACGCCATTTTGAAACAAACCCAATATATATAATTATGTGTATATATATATATATATATATACATAATTATGTATATATATATTATTGTATATATATATATATATATGGATATAAAGTATATGATCAGCGTTCACTTGTTCAAAACCCTGTCATCTCTGTGACTACTAGTACATAGGGTGTGTTAGTAAGGACTCCCAGTCCGCTGGTCAAACAAATACTTCCCAATCAACCAGGTAGTATATACATATATATATAAACTCCTACAACAACCAATCAACAAAGGTTTTGGTCACTGCCCATACTGCCAAAATCCGGGCTACCGTACATGATCACACACTGAATTTGGTGTATGCATCCCAAATTATATATACATGATATACACACATATATTTATACCATGATACAGTATATGGTATCCCCATCATATCCCAGTAAAATGACAGGCAGCTGCGGCAGTACATCCCAATAAATTAGGGATACCAACCCTGGAAAATCGCCGCCCATTGCCATCTAGGCATCCCACGTGCAGCGATCCAGCAGACCCACCAAGTCCTCAGTCCAAACACCCAGCGAGTTCTTATCTGTAAAACTACATATTTGAAATTCTATCCGATGTGGCCTGCAAAAGTATCTACTATGCCCGATGTATATATATATATAATATATAATATATACCTATGTCATATGTATGCACAATGTTCTACACATATACACAAAGATCTACGTATATATATATATATATATATATATAGACATGTAATAAACAAAAAATATTATTAGTTATTATTATCATTCTTATTATTCTCATTAATTATTATCATTACCATTATCATTATTAATCATTATTATATTACTATAGCTATTATTGTTATTATGATTATTAGTAGTATTATCAATATTATATATATATGATACAGCGACCCTGTAATGTGTGATATACTATATGTATATGGTACAAAAACACATTTAAAAAAAAAAAAAAACATATAAAAACTCTATGTCGGTGTATTAATATGGTGTACATTAATTACATCTATGACGTATATCAGAACACTGGTTTCGAGCCTCCTGTTTCGAGCACCTCCGGTGGCTGGTGTCATTGCTGCCGCTGTCTGGGTCTCCAGCAGCACACATTGGGGACAAAGTGCGATTGACCAAACTCACAACCTGCGCTGTCTCTGGGGAGAATAGATGGGTCACTGGGTCACTGTTCCATGGCGCAAACAGAAATGTGAATAATTCAGCGGGTCAATTTGAGACAAAACATGACAAAACATCCAGTCGGATTGTGAATGAGGGAGACCCAAAATGGATGAACATTGCTTTCTTGATGTGAACATGATAAAGACACGATAAGACACGGATTTTTGGCTTGGGGTATCTGATGTCTGGGGTATCTTGTCCAGTGTACAGCTCTGGCGTGAACAACAGCAGGTCCAACTAGAGCGAGCCATTTGATATAATCTTAGGGCTAATTCAAAGTGTCATATTTTTTCACACTGATCTATGGTTTTATGTGACTCTATCCCAGTGGTAAATCGCGGCACGACCATTTCCACCACCCCGCTACCATCAGAAATACTTGGAGCAGCACCATTGAACTGCCGATTCACAACAGGATCGAACATGGCTTTCTCTGATAGTTTTGGGGACCCTAGCAAATTCCAAGGGATTCTCATAATGTTCCTGGGAGATTGCCATATTTTTGGCGCAGCCTCTTTTTGGATGTGGAAACATCCAGACCCACAGAACCTGGCAATGGGCCTCACGATCATGGAGGTTGTCACGCAATCCATCGGAGAACATGATCACCAGGTCTCCCTGCAGAGAAAACATGGATGAACCACATTTGGGGTGAGATTAGTGGGCCTCAGTTCTACGCACATTTGGGCCGATTGCAGCAGTCGCAAAAGGGTGACTACAAATCCCTTTGAACCAACATCCAACTATTGAAGAAATCAAGAAATCCTGTTCAAAGATCTCAAGCTGAGACAAGAGGTTAGAATAGTATTTGTAAATGTCGCAAATGGTTGGGGTTTGGTAAATGTCCATCCCCTGATGATTTTGGATACCTCATATTATGGGCCCAATCTTTGCAGGAAAATCCCCATATTTGAGCCATTTTACGCCCACATTAAAATCCACATGAAACCGCCATCATCCTGTGCTATGCCCCTCGCATTCCAGCCGAAATCAACTCGCCTCACGGATTGGAACACTGTAGCACTCGCCTCGGTGCGATGCTGAGAATCTGGTCTGAAAGGAATTGCATTTGAGGGTTGATTGAATTTGATCTGGGGTTGCTACTTGAAGCATATTGTTTTCCGTTCTACTAATGCTAGCGAGATACGTTTGTATCCCGATCCGGTCTGGTTTCCCCTGAGATGTCTGGAATCTTGTTGATATCACCATTTTGGATTGGTAGAACAACACCACCATCTACAATGTGGTGGGAGCAACGTGGCGGCTATGTTTGTTAGCTAACTGTGGATATATCATGACCATTGTCTATAAATGTAGCGTACTTATAAACCAACTTGGCTTAAGAACTAGGCAATATCCACTATATGCATCATTTAATATCCGGAAATGAATTCAACTAGTGTATATATATATATTCATTAAATAAACAACATTAATCAATGACCATACCATATCATACCATATATATATATATATATCAATATCCCAAGTCAGTATGCCAACCTAGCTAACTTAGGCACCACATTTTTACATTTTTTAGGTTGGCAGAGTTCCAGGCAATCGCGTGCTTTGTCCAGCTGCAGCTTGGGGAATCGATTCAGCAGAGTCTGGGAGGTGTCACGACGGGGGCCGGGTCCATACTCCATGCGACAGGGAACATCATTGCTGAAATCTATATTATCTATACAATATATATATATATATGTATCTGGGTAAATTATAATAATTCACCAACCTGAATTGGGGATCATTTCCCTTATTAATCATATTTCCAGTGAGGTCGCAGTGAGGTCGTTGTAATTTACCCAGATGTATAGTGCATAGTACTGGCTAGAACATCGTTCATGAACATCATTACTGAAAGTGCATAGTACTTACTAGAACATCTCCACTTTCAGTATGTACTTGGCAACTACTTCATGGAAAATAATGTTTGGAATGATGGATTCGCCCGCGCCTTGGGCAAGCGTGTCAGCTGGTAAGGGCAATTCCTGGGTCATCAGAGGTTGGACCGCTTGAGAAATATAGTAACACTTCAACATCTTCAATCATGATCTATTTCAGAAATCTTACCACATTCATCCACATCCTCTTGGCGTTTTGGCGGTTGATGTACTTGAGAAATCTTGAGAATAGCCTCACAAAGCCATTTTCTTCTTGCCTCTGGCCTGTGCGAAGGGCATGGACACATAAACCAGGGCGAAAAAAGAAATTGGGTTCCCCTGCCAGCTGTGTTGTTGTTCATCTGACTTGATGATGATCTCAGGCGTCAAGGTCAAGAAGCTGCCACTCCAAAAATATGTGTGCCACTAGAAACTCCAATCGTCCCAAAGAAATTAAGTATCGGCACTGGCTCAAAAAAACGGGTATGGATCGTTCGGTGATCCATACCCATGGATCGGTCTGGATCGCCTTCGTTTTGGCATGGTTCCGGAGTATGGATCGCTTGTGAGTTTCAACCCTTGATCACGTTGCGCGATCATGTTCATCACATGCGCAATATTATATATATATATTGTGATTTTTCTTCATGTTGGGTTATAAATCCACTTTTGCGCTAAACTGGCACCTGTGTTTTGACGTGCGACATGTCACTCCCTGGTCACCTGGCCACGACCACTGGGAACCCCTGCGGACATCCCTGTTGGGCCCTTGCGCAGAACCATGAATCCTTGCGTGCAACGCGACCCGACCCGCGGCCCGACCCGGAGTGACTGGAAGTGAAACATATATAGCTAAATGCTTCATGTATTAGTATCATTTAGTATCTATATGACATGCTAATCGTATCTAAGTGTCTCGTTTTTTTTTCAAGATCGGCCATGAAATTAGGGGAGCGGACTATGTTCAAACAAATCCATGTCGTATGGGATCACCTCATTACTGTTGTCTTCCTCCATTTGGACCGTGTGTTGGAGCCTTTTCAAACGTGTGGCTTATAACTTATAAATTGCTGTATATATTTTTATAAGTTATATACCATTGAAAATACCTATTAACCAAGGTTGCTGCTTTTGAGCCACCCGTTATGTGTTTTTCACTTAAATTGCGAAAAAATGAACCCGGACGACTCGTGGGGTATGCCCCTGTCTCCATCGTCTCCACCGGACATCGTGGGGTAAGATGGGTGAAACCCCTGAGGCGACAACCTGAGTCACCAAGATTTGCCACCCCCAGGAAGTTTCCTGAGGTTCAGTCAGTCATGGATGTCAAGTTTCTAGAAATCTGTTCACCCATACACCCGTTGTGGCAGTAATACACTGGTCTGACTGGTCCTATCTTTAAAACTTTGTACTCAAGGTCCAGCAAAAATATACCCCCCTGGAAAATTAGCGATGCAAAATGATGCTTTTCCAATTATTTCTCCAAGCAAGAACACATTGCGATATCATTTGTTGGGGGCTCCCATGAATCTGCACGGCACGGCACCTTGCTGGCATAGGACCACAGCGGTGGAGGCTCCGTATGCCTTAGGAGTGTTGCTGAGTGTTGGACATACCAGACATGGAAGGGTGACGTCACCCTTGCCACTTGCTTTGTTGTTGAACAAAACATCTTATTGTCCAGCTGGTTCGCACAAGAAAGGGGGGCCAATGCTATCAAAGTTGGGGAACACATGGGAACATGCACCCGCCTTTTTCCAGTGGGCCACTCATTTTTAGCAATAGCCACTTTAAAGGTCACGGATGGATAGGTATCGATTTGACTTGGCTACTTTTTGGGGAAGGGGTCCAACCACCAACCATGCAGTTCATGTATCATAGAAACAGGTCTGACCCCCATGCGGCTAGATATGGGGATGGGGCGGCAAATATACACATACTACACGTAATTACATGTTTCTGTACTTGCTCCAGATTAAATGTGATGGCGGTCACGTATCCATACCACAACCTAATTCTGGGGTCTGACGCCCTTCCTCCTGTATGCTCTTGTATACTGTTTTACTACGTTTTGTGTTTGTTTCTGTGGTTTTATTGTTTGATCGGTTGAGGACAAATTGCCTGAATTTAGCCAGCTGCAGTGTTGAACAAGATAAAGTAAGCACAGAAAGTGTAGGTATAGGCATCAAAAGAAGTGCAGATTACCATTTCAAAGACGCATATAAGTATCGTGCCCTTAAGTATACCCCAATGGGGGTCACATCCATCAGGCTCAGAGTCGGTCAGAGGTGGTTTGGTTCATCTGAACATGTCCCTGGATTCTTTCAATTGACCACAGCAAATTTGGGGACCACCAACCACTATCACCACAAGTTCAAGCGATTTTGCACTTCGAAGAACCTGGTGTGTATAAGTATATATATATATATATATCTATTATAATATAGTATATACATATTATGTGTATATATATATTATAATAGATCTGAGCTATGACATCATAACATATATATATAATCATATATAATATACAGTAAATATCAAGGTTCTATGGTATTGTTTGCTCATAGGGATCTCAATGAAAGGCGTTATGAAACATAGTCCCTACTAAACCAGGTGGTTTGATGACATTTCCCCATGTTTAGTGTTTTCATCATCCATGTTTGTGACCGGAAACATGACATATGTGGTATACTACCATCATGAAGTGGATTCCGGACATAAATAGTATATGTTGGTATGTCGACCCCTAAGAAAATGTGGGGATGAATTCCCCTTGATCTTTTCTGGAAAATCAACCAAGACCTATTTTCAGACAATTTCAAACACACCCAGATCATATGTGTTGGCTCTATATCCCATTAAAAGAAACTTGATTTCTTTAAAAAAATAACTTACTGCAACTGTATCCAATATTTTCCGAGAATAATCCCATAGACATCCCATATCATGTCATAATTAGTTGGTGCTGAAATCCTTATTCGTTGATGCTATGTATCCCATTCAGGTTGGTCAAATCTTGGCAACAAAAACTCACTCTTCATCCCCATGAACAGTAGCCAACCAAGCAAGCAAGCAACCAGGTGCCCAAGATTGCCCAGATACAGCCGCTTGCGACTCTGCATGCTGCAGAGCGGTGGCCGCACGACGGGCCACGTCACCTGGCAGCGGTGAAGCCACGCAAAATCCGCAAAATCACTTTCGTGGAGTGAAGAAATTTCACCAGCAAAAACGAGGCTTTAAACAACCAAGAAGTTGATTTAAACAACACCTCAAAATTAATTTACTTTAAAGTGATCTTTTTGGTCATCTCGGCTAGCTGGCAGTCACCAACTAAAGCTGCACGCAAATCAATATACGGTAGATGGTAGATGTAAATCATCTAATTGATCTGGGGGATTTCCAGTCATGTTTTATTCCCATTAAGGGTCTCATTGTGGGATATTTTGCAAAAAATGGCCGGACTTTCACCATGAAATCCAGGTTTTTTTTCGCGGTGCGACATGTTTGTTTTTTTCCTGTTTTTGCGATGTCAAGTCGAATCAGGACGACGAGGACAAGGACAAGGACGACTGCAACGACAACAACAACAACAGCAACAACGACAACGACAACAATAAACAAAAAGGGAAGGGTTGGGTTTGTCTCATGTCAACATGGTCAAATCATGAAGAATACGATGCCATAGCGCAAGGGATTTGGGGTACAGCATAATAGTCAAACAAAAAGTAAGGGAATCTTCCAACAATCTGAAACTGGTAATG
>Ga0126342_10022190_pt1 | contig 10514 bp, 10 predicted proteins | sample Cyp1metagenome_FD_92528 | JGI IMG/M metagenome (GOLD analysis project Ga0126342, IMG submission 92528) | Coral microbial communities from Lord Howe Island, Old Settlement Bay, Australia - Cyphastrea 1 metagenome | ecosystem: Host-associated > Invertebrates > Cnidaria > Coral ...
TCATGAGAGATGTTAGGAGGTCAGGGCGCTGATTTCCTGAGAGGGGTTGCATTTTGGAGCATCAGATCTGTAGGTTTGCTAAGATGATTTTGCGTGACAGGTGCAGCACTTCGTATGACCTGGTATCATTTTTTGTGGCAGGCGCAATACTTTAGACAGGTGGAGTGGAAAAATCGCAAAACGCATTGGTACGAGGCTGTCAGCGCTGCACTTAACTTTCCATGTTTGAAGGAAGTCTCGCAGAATTGCTTTGTTTTTGATGTTGTCATGTTCAAAAATTGAAGAAGTCTCGCAGAATTTCTTCGTTTTGGATGTTGTCAAGTTCAAAAGCTGTAGACGTCTCGTAGACTTGTTTCGTTTTTGATGTTGTCAACGTCGAAAAATGAGGAAGTCTCGCAGAATTGCTTAGTTTTCAAGCTTGTAGATAGACAGGTGGATAGACAGACAGACAGACAGACAGACAGACAGACAGACAGACAGAGAGAGAGAGAGAGAAAGAGAGAGAGAGAGAGATAGATAGATAGATAGACAAATAGATGGATGGATAGATAGATAGACAGACAGATAGATAGATAGGTAGATAGATAGATAGATAGACAGACAGTAAACAGATAGACAAATAGATAGAGAGACAGTTTTATCGATAGATAGACGGAGAGATAGACAGATAGATAGATAGACAGACAGATAGATAGATAGGTAGATAGATAGATAGATACATAGATACATAGATAGATCGGTAGGTAGGTAGGTAGGTAGGTAGGTAGGTAGTCAGAGAAAGCGAGAAAGAGAGGAGACCTCAACCACCTTCGGTCCATCAGTGGATTCGCTCTGCCATCCGTGATTCACAACAACCAACCTCTCCTATAGGTTTCCTATTTTTAAAACTTCCGCCACCGCCTTGTGCGGTACTACTGGTACAGGCCACCGACAGTTTCGATCTCTCCTTGAATCCTTTCCCAAGTAGCCTAGCCCCAGGTATGCTCCAAGAAGAGGCCCGGATCGCGGCCCGGGTAGTTTGGGCAAAAACTCGAGTCTAACATACTGTTTCGGCTGCTTCGGGCATCTTTGGGCATCTTTGTGCATCTTGGGGCCCGTTGTTTTCCCGCAGGTACATTTTTTTAACGTCAGTGATTTGCATGTGGAACTTGTTCTTGCTTGCTAGATTTTGCTCTATATATATACGTTCCAAAGAGCTATGCCGTTTTAATATGTTTCCTGGAAACTGGAAGTTGCTCCCTGTTCTGTTTGTTGATTGCTAATTAATTTGAGAGAATTGCGTGGGTCCGCAAAGGCTAAATTCTAGCAGCCTTGAGAAATGTGACTCCATCTTCCTTTGTCGACCAGTGATCCTGGTTTTGCTGCAGGTGATACCTGATGTTGAATTTGATATCCGAGCCACAGACACACCACGACTTGGTTTGCATGGGGTGGTGTCAGGCTGGTTTTATGTGAAAGGTTCCTTGGATAGACATTGGAATGTTTTGCAAAGCCGACTCCTTCGAGGATGAACATTGATTATAAGTGTCTTGAGATGTCTTAAAAGTTTTAAGAGTCGTAAGTTTTATGATTATGTTCAGAAGAAAGAGGAGAAGAAGAAGAAGAACAAGATGAAAGAAACCTCTTTGACAGTTGACAATCACCGTGGTGCAGATTTTAAGTCCATGTTGTATCATATTGTGATACATATTGTGTTTTCATTGTTTTGCTATCTGATCTGTCGGCACCGGATCTTGCAGCACAGTCTTTATGCTGCCTGCATTTTTGGAGATGGCAGTGAACAAGAAGATCAAGAAGATCTGGGGATGACTACTTCCTGCGACAAGATGCTGAAAAGGAGAATGACATGCAGAACGCATTCTGAAATTCTACCAACAGACAAGAGATACACGGCACTTTGAGAAAACACATATCATATCAGCATACAGAGCTAGGTCCAAGATCGGTGCTAGAGGGCTTAGCGAGATTTCAAGAATATATGGTACGGTACGGTTGGTACATGTGTTTTCCCTGGTACGTACGCTTGGTCCGGTTGGTTGGTACGGTTTGTACGGTTGTTTGGTACAGTTGGTACGGTTGGTTGGTGCGGTTGGTGCGGTTGGTACGGTTGGTTGGTACGCTTGGTACGGTGGGTACGGTTGGTTGGTACAGTTGGCGCGGCATGTGTGGTACGCTCGGCGCGTTTGGTACTGTACAGTTGGTACAGTTGGTACGGTACATTTGGTACGCTTGGTATGTTTGGGACGGTGCGGTTGATGCGGTATGTTTGTCAAGCTTGGTAAGCTTGGTACGGTGCCGTTGGTAGGTTCCGTGCAGTGAGGTCGTTAAGTTTGATAAGTACATAAGGTTCAGCATCATTTCGTTTGGTGCCGGGGCTGTTCGTTGGTTTGCTTGGTACATTTGGTACTCTTGGTTTGCTACATGTCGTATGCGTTGTAGGTGCGGTGGTGGCACGCTGCAGGTTCTACATGCGTTTTTTGATGTTTTTTGATGTGACACGGTCGGTACATATGCGTTGCTTAAAGCAGCGCAGTTTGTGATGTATCTGCATGCAATTGTGCAAATGCATGTGCTTCATAATTTTGCTGATAGCTGCTTCCTGTTTCATTGCTTGCTTAAAGCTCAGGGAATGCGTTGGTGTAGAAAGTATAGGCATGTCACGGCATGTCCTTGAAACTTGAAACTGTGAGTTCAGTTTTTGGCAAAGACAACTGAAACTAACTCGCTCATGATGCTGTTGCTTGTTCACCTCGGTCCAAAACAGCGTAGTGCATGGTAGAAAGCATGTAACGAAAATCGGCAAAACGTTCGCCAGGAATGAAGAGCGGTGAAAGGAAAGACTTGACTGATATGCGTGGGAGGAAAGTGCAGGGCTAGTGGAAGGGTTTTTTTGGGTCAGTTTTCCGTCAGCATTCAAGGTTGGAGTTGGAACCTGGGATTCACCATTGCTTGGTCTTGCTATTGACCCGCCTCGGCTCCACAGGATCTCCGAAGGCAGAATCAAGCCCTATTTCAAAAAATCATTCGCCCGACAATACCTGGAACTCACAGGGCTACATGCTGTACCCATGCTCCATTAAGATTTGGTTCCAAGAACTACCTGGTATGTGAGTTGGCTGCGAAACAGGGCAGCAGTTTCGCCAGCAATGATTGAAATTCAACTTTCCTGCAATTTCCATCTTGCAAACCACGACTGAGCAAGTTGAGCGGGCATGTCGGTGAGGCAGCCAAACAGATCCTTCCCGCCGCACGCCTCATGCTGAGGCCCCTCAGGATTCAGCAAGCCCTCCACCCCTGGACATCACAATCACAGACCTGTCGAGCCTGAAAGGGCGCTTTAAAGCCAAAAAGCCAACACAAGCCTGCACGACCGACAAAGACACATCATCCACCTATAAGACCGTTTCATGAAAGGAAGTGTTGATTTCGCCGGCACAAGACTGTGCCAAAGCCTTCAAGGAATGAAATTTAAGACAAAAGTTCGAAGACAGAGTTTGGGAAACCCGCCCCATTGGACACCAAAATGTTTTGGCCCCAAGACTTCCTAGCACAAACCCCAATCCTCATGCAGCCTCCTACATTTTCGGACCCTTCAGCCCATCAAACTATATGGGCCAAAATCCCAGGTCAGTTCTGGTGAAAAGTGTCATGGGAGGTGCGCACATGTCATGCGGGGCAACCCAGTTCCTGCATCAGACGCAGATGATCGAAACGTGCTCCTGCATGTCTGGCGGAATTTCTTTTTCAGAAGCTTTTTCCGGATATATATATATAAATATTAAGTGATTTTTTGAATTTTGTTCCTCTTGTACCAAGGTTTGGTAGCAGTTGTTTGCTGTACTAACTTCCCGGCAACCCCATTGGTCAGACACCTGCTATGCTATGCCACAGGCGCCTGCAAACTTCCAAGGTCAGGCGTCAAGGGGCCAAGGGGTTTCAAAGGCGCCGTGGAGATTAGGGTACGGGCTAAGGCGGTTTTTTCGATCCAAGAGTTCTGAGACAAGGGGTTGTGTGACTGGAAGGAGGAAGCCAAGATTCCAAAGGATCTTTGTATTAGAAAGAGCCTCGGATTGCCATGGGTTCCATTACATTGAGAATTCAAAAACAAAAACAACCAAAATTGCAAATTTAGCCCGCAAAACTTTGACAAATCACACCTCCCAAGGGACCACTGCCAGCATGGACAAGAACTCATGCCCACACGGTTTCTGTTTTGCTTGAACTTGTCTGAACGCCCGGGCTTGTAACATTAGACCTTTGGCTTACGCAGCTGACAACTCAAGGTATGCAAGTTGAAGTGTTTGAGATCCGTCTTGGTATGTGCATCTTAAAGACATGAAAGCATATTTCGTATTTCGATGTATTTGGCATGAGCAGCTTGACATCTGACATTCAAGCCGCAATGATGCAAGTGCTGTGCCTTTGTTCTGCCTGCGCGTTGTTTCACATGCACCTCACTAAACCACTCGCTTGTTGTGAAATCGCGCCCTGCTTCCTATGTTTGGACTTGTGCCGTTGTTCGGTCGATGTTGCTGATTCCTGGCCCACCAGCCTGGTAGAACTCACCCTGCTAAGATTTGACAAGGAAACCCAAAACATGATGGGTTGGATTCCTTTGTCTTAACCCTTGATTGAGAACTATATTCTATGTGCGGCTTTTCCTGGCACCCAAGCACCAAAACTGGGATGAAAGGCAGAACCTCAAACCTTTGCAAGCCTTTTGTTTGAATTCCTTCAGTCCTTTGTTCATGCTTGCTGCTTTTCCAAACCAGATCGATACATAGAATTCAGGATGCAACATGTGTTCCTTGTCTTTCGCGTGCAATTCATCATCATCTGATTGCTGCATGTCATCTATCTAGCCTTCGCTCAATTGCAAGCCATTCTGGCCATCATGTCTTCAAAACAAGGCAAGATTGTGTGTAGCCCGCAATCTTTGTGAAAAGTACCGCACATATACTACACCAGTGCAAGCACTAGCACCAAGTTCCATGAGCAAAGCAACTGTTTATACCCAGCGCACCGAGCGCACCAAACAGCCGTACTAAGCAGGCAAAAAACCGTACCACACAACCGTACCAACGAACTGTACCAGGTTAAGGGGGGAGTTAAGGGGGGGGGCGTTTTTCCGTACCAATACTAATATGGTACGGAAAAACGCCCCCTCCTTAACTCCCCCGTTAACATCCCTTAACCTGGTACGGTTCGTCGGTACGGTTGTGTGGTACGGTTGGTACGCTTCAAGCTGTGCGGCTGGTACGCTCGGTACGGTACGATGGTACGGTTGCTTTCTGGTTGCTACGCTTGGCATGCGGTCCACGTCACTACAAGGACGGTTGGACGGGGGTTAAGGGCGGCGGTTTCCGTAACCCCGCCTGAACCTGGTATTGTGCTCTCGTTGGGCTTGGTAGTACGCTGGGTATTATAAATAGGTTTGTTTCGGCGTGCTTGATTGCGACCTTGATACTTATAGTCCATGTATCTGGTGCAACTTGTCTGTGGCACGCTTGGTAGGCTTGGTGTGGTTGCCGCAGCTCGTTTTGGCGAAGAAATCTAGCCCAGATGGATCGTCTGGTGCTCGTTTCCAAACAAGGTGCCTAGCAGAGTCACCTGCGGAAACCAACCTTGAGCAGAACGTGAGCTGCAGAAAGCAAAGTAGTTGGAACAGCAGTTTGAAGCACAACGTGTTATAATCCAAACGCCGGCCAGGAGTAATTAGGTATATATACAAACAGCCAAAAGGTAGTCCCTGATGCGCAACGACTAGGGGTATGAGATGGTATGAGGAAATCATGCATCTGCGTGAAAGAAGCAGAATCGTTCGATTTGAAGGCAGATCTCATCTTCTTCCAGCAAATAAGAGAATAATGTTTTCATTTCCTTGCTTGCAGGCTGCATACTAGGCTGAGTCGCTGGGAATCTGGGAGTCAACAACAGCAAGTCGCACAATTCAATATTCCCACATCAACACATGGTTTGTTGCGCGCAACAGCAAACAGCTTCACTCTGACGGGCCACAGAGCGCGTTTCAGCCTGCAAACTGCAAAAGATCATGTTTAGTAAGTTTAGTAGGTCCTGCGATTTCCTTTGCAAGAATTGATGACTGCAAGGTTAAGATAGATTAAGCACATTTCCGAAGTGACACATGCACATGATCAAGTGCCAAGTGACTGCGACTGTTGCCAATTCACAGGAACGAAAGTTGGCCACCAAAAAAATGCTGCAAAACAAGGCCCGCCACCGCTCGCCAAAACCTCCGCCACAGGACCCCGCAATCGCAGAACTTTCAAGAGATATACAGAGCGCTGCAAAGCGTAGACACGCCCAAAGCTTGGAGCCCCCTTCCGTAAGAGCAATGCAAGAACCACACGACCGGCGACCCAGACAAATCCACCTGTATTAGAACTGCATCGTCGAAAGCATGGCCTTTATCGTTTCGCAGTGGCGTGGATCCAGCATCGCCGTCAAAAAGGTCACGTTAATCTAGCCCACAACCAGTGGGTCTTAGAATGTCTTAGGCACATCATGCCTTGGCCCTTGCACCCAGAAACACCTGGAAGCCTGGAAGCCTGAGACGACTCGTTGGCCCAAAGGCCCGGCCTCCAAATTGAACTTAAACAAGCACCTCCAAGACAGAGCTTCGAAAAAAATCCCCATTGGATACCAAAACTTTTTGGCCCCGAGAGGGCTCTAACATTTCAGTTTCTTACAACTTTAACTCTTTTTCTCGCCAAGCTAAATCTTGATTAATCCCTGGTCAACTCTGCTGCACAAGATTGCACAAGGTTCAATCCAATCTTGCTACTTGCAAGTCAGGTTCGGTCCAGTCAGTAACTAAATTTAAGGTCAGGCGCCGGAGATTTGGGCGTGCTTAAGCCTTGAGTTGTTCTTGCTCTATGCGGAGATCACGGTTGTTGTTTGCAGGCATTTGGGTTTCAAGTGCTTTAAGGGAGGGACTGGTATGAGTGGAAGGGCAAGCTTCCCAAGCATCTCCGGGTCTGAAATGGCCACGGGTTGCCATGGGATATGGGATCTAATATACACGGGGTCATGCTGGCCAGGAAAGGAATTGCAAACTTTGGAATTTCGAGCAATGCTTTGCGAGAACTTTCATGTGCTATTTCGCCCCATCTTGAAAGCCCCGGCTTATGACATGAGACCTTTGGCTTACACAGCTCACAGCCCAAGGTCTACCAGTTGACATTGATCTGTTTGACATACGCCTTGACATGCGTTCTGGTAGGCATGATAAGATTTCGTATTTCGCACAAGCAGTCTGGCAAATGACCTTCTGACTCAATGTTGCGATTGCTCTGCCTTTGCCCTGCCTGCCCAAATCACGCGCTTTTCGCGACATTGCACCCGGCTTCGTATGTTTGGGTTTGTGCCATTGTCCGGTGGTTGTTGCTGAGTCCCTGTCCACCAGCCTATTGAAACCCAGTCTGCGCATTCATGGGCAACGGTGACGGACTTTGTTCGGAAAAAGAAGGTCAAGCAGAGCACGCGGATTGATTAAATCACATAAAGACTGGCTGAGAACATGCATCTACTGAAAGGTGGAACACACAGGTCCCCTTTTTCAAGGCTGTTTTTATCAGGGAAACCAGATATTTTTTGCCCGTGGGGAAGCAAGGGAATCGGAGTGAGCCCGCCCCGGACTTGTGAGCTGCATTTGCTCATGCCGCGAATGTAGTGCCTTGATTCTTTCTGCAAACTTGAACTTCAAAGACGGACAAATAGGAATCCTAGATAGATTGGCGCTTGGTTTCGATTGGTGAGCAGGGCGTTTTTGCATCATGAGAGTTTTTCCGAGCACCTGTATTTGAAGAACCATATGTTTGGTATCGTCGACTTCGCGCCACGCTATGTTTACATTTGACCCGTGCCAAATCCAAGTCCAAGGTCCAAAAGTCTATATACGCCTACCGCACTTGCCTGTTGTACCACGCGCATATTTCCAAGCCTACCAAGAGTACCTAGTGTGACGCGCTATTGTAGCAAGTGTGCAAAAAAATGATGCACGCCAAGGGCACCTAGGTATTATGCATGATGTGCCAATGTCACCGTACTTCCGCCAAGCGTGCCAGCCATACCGTTGTGCAAGCATACCAACTGTACCGCACCAAGCGCAACAACAGTACCAACCATATTGTACCAAACCCGCCGTCCGTGGATAGTATGGACCGTTAATGGCTGGAGTTTAAAATAGTAACGTGGAATACAGATTAGTGTGGGGGTGCACTATTGTGCCCACAGACTCCAAAATAATTGTGAACCCTTGGAAATGATGGAGGGGTACACTATTGGGTACACTATTGCGTCCACAGGATTTTGGGGTAAGTTTTTCATTTTTTTATTTTTAAATTGTTTGAAATTATTTTTGTTTAACTTTGATAATTACAATTTTTAAAAGTTAGTTTAATTGTAGTTGAATTTGATTTTGTTGTTTATTTGTTATTTTATTTGAAAAATAATTATATTAGTTTTTTATATTCAATTTTTAATTTAACATTTTATTTTTTAAAAATTTATCATATAATTAATATAATTATCATTGATCCTTAATTGTGGGGGGTTGGGTTCACTATTGTGTCAAGGTGTCACTATTGTATCCGGGTGTCCAGGTGCAGCTTCTTCCTTTTTTCCAACATGTTAAAGCTGTTTTCTTTTACTTTGTTAGTTTTTTTTCACTTGGTCATTTGAAATTTCCAAATGTCCTTCCACAGAAACTTACAACCTGATCCACAATAGTATGGCTTGTTCGGGGGGTACACTATTGTGTCCAGCTGCTTCCTGAGGTGATTTTTTCAAACATTGCCTTTACCTTTTCCTTTGCTAAAACTTTTTTCTCTTATGGTATTTCTATGGTATTGCTATTGGGTTTCTATGGAAGTCCTATGGGATTTCCATGATGGTTCTTTGATATTTCTGGAGGATTTCTATGGGATTTCTGAAGGGGTGCTATGGGAGCTCTATGGTATTCCTATGGGATTTCCATTGGATTCTTATGGGTTTTTAAATGGTATTTCTTTGATGTTTCTATGATATTTCTACGGGGTTTCTATTGGATTCCTGTGGAATTTCTATTTGATTGATATTTCTATGGGATCATTATTCGAATTCTCATGGGATTTCTTTGTGGTTCCTATGCTATTCCTTTGCTAAAGTTTTTCTTTTACTTCCTAAACTTTCCTCATTAGTTTCTTTCATTTGAACTTCTCAGAAATGCCCAATTTCCCAAAATATATGATACCGTTTTAAAACCAAATTAAAAAACATCACCCAAACAAATTTTCAAGGGGGTAGCCCATGAGCAACCATGATCCACAATCGTATGGTTTGTTTGGGTGGTACACTATTGTGTCCAGATGCTTCCTGGGTTGATTTTTTTCAATCAATCCCTTTACCTTTTCCTTGGCTAAAGTTTTTCTTTTACTTCCTAAACTTTCCTTCATTAGTTTCTTTCATTTGAAGGTCTCAGAAATGCCCAATTTTCCAAAATATATGATGCCTTTTTAAAACCCAATTAAAAAACATCACTCAAACAAATTTCCAAGGGGGTAGCCCATGAGCAACCCTGATCCACAATAGTATAGTTTGTTTGGGTGGTACACTATTGTGCCCGGATGCTTCCTGGGGCGATTATTTTTTCAAACAACCCCTTTACCTTTTCCTTGGCTAAAGTTTTTCTTTTACTTCCCAAACTTTCTTAATTAGTTTCTTTCATTTGAAATTCTCAGAAAAGCCAAAATTCCCAAAATATATGATACCTTTTTAAAACCAAATTAAAAAACCTCATTCAAACAATTTTTCAAGGGGGTAGTCCATGAGCAACCCTGGTCCACAATAGTAAGGTTTGTTTGGGTGGTACACTATTGTGTCCAGATGCTTCCTGGGGTGATTTTTTTTTCAGACAATCCCTTTACCTTTTCCTTTGCTAAAGTTTTTCTTTTACTTCCTAAACTTTCCTCATTAGTTTCTTTCATTTGAAGGTCTCAGAAATGCCCAATTTTCCAAAATATATGATACCTTTTTAAGACCAAATTGAAAAAATCACTCAAACAATTTTCAAGGGGGTAGTCCATGAACAACCCTGATCCACAATAGTATGGTTTGTTTGGTGGGTACACTATTGTGTCCAGATGCTTCCTGAGGTGATTTTTTCAAACATTCCCTTTACCTTTTCCTTTGCCAAAACTTTTTTCTCTTATGGTATTTCTATGGTATTACTATTGGATTTCTATGGAAGCCCTATGGGATTTCCATGATGTTTCTATGATATTTCTATGGGATTCTTTTTCGAATTCTCATGGGATTTCTTTGTAGTTTCTATGCTATTCCATGTTCAAAGGAAGTTTAGGGGGAGAAACTTCCGTGTTACGGACTTTTAGAATGTCAGGGAAAGAGTTAGTCAAAGAAAGAATTAGTCAAAGAAACAGTTAGTCAGGGAAAGAGTTAGTCAAAGAAAGAGTTAGTGAGGGAAAGAGTTAGTCAAAGAAAGAGTTAGTCAAACA
>Ga0126342_10022191_pt1 | contig 10514 bp, 7 predicted proteins | sample Cyp1metagenome_FD_92528 | JGI IMG/M metagenome (GOLD analysis project Ga0126342, IMG submission 92528) | Coral microbial communities from Lord Howe Island, Old Settlement Bay, Australia - Cyphastrea 1 metagenome | ecosystem: Host-associated > Invertebrates > Cnidaria > Coral ...
ATCTATCTATCTATCTATCTATCTATCTATCTATCTATCTATCTAATCTATCTATCTATCTATCTATCTTTATCTATCTATCTTTATCTATCTATCTTTATCTATCTATCTTTATCTATCTATCTTTATCTATCTATCTTTATCTATCTATCTTTATCTATCTATCTATCTATCTATCTATGTCTCTATCTATCTATATCTCTATCTATCTATATCTCTATCTATCTATCTATCTATCTATCTATCTATCTATCTTATCTATCTATCTATCCTATCTATCTATCTATCTATCAATCTATCAATCTATCTATCTATCTATCTATCTATCTATCTATCTATCTATCTATCATTATCTATCTATCTATCATTGTCTATCTATCTATCATTGTCTATCTATCTATCATTATCTATCTATCTATCTATCTTGTATCTATGTATCTATCTATTTCATCCGTCTATCTAACTATGTATCTATCTATCTATTATCTCTCTGTCTGTCTATATTATATATCTATCTACCTGTCTATCTGCAAGCTTAAAAACCAAGCTTTTCCGCGAGATGTCTTCATTGTTCAATGTTGACAACATCAAAAACAAAGCAATTCTACAAGACTTCCTCAATTTTTGACACTTGACAACATGAATTAATTAATTAATCAAACAAAGCAATTCTGTGACCAATGCGTTTTGCGATTTTTCCACTCCACCTGTGTCTGTGTGCTGCGCCTGCCACGAAAAAAAGTGATGCCAGGTCGTTACGAAGTGCTGCACCTGTCACGCAAAATCATCTTTGCAAACCTACAGATCTGATGCTCCAAAATGCAACCCGACTCTCAGGAAATCAGCGCCCCGACCTCCTACCTCTCATGAATATGTCTTTTGTACTGTGCCTGCCAGGGAAAATGCATGAAAATGCATCTTTGCAGATCCTCTTCAAATGTCCCACACCTGCCATCGTTTTTGGAAATGCGACAAAACCTTCACGTTTTGCTCACTTTTGACAAGATGCGCAATCCCTTCTGCCTGCCATGCGAAACAAGCTCTGAACGTCCAAAAATGGCCCGAACGTGGTGTGTTTTGTACATTTTGACTTGGAAACGTGCTTCACGCCACAACGGTGTTCATTTTTTCGGCATCTCAACTTCCAAAAGTGGTCCGACAATGGTGTGTTTATGTGTGTTTTCTACATTTTGACCTCGAAATGTGCTTCGTGCCACAACGGCGTGCACTTTTTCGACATCTCAACTTCCAAAAGTGGTCCGATGCTGAGGTGTTTTCGGACATTTTGAATTCAAAATGTGCTTCGCGCCACAATGGCGTGCAATTTTTCATCTCTCATCTGGCCAGCTAGCTCCGCACCCGCCGCTTTAGCGAGCCTCAAATCATTGGAAAAACACAGTAAATCACGACTTTCCTACCTTTTCGCGCATCTGCATCTTCTCTCTTCTGACTCTTTCTCTTCTATTATATTCTCTCTTCTGCTCTTCTCTTCTCCCTGCCTATGCCCAGCTCTGCTTTTCATCTGTCCATATTGTCGGAAGTTTGACTTCAAAACTTCCTTCGATTATATACAGTGCCACAGGAGGTTCCAGAGGTTCCGATCCACTGCATTATGCAGTGCCAGAGGAGGTTCCGGAGGTTCCGATCCACTGCATTATGCAGTGCCAGAGGAGGTTCCGGAGGTTCCGATCCACTGCATTATACAGTACCAAAGGAGGTTCCAGAGGTTCCGGTCCACTGTATTATACAGTACCAAAGGAGGTTCCCAGAGGTTCCGGTCCACTATAGATTGCCAGAGGAAGTTCCGGAGGTTCCGGTCCTGTATACAGTGCCAGGAGGAAGTTCCGGAGGTTCCAGCCCATTGTATTTTACAATGTACAATACTGTGGACCGGAACCTCCGGAACTTCCTCCTGGCACTGTATACAGTGGACCGGAACCTCCGGAACCTCCGGAACATCCTCTGGCACGGTATATACACTGGACCGGAACCTCTGGAACTTTCTCTGGTAGTGGAAAATACAATGGAACCAAAACTCCGGGATGTCAAGCTGACAATAGTCAAACTTTGCCTTATTAAAGTTAGTTGTGTGTACAGTCACGAAATAATCGAGGATACGTTGAAACCGTGTGTTTGTGAGGTACAATCTGTTTGATTAGTCGTCGATACACTGCTCTCTCGGTTTTGAAGAGGAGGGCGTTCCCTGTTCTATAGTTGGTGGTTCTAGTAGACTCACTGATGCAGGGTCCTTGGAGGTTCCATGGAGGTTTGATGCAGATTCCAATAAAGCTTTCGAAAATTTAGTGTCTTCTTTGCAAACATATGCTGTATTCTATGATACTTACTTGATTTCCACTTTTCTTATTACAATGATACTTACTTGATCTCCACTTTTATTAAGCTGGAACTGATACCTCTAGAAAAACAGTATGTATATTTTTGCAAATCATTTAATTACTTGTAGGTTCCATGGAGCTTTGGTGTAGATTCCATGGAATTTTCAGGTTGGTTCTGAAGGCGTTCCCTGTATCCAAACTTGGTGGTTCTAGTAGACTCACTGATGCAGGTTCTGTGGAGGTTTGATGCAGACAGATTCCTGTAAAGGTTTCGAAAATTTCAGTGTCTTTGTTTGGCAGGCATATGGTGTATTCTAGCTGATGCAGTTTTGATGGAGGTTACATGCAGGTTCCATGCAGTGTACATGGAGATCCCCGTACCAGTAAAAAAAACAAGCATGCAACCAACGTGAAACCTGCATGGAAACTACATGGACACTCCATCAAAAATACATCAGTGTGAAAAAACTCAGGTCGGTTTCGAGAGTTTTTTTTAAATTCAGTTCCTGATGATCTGATTTCTACTTTATTATTATTTAAATTTTGGATGTATTATTATATAATTAATTATTATAATTATATACACCAGGCAGCCAGCTGCATCCATTACTTACTGGGTGGTTCTAGTAGATTCATGTGCAGGTTACATGAAGGTTCCATGGAGGTTCCATGGAGGTTTGATGCAGATTCCTATATGTAAAAGTTATCGAAAATTTCAGTGTCTATGTTTGGCAGGCATATGGTGTATTGTAGCTGAGAGATCAGTAAAACAAACATGCAGCTAACATGAAAACCTGCATGGAAAATACATGGATACTCCATCAAAACTACATCAGTGTGAATCCAGCATAGTACCACACTCAGGTTGGTTTCAAGAAATTTGGTTTTATTCTTTTCCTAATTATGATAGTTAATCTGAAAGTATATTTTATAAACAACATTTCCTTGGAGAAAAAAGTGCATGTCATCTATGCAGATTTATGTTGATTTCACGTAGTTTCGGTGGAGGATTGATGTAGATTCCATGGAATTTTCAGGTTGGTTTTGAAGGCGTTCCCTGTATCCATACTTACTTGGTGGTTCTAGTAGACTCACTGATGCAGGTTCCATGGAGTTTGCATGGAGATCCCTGTATGAGCAAAAGAAACATGCAGCAAACATGAAACCTGCATGGAAACTACAAGAAAAATATATCAAAACTGCGTCGTATCACACTGGAGTGGTTTCAAGAAACTTTCTACTTTGCAGTTCGTAAGCTGGTATTACTTATTAGTCAAAGATGCAGGTCATTTCTTCAGATTTATGGTGATTTCGTGTAGGTTCCATGGAGGTTCGATCTAGATTCCATGGAGTGCTCAGGTAGGTTTTGAAGGTCTTCCTGTGTATCTATACTCGATGGTTCTAGTAGTCTGACTGTGCAGGTCCCATAAAATTCCACTGTTGACAGGTCTTGAGATGATCCCTGTATCTAGATTTCGTAAATGATGCAAACTTCCATCAGATGCTGCTTGCTGCTGCTTGCTCTGCTGCAGGTCTGGCAGGAAGCTTTGGCCAATGGGTCAATCATGCCTGACATGAAGAACCGAACGAGTCCGGTCTTGCCTGAATCGGGATAGTTTTCCTCACTTTGCGTGCCTGATGATGTGACCAGGCTTGATTCCTGGGTGAATGTTGGTCAGGCTGTCTGACTCTAGTCTGACACTAGTCTGACACATGCTTTGGCTCATTGTCAGCCAAACGCATCTCTGTCTGTTAAATTTTGATTTTGAGCTTCGGGGAAAAAAGGGTGCAGTGCCTGAGAGGTTTTCTGTATCAGAATAAGATGCAACAACACATGTTGAATCAAAGTGGTGGCGGTTATCATCATCATCATCATCATCACCATCATCATCATCATCATCATCGCCGGTGTTGTCTTTGCGGTTGTGGTTCTGGTTCTGGTTGCTGTTGTTGTTGTTGTTGCTGTTGCTGCTTCAGTTGAGTGTGGTTGTGATGTAGCTGAAATTGTTATTTACACATTACCATTGATTCTGATTCCAGCCAACTGCCCCCGCAGATGTCGAGATTCACCAAGAACAGCAAGGAAGAAGATCTCCAGCGAGAGGACTTGATGCGCATTCTTCACAATGCAGAACTCTACGACTACATGAGGTTGTTTGAACAGTCTGACCCGGTTGGAGACTATGCATTTTGTGGTTTAACAAGTAAGTTTGGGATGTGTTTTTCTTGTGTGTCTGTCGAGTGAATTTAGTTGCTTGCCATTTGAGTTCGATTGATGCAGACATATGATAATGTCCAAGGGGAAGACACCTGAGTTTTATTGTGTTGGTCAGAAAGTAAGTTTAAGTAGTAGTGCAGTGCAGTGCGCAGCACGACAGCAACACTGAAATTGAAAAAAAACAGGTTCATATTCATGGTTGAACTAAACCAGGCTGAACAAGTGTAACGACTAGCTACTGTAACTTTGTTGGAGATGAACAAGTGGCAGCCCAATTATTAGAGATGAGACCTTCTCAATGACCTTGGGCTTACGTTCCGCTCAGGAAAGGATCGTGTGAAGGCCTTGCGGAAGCAGCTCCACACACCAGAGAAACTTCGCAATGCTTCGGCGAATGCCCTGCAAAAGATGTCGGCGGCCATGACAACGGGGTTGAACATCGGCCTAGAAGAGTTCCTTCCTTCTGTGAGATTTGTTCCGGGCCAGCCTTTGCCGAATTGTCCTCCGCCTGACTTCGGGCAATCGACGTTGGTCATTGTGTCTGACGAAGGCCCAGATATGAAGCTGTCTGCCAATTTTTTGTCTAGCGTGGGCATGAAATTAAGGTGGGACAAAGACTTCTCACACAGGTATGACAATTGTCACAAGTGTGCAGTGAATGACGCCCACTATGACCAAGTCCTCGCGAAGCTGGAGTTCCTAAGCCGGGTAAACCGTGGCCCATGGGGCAGTGGAAAGAACGTGCATACGAAGGCCGAGATGTTCTCCCAAATGGCTGAGGTATTCAAAGCGTCTGACGCAATGTTGAAGCAAGCCGAGTCTGACGTTTTGTTTGACCGAGGGTCCAGTGCCTTTTTGTCTGACAATGTCACTGATGAGATGCTGGGAGATGTGCCCACCATTTTCAATCAGACTGAAGGCATGGAAGGCAAACGTTTTTTTTCCTTCGTGAAAGAGTGGGGCAATGTCGACCGGGCATGGACTATGGAATTTCTGTGTTTGGACCTCTATTTCAAGGGGGAGGGGAAAGTCAATCCTGATGCGCTTGCGTCTGCCAGTCACTTGGTGCATGCATGGGGGAGTTGACACAGGGTTTGAAAGTAGATAGTTAAATTGCTGGCAATTGTTTCAAAGTTCAGGGCCCTGACGACATTTATTAATAATTATAGAGTTTTACAAAACAATAACAAAGCCCGTGCTGCAGTGAGGTCTTGGAACTGAGTCCCTGAGCTCCTTGCGGAAGAAGAACCCCAAGACGCTTCCCCTTGCATGGGCTGTCCTGTCTGACAGAATTGTGCCTTGTCTTGCAATCCGTACTTGGCATGTTGTAAAAGCAGATTGGTTTCACTCTGGACATTGTGGCCTGAATGCCAAGAACTTTGAGGTTTTAGTGCAAAGCAATGTGAATCACACCTGACATTCGAGTGATATGAATGACAATATCTTTTGACAATATAATAATAATTTGAATATGATTGTTAAGTTACCACTCGAAGGTCCCAGAGAGCATCATGTTATGCTTCTGATCTTTGGCTCCAAACTCCAGGTAGTACATTGAGTTTTTGTTTGTCATTGCACTGAAGAAGGGCCTTTCCCTCTCAGACTTTTTTGCCGCATCATGACATGAACTTGAGTCAGTTTGACAGTTTGACAGCATCTTTTTAAAAATGTCTAGACAGGTAGAAAGCAAGGTCGTCGGAACACTGTTTGTGATTGCGCGCATGTGCTGTGCGATGGCGTTGTTTGTGAGCTGGATAGGGTCAGAAGGCCGCTCGACTTTCAAGTCTGAGCTCAGACTTGAAAGTCGAGCGGCCTTCTGAGCCTAGCAGGATTGGATTTTGGCTGGCCAGAAGGAAGGTCGTCGAAGGCACCCTCTGTCGATCTTCTCTCTTACCTGCACGGACTGGATTCTGGAGTTGAAGTTGTAACCACTCCCGCCTGCTCCTGACCGTCTGACCAGGCAGGGACATCATTTGACAGGCATTTTGAGCCATGACGTGGTGTGGATCCAAACGACGGATTTATGTCTGACTTGAAACAAGCGTTTTGCACTGCAGTCACCTTCTTCCGACTCCTCTTCGGCATCCCAAGTGATGTACTGAGCATTGCATGGTTCATTACACGGCATGCGGAGGAAGAGCCCGAAGCAGGTGAACAGGGGTACTTTCGGCAATTGCCTTGTCAATTTTTCGAAGCCTCTGCCTCAGCTGCGTCTCAGAATTAGCGGCAGTTTCTTGCTGCTTATTCTGACACTCAGCTGAGGCAGAAGTTTGGAAACTGAACAATGCTGCTACTGATCAGGAGGCATCAATATTCGAGGGCTTGATGAGACACGAAAAGGACATCCTGGAGTCATTGTTGTGATGGCACTGCATCTGTTGGACAAGCTCAAGTACATTGTCTCCTGTTTTGTTTGACCATCGTCGGACCAGCACCGGTGTTCAGCACCATCGTCAAACAGCCGCAAATACTCAGCGGCAGCAGGGAACCTGTACCCGGCAGCCTGGTACAGGTTCCCTGCTGCCGCTGAGTATTTGCGGCGGTCTGACGATGGTGGTGAATACCGGTGCTGGTCCGAAGGTGCTGCTGACTGACCGTCATTCCCTTTCAGTTTCGGTGTAAGACTCAGCAGCATCGTCGGACCAGCACAAGTGTTCAGCACCATAGTCAGACCGCCGCAAATACTCTGCAGCAGCAGGGAACCTGTACCAGGCTGCCAGGTACAGGTTCCCTGCTGCTGCAGAGTATTTGCGGCGGTCTGACTATGGTGGTGAATACCGGTGCTGGTCCAAAAGATGTTCGACCATCATTCCCTTTTGACCAGTGCAAGGACTGCCGAGTCTGACGTTGGTATCGATTCCAGCAACGTTTTTTTGCCTTAATGGTAATTCCATTTGCGATTGAAGGCTCGAATGTTGATACACAACTGAAGCAAGGGTTGAACAATACAGATTGTCAGTCAGTTTCTCTTTCTGTTCAGATCGAAGCAACGGTAAGTTTCACAGAGTGTTTGTCTGATGCTTCATAGAGAATCTTGCGTCCCAGGATCTTTCAGCTTCACTCAGTTGATGTGTTTTCAAGATTCCTGTGCGACAGTCAATGCATTGTCTGTACTTGCTTATGTATGGCCAAGAAATCCACAATCCAATCCATAGACAACTGTGGGCAACTTCACAAATGCATTGACTGTGAAGACAGGGAGCTGTCTGACTGAGTTGCCTGCTGTAGAAAAAGGATCAGTCCAGATGTCAGCATGGGATGTACAAATCCTATTGATTTGTTTTGGAACTTGGCCGGTGAAGAATTCAATCATAGTGTTGTTTGCTTTCTTTGCAAGTGTTGCCATGATTGAGTGATGGACGGATTGTCTGACCGGTCACCCCATTTTGCAGTGATCCTGGCTGACTGAGTTTGTAATTCAATTTAAATGATCACAACCTTTGGATAAGTCTTAATCTTCTTACTGAAGCATCGTATTACATATTTTTTTCATTGAATGAATTGAATGACAGACAAGAGACAGGATTAATGAGACATTGGCAACTCAAGGTATAGTCAGCATAGACAGCAACCGACCAGCTAACATCAAGCTCAGGTGCAGTTCAAAGGCCGGCATATCTTCCAGTGCGGCAGGGTGCTCTTGACTGAGAATCACAAGGCTTGGATGCATCAGACATCGCCAGAACGCATTGCGGCTTACAATGCTTACAGAGCCACGGATGGCAGGGTTCCTTAGATTTCGGTTAGGCAATCTTTTAATTTTTTGATATTTAAATTTGCTCAAGTCTGAAGTCAGTTCAATAGCTGGCAGGCTGTCAGCAGGTTGACCGTTGTGCAAATGTGTTCAACATTGATTATTTGAATCGGCCTAATAACTATTTTTCAAGTTATTATTATTAAAATTATTATGTTTAAAATTTAAATAATAATAAATAACTTCCCAGTTCCCATCATTCATGAATGGTATCCTAGTTCACCTAGCCTAGGTGAACCTCTTGTCTGACTTCGCAAAGCTGCTGTCAGACTTGTCAATGTTGCCGCAGCTTGGTTTCCCCAAGCTCTCTGGCTTTGCCAGCTTGCCGTCTGACATGTGCGATGAGGCTAATTGCCTGGCGTCTGACTTTGCTGGACTCGTCACCTCCCACATGATCAACACGGCGTGGGACTGGAGTTTTTGGTCTGACCAATGGCCACACAGTTTTGCTGGCCTGCTGACTGACTCAGGGTCTGAAAGGCAAAGGCTTCTCAGCGAGATCCGTGAAGACTGGTCGCGAATCATGACTTTGGAAAAGAAGATCTTCAGTGAAGTCCCTTCAAATGCAAGTCATGCTGAGCGCCTTTTGCGTCTGACTGGTAAGAGCCTGCCTGACTTGGTGCCTCGTGTGAATTTCACTTGAAAGAAAAAACTTATTTTATTTTAAATTGACCCTGGACTGATAAGCTGGCTTTTGTTTCAGATCCTGGAATTATTATCCCTGGTGAGGTATTAATTGGAGACATTGTCTAACATATTATATAATATAATAATTATAATAATAATAATAAATAATTTTAAATAATATAATTTATATATTATATAATCATAATTATTTATATATTATATAATATTTATTATATATATAAATAAATAATAATTATTTTTATATGTAGCAGACTGACTCTTCCTCACTCAGTCACGTCAGACGTCTGCTGGTGTCTGGTTTCTCTTTTGCAAATGTAAGGTCGAATTTTATACCGCTCTGGAGGGTGCTCGAAACCAATTTGCGAGGGAGGTGATGGCGGGTCTGACTTGGTCAAATTGGAATCTTGATGATGAGTTGGTTCAGAAGCTCCTGTCTGACGCGTTTTCGGTTCCTTGCACGACCAAGCCGTATGCCGAGGACGTATTTCGAGATATGCGCAGCGCTTTTCTCGACGTCCCGAACTCAAGAGTGAGTCCATGGTCGCGCCAGCATGCCGCCCTCCAAAGTTTGCTTCAGCGGGATGACGAAAAGATCTTGAAGGTGATGTCCGCCAGACCAGAAAGCGTCAAAGCTTTCCAACGCCTGAAGCACAAGAGGCTGCTCACGTCTGCCATCTTCTCTCCGCTGTCCAACAAAGCCAAAGCCAGGAAGTCGACTCTTGGAACAATGATTTGACTGATCATTTTTGAAGTCATTGCATGCTAGACTGGTGCTTTAATTTTCTATGTTTTGATTCGTCTTCTCAATCTAATTATTTCATGATTTTCCTGCTGATGGTCTGACAATGTCGATTGACCTATTCTATCTTATAACTTATATATATATCTATGTTCATCTTTTGCTAAGTAACTATGTCACTTTGTTGCTTCCTGCTTCCTGTCCAGTCAAATACTGAAACAATTTCTTTGTCACAGATGAACGCAACTAATGCTACTACTACCACTCCTACTACCACTAGTACTAGTACTAGTACTAGTATTACTAGTACTAGTACTAGTACTAGTACTACTACTACTATCAGATACTACTACTACTACTACTACTAGTACTAGTACTACTACTACTACTACTACTACTGCTAGTACTACTAGTAGTACTAGTAGTACTAGTACTACTAGTACTACTACTAGTACTACTACTAGTACTAGTACTACTACTACTACTACTACTAGTACTACTACTAGTACTACTATTACTACTACTACCAGTACTACCAGTACTACCAGTACTACTAGTACTAGTACTAGTACTAGTTAGTACTACTACTAGTACTACTACTAGTACTATACTACTACTACTACTACTACTACTACTACTACTTCACTTCTAGACTACTACTACTACTACTACTACTACTACTACTAGTACTAGTAGTACTAGTACTAGTACTACTACCTACTACCTACTACCTACTACCTACTACCTACTACCTACTACCTACTACCTACTACCTACTACCTACTACCTACTACCTACTACCTACTACCTACTACCTAC